>ERZ772920.18-NODE-18-length-99063-cov-4.855295_pt1 | contig 99063 bp, 149 predicted proteins | sample MGYA00511469_ERZ772920 | MGnify/ENA primary metagenome ERZ772920 (study PRJEB29015, sample SAMEA2738069) | human oral metagenome | biome: human oral; feature: human-associated habitat; material: saliva | place: China | collected 2216 ... | reverse complement strand
TGATGTAGCGTCATCTTTATCAACACTGAACACATCATTTATAAAGCTACAGTACGGCGTAGGAACTATTGGATAGTATACATTAGATTTAAAAATCTAGGGTACAAATAATAGTATATAGAAAACATATGATATTAGTATAGCTTCAACTAACCAATAGACAAACTCTATAGAGTTATCAGATTTATTTACTGATGATATTAAGTGGATAGATGTATATACTGTAACGCAGACTTTGACTAATAAGCAAGATTAGAATATAACTAAAACAGTAAAGTCTTCTTTAACGCTTGTTTCTAATAACATTATGATTTCAACAAACGTTATGAGTAAAGACTAGAGCAAACCAGTTGAAGTTAATATGGATGGAAGTCTGTATCTAGAGTTTACTCCTTATGTATCATAGTTAACATCATTTAATTATGATGTGTTTGTTGATGATGTATAGGTTAGAACTAATCAACCAGGTATATTTGCACAGACTGTTAAAGATTACATATCTGTATCAAATAAAAGCTTTGCGGTAAAAGACAAAGTATCCAAAGTTAGAGTAGTTGTTAAAGCTGGCGATAAAACAGCAGAAGCTGTATATTATATTAAATTCATAAAGTCTAAAGTTAACTATATCAAAGATACATTCAATATGTATAATAACTGTATTTTTGATATGACAGCAAGAAACTTTAACCAAGGTACATACGAATTCCCATATAGTAACTCTCTATACAAACTTAAATCTAAAGTAGCCAAATCTAATATGTCTACAGTTAAATAGAATATTAGATCTACTATTAGTGTCAAAGATACTGGTGAGTTCTACTATAGAGTTAGTAATGGCGCTACTGGTATTATAAATAATTTTTAGCTTGATAATTCAGATTATAAATTCGATGACTTGTTATCATCTTTAGGAGATGTATATACTATATGTCTGCACTATCATGCTGATTATCATCCAGATGATAATAGAACTATATTATTCTCTGGAGACACATCTGTAGCTGATAGCAATCTTGGCGAAATTACAAATGGTATATCTATTGATGTACATGGTTTGTATATTGATAACCAAAGAGTTCTAGAGCTTGAAGACAACATAGATAATGACATAGCTATTGTTTGTTATCCACAGCAAGTTGATGGCAACACAGAGTACATTGTAAAAGTTTACCTCGATGGTGTTGTATCTGCAATACGCAAATTATCTACTAGAATAAAAATGGGAGATAATTTATATGTTGGTTGTAGAAGGTATGTAAAGGGTGGAAATGAATATCTAATAAACAAGTGTGACACAAATATATATAGTATAAGAATATATACAGAAGCTCTTAATGAGTTTGATTTGATGTGTCAACATATAAATAACATCATATCTACAAACTATGTAAACGGAGCTCCAAATTATAACAGAATTGATGCTGAGCTAAAGAAGAACTTCTGTTCAAGAGATGCTGATGGAAATGTTAAGTCATTATTGTATAACTAGGACGCATAGCAATATACTATTGACTTTCTTCTTGATTCTAATAATAGATTGGATGTAAATAAGCTTTCTGAAAATGCCAAAGAAATTGGTGTTCCAATTATGCTTATAGATGTTAGTAATGACTCTAGCTGGACATTTAACTAGTTTGTTAAACAACAGTCTTCATCATCTGTAACATTACCAGAAACTGAAAACAAAGTTGTACAGTACTGGGACCCAATTGGAATTAGTCAAGATGGTTCTAATACCGATAACACAGTAAAGACTATTAAGAATGCTACTATAAGTTTACAAGGTACATCAACTCTTAAAGACTCAGTTAAAAACTTAAATATATCACTTCCTACTAGCACGGTGTTTACACCAAAATCTACATGGATACCAGAGTAGACATATACTCTTAAAGCTGATATTGTAGATAGCTCTCATGCTAATAATGCAGCTATTGGTTCGTTTATAAATACAGAGCTTGGTAAAAAGGATAATCCATATTTCCCGTTTGACCAAAAGGCGATTAAGAATGTATACGATTCTTAGTATGTTAAAACACAATAGCCAACAGCTACTCTAAAACATACAGTAGAAGGTTTCCCTGTATTTGTTATTATTAAGTTCTATACAGATGCTCAGAATACATTATCTGTAACTCCACTTGGTATATATTCATTTAACATTGGTCGTGATGCACATAGAAACTTAGGATTTAAATCAGTTAGGTCTATAGTTACTTCTAATGATAATAATCCTATACATGTTACAACATTCCCATTCTATGCTGACAATGTAACAGTTGACGAGACATTTGACCAAGACAATTCTGCCTGGATTGAAATAAAAGATACAAACTCACTTGTTGGGTTTGAAAGAATAACGAACAGTCTTCCAGAAGATCTTGATACAAGTAAAGGAGACTTTTGGTAGAATGATGAAAATATACTTAACTAGAAATATGAAGTAAGGTTCCCTAGTGGAAAAAGAACTTCTGATTATTCTGGATTTAAACAATTTGTATCTAATATCATGAAACTCCCAATAGAGGGATGTTATTCTAGCGATGTAAATGGATTGAATACAATTCCAATGATCTCTGGTTCATATGATTAGTATACAGTTGATTCTAGTGGTAATTATAGTAAGCTAAATAGAAAGCAACAGATTATAGTGGACCCAAATAGTATTAGTGATGATATGGGGTTCAGTGTAGATAGTGCATTTAAGTATTTTATTATCTGTAACTATTTCGGCCTTGTTGATAATTTTGGTAAAAACTCTACATATAGAACATGGGATGGTTCTAAGTTCTATGTTGATTTCTATGACCTTGATACTGCTAATGGTAGTGATAATCAAGGTGAACTTAAGATTAACCCAGATGTATGGATTAAGTACATAACTAATCAAGCTACTTCTGCAGACGCTACACAAGGAATGCAGTATGTTGCTGAAACATTTGACCACGATAAAGGTTTATCTAAAACTACAGTATCTGCTAATACTAATAAGTTATGGTTGTCATTGGATACGCCATTTACAAAAGCAAAGTGGAGAGATGGACAAGATACAGTAAATTCTATATATGCTCAGTATTGGTATGAGTTTAGAAGCTTTACTGAAGCTCTTGCAAACGCTAATGGTTATGATACATTTATGAATTACTTTATAGATAAGTATTTTATAAAGTAGACAGAGCTTTGTGGTTCTCTTATATTTAATTATGACTATAAGCTTAAGTACATGCTTTAGTTTACTAATAATATTATAACTAATGCAAAGGATATTGTAAAGCTTCATGGTCGTAAGGTAGCACATAATAGAACATGGCTTAAGAAGCATGTTGTATTCTTAGATAGCTTGTTTAGATGGAGAGATATGTCTAAGAGACAAGCAGCTATGACATTTAAGAATAACACTGACGTTACAGTTAACGCTACTGTAGCTGGTACTTAGGTTGATGCTTTACCAGTAACATCTAATTGTCCAGTTATATCAAGAATAGCTGTTGGTGATACTGTTCAAGCATTCTACTTCTTACCAAACAATACAAAGACTTATGTCAATGTTGGTAATATGCAGCAAGGTGGTCCTTACACTTGGACTATCAATAATTCAAATACAATTATAGAACTAGGCGATAGGCTAACCCCATTGTATAATATGAAAATTAGCTCAATAGCTAAATCTATAAATGAACTAAATATTGACCCACTTGGTTTGCCTGCTATACATACTATAGATATGCATAACAATAAGTATTTTAGTGGTCAATTTAGTTTAGATGTATTTAGACAAGCAAACGTATCTGAAGTTAGAACTATAAACTTTGCCAATACTTCATGTGCTGTTAGTGGTGATTCATTCTACTTAGATATAGAATAGAATCCTGGAACTCCAAATGCTAGAACTAAGTTTACAAAGCTAACTGACATTGATATATCTGGAAGTAATTGTATTACAAACATATTTATACCAACTAATGTACCGTTATAGAATCTAAATATTACAAATAGTAATATTATGGATTTAAAACTTATACATCAGCAATATTTGCCAAACTTAGATTTGACTGGATGTAATAATCTTAAGTCTGTATATATTGAAGATTGTAATACAATCAAAGAGTTAAATCTATCAAATTATGCTAACTTAAGGAGTGTGAAGATAACACATTGCGAAAACCTACAAAGACTTATAATCAACAACAACTTAAATCTTGAGATTGTAGACATAGAGAACTGTCCAAATTTGTCAGATGTTACTATAGTAAATAACGTATAGTTAGTTGGTGGTAGAGATGATAACTTTATAACATTGTCAGATTTAAGTAGTCTTACAAATGTTGACATATCAAATAATGTCAATTTGAAGACTATAAACATGAGCAACTGCAATCAGTAGAATATATTAAAATTATATTTAAACAGTACAGTTGTTTCAAATATAAACGGTGGACAACTTCTTGATTTATCACAGTTCTCAAACTTAAAACAATTTGATATACGGAATAATACTGGTATATAGGAGATACAGTTCTCTACCAATGCTACTAAGCCAGCATACATAACAAATCCATTTACAAAGTGTGAAAATCTATTGAGGGTTTATGGTAATATTGTTGTTAAATGCAATACATGTTTTGCTGATTTGTCAAAATTCTCAATTCATGGCACAACTAGCACTATTAATTTCTAGGGTAAAAATGTACAGGCAATATCCGATAACACACACGTTGTTAAACTTCCTAGTGAAATAATTACTGGAAATGCTATTCCAGATGATAGTTTTACAATGCCTATAAGTACACTTTTAAAGTAGACTAACATTACTTTCTAGGATATTACAGACGGAAAGTCTATGTATCAAGGTACAGCTTGTACACTATTTGATATATATTATACATTACAAAATCTTGGGTCATTGAAAAACTTAGACTCTATATTTTATAATATATTAAATGCTAAATTCCAGAAAACTAATTAGGCTGATAATTCACCTAATAGATATATGTTCAAGTTAGCTAAAGGTGTAACATGTCTGCACGATGCATTTACTGGATGTTGGGGTAATAGCGCAGTGTTATATTCTCCACATTTTACTGGAGACAATGTAACTGTAGATGATGGATTATTTAGTCCACTAGTAGACTCTTTGGGTGATATTAGTGATATTTGGACTGGTCCAATTACTGGTGTATTTGATAGATTCTTATTTAGACATAGTACAAAGAATTATAAAATAAATAAAGCTGAATGGTTCTTAAGTTCTACAAACAATGTGATAGTATCAGACACCAATGCACTTAATTCTTCTGATGTATTTAACACAGCAACACAAACTGGTTTAGACGAATCGTTTAGAACGAACTAGTCTGCATATGGAAACTTAAAAGACTTCTTTAAGAATCTTACAAGTCTAAAAACATTATCTAGATTTATAAATGCAAATTATATAAACTATGATACAATAAACATAGAATCAAATGTTGAGTATGTATCTACATCTTTTGTTTCAAAATATGGTAGTGGTATAATTGATTTTACTAAGATATTTAAAAACCCACAATACGTTACAGATATAAATGGATTTTTAATATCTAATAAGTTTAACGATGGTGTTAAGTTTAATATAAACAATGATTCGCTTAAGGGATTTATTAAATTAAAGTCTATAGAATGTGTAGATAATAATTACAATGAAACTACATTTGGACCTGGATGTTTAAAGACAATATCTGGACAATTCCCATATGATATATTTAAAAATTGTACATAGCTACAAAGTTGTAAAGGTTTTTTTTCAAATACATCTATGCCAAATCAAGTAAGCGGAAACCATGTTGAATTACCTGGTTCGTTGTTCTAGAATAATGCAAAACTTAATAACGTTATAGGTTTGTTTAGAGATATTAACTTTACATATAAGTTGGTATCTAATGGATTTGCAAATTGCCCAAACATATAGTATGTTGATGGAATATTCTCAAATTCATAGTATTCTGAAAACAACCAAAGTTTTATACCATATAAATTATTCTACCATGGTAGTAGAAATGTAAGCAATACATACTACGGTATTCCAGATGGAACATTAACAACTAGTTCTGAGTATAGAGACCAACAGAAGGTTTTGATATACAATATCGTCAGAAGTGATGGTAGTGAGATTAAGATGGAGAATACTAATAATGTTATTAAATGGTTTAGTAAGAACTCTGGAACTTGGCAAGAAGTAACTAGTCCAGAAGGTGCTTTATATCAAAAATAGATAGTTTCAGCAGAAGCTCCAAATACGTCTATCATTAGCATGACTAATGCATTTGCTAATTGTAAGATTGACCCATATGTAAATAATAGTCCAGAGATTACGCATAATGAAAATTATAATCCGTTTAAATTTATATATATAAATGGTATTATATAGCCTAATAGTAATCAAGATAATGTTGATGAAACTATAATGTGGTCATATGATGGTGTTACTGGAAAAGACAATAAGCATGATGGTGATTATGAGCATGATAAAAACACTATATTAGTTTCTATAGGACAAGGTGGAAATGTTGCTAACGGAAGCTTAAACTTCTGTTGTGCTCCAGACCTATTTAGATATTGTAATGGAATTTGTAATATAGTTGGGACATTCTTTAATTGTGGACCTAGATGGCCACATTATACAGAAACTGGTATTAGAGGTAGAATACCTGATATACTATTACTCCCATTTAAGAACTTTAAGAAAGACTTGACTAATCTATTTAGTGGGTGTTCTAGTTTATCTAGAGTATCAAAGAGTAGTGGTAGTAATGATATATACGTAATACCTCCACACTTATTCATGTACGCTCCTAATATAGAGTCACTAAATAGTACATTTGCATATACTTCTATATATCCGAATTAGACGCTTGCAGCATTTGATTACATATCAAATAATACACTTGGTAATATAAGTAGAGTATTTGCATTTGCTAATGGACCGGAGAGTACATCTGCTAATCCGGTTATTATAAATTCAGTATTCTAGAAGTTTACAAATCTAGTTGATATAAATAGCGCATTTATACAAGATTATTAGAATAGTAGGAATAATGGATACTTTAAATTTATATCAGTATTCCCATCTAATAGATATACAAGCGCATCGCAATATTCTAGTAATCAAAGATTTAGCAATGTGTTTAGAGGTTATAGTAATGCTTATGTAGTACACGAAAATCCTAAGACATTGATTAACAATAATATAACAAATAATTATAAAACCGTATAATGGATGCGGGATTAAATTAATATAAAAATATGAATACAGCAAAATTAGTTAATTCCGCACTTACTGGTGGCGGTTTAATATATCCAGAGAATCTTAATGTCATTATTGGCAATGAGAATAAAGGTTATCCGAAAGGTTATGTGCTAGATGCTAATGCTACGCTTAGTTTAGCTGGAGGTGCAGGTAATGGGTCTGGCCAACAAAACAATAGTTAGCAAGATGAGCCATTTCTTAAAAATTTACATACTTTTAATACTAATCTTAAAAAAGGTTATCAACTATCACGTGGTGGTTAGGATAGTTATAATAACAATTTAATAATTGGAACAATTCCAAAAGGAGAGTTCAATGGTAATAGTATTGGATATGGTGATATTATATAGGGAGATACGATAGTTTCTGTTGGAAATCAAAATATATTAACTGGCCCTTATATATTTTCAAATTCAAAAAATAGTCATATAATTTCATATATGAGAGCTTAGACCCCTACATATACTAAGGTTGATGATAACAACATAATTGTAGAAGTTGATAAAAATAGCTCATTATATAATTTGATAAAAAGATCAAACATTTTATTATATAATACAGAAGTTAAAAATGATAAAATTTTAATAAATGAAGGAGATAATAATTATATTAAAAACTTTAGTTATACGGTAACTGATGTTGATGATAAACATATAAAACTAACTAGCGCGGATCTTAAAAAATTTATCAAAGACCCTACTGGGAAACTTCCATTTTTCAATATATACAATAATGGCGAAACAGATATTATAAATGGATATAACATAGTTAATGGTGGGTCTATTTGTATAATGTCTGGAACTGATATTAATGTTGGTAAAATATTTAACTCTGCAGCTTTCGGATATGGGTTAGAGGTATCTAATAGTACAGAAATTACGGTAGGTTCTTATAACGTATCAAAAGCATTAACTGGGGATGATAGATATGTATTTACTGTTGGCGCAGGAACTAAAGATGAGAGAAAGAACGCTTTAGAGGTTAGAAGAAACGGAAAAGTTTATATACAGGATATTGGTGGATTTAATGGACATAATTCAGATACTGCAAAAACTCTACAACAAGTTATATCTGAAATACAAAACAACTCACATTCTACAACACAGCCAGTTGTTGATAATGGTCCTTGGGATGTTGATATAACATCTAAGTTTGTTAAAGGTAATGTCAATATAAGTCCATCTGCAATGTGGACTATAAACCAAGGTTATAAGAGAGTTTATTTAGAAACTAAATTAAACCAAGGTGATATTATAAAAATTCCAAATACAATTAGAATGTATATTGGATGGAAGGATACTAGCGGTCAGTTTGGTATGGCTAATTGGACACAAGCTGGTACTACATATACTGCAACAGTTGATGGTGATTATGTAATATTACTTGATACTCCATCAGTAAATAATCCAGGTATAGAGCCAGCAACATTGAATTCGTTTGGAAATGTAACACTGCATACGTCTAATGTTGCATATAGGCCAAATTCTGGTGGTTCGCAGCCTTCTGGTACTACGCAAACAGTAGTTCTTCCAAAAGATCATACAAGAGATGATAGAATAATGAAAAGTATCGCTCATCAAGGATACCACGCTACAGAAAGAGCTAATTCTTTAGCTGCATTTAAAGCTGCTGCAAAAGAAGGTTGGTAGTATGTAGAAACTGATATATATAAAACATCAGATAACAATTGGGTTGTTGGGCATGACGCATGGATGCCTGAAGGATATACTAATGGAACTATAACAATTGCATCTGGAGATCATAGTTATAAATATGAGGAACATACTTTGGCTGAAATAAAGGCTTTCACAAGTCCAGATAATAATAAAGTAGCAACTCTTCAAGAGTTTTGTAAGGTTTGTAAATAGGGTGGTCTACATCCATATATTGAAATTAAAAATCCAAATATGGGTGGAAAACAAACTGGAGTAGGCGATAAGTATGATAACAAACCATATGTTCATAAAGCATTAGATATTATTCGCAGAGAAGGATTAGGTAAAAACTTTACTATAATTTCATCTGGTAATTGGAATTTAGAAGAAACTGTTAAGTATGATAACAATATACGAGTAGGATATATAAATGTGTTTGAAATGTATAATGTAGGTAATGATGTTAATAAAAAATACTGGGATACTGTTACGATAAATTTGACAAAAATAATAAATGCAGGTGGTGGTAGAGCGGTTTACTTATTCTTGGATTAGAACTTAACACACGTCGCTACTTGTCCTGCAGAAAATATGGATTGGTTAATGGATAAAAAAATCGCATTAGAAGTATGGACTGCTAAGACTGCGGATGATCTTGATAACTTAGATCCATATATAACTGGTGTTACATGTGATAATATACACGCAGGTGAAATATTAGCTAAGAAGATTTAATAATGTTTGATATACAAGGTGGTAAAATAAAACTTAGTACTTAGGATTTAGCAATACCTCCGTTTAAGGAGTATTATAATAATGCTGAGGATAAATCTTAGGCACTAAAAGAGATTGAATATATCATTTGGCTATATAAATGGAATAGTCCATACGAGGCTTACCCAGAGAAAGAAAGACAGTCTGTTGTAGGCAAAGATATGTTCAATGATGATAAATATAAACCTACTGCCGAAATGATGATATTAGCAAAAAGGTTTCAGGAGTTTCAACAGACTCCTGGAACTAGATTGCTTTAGTCTTCATAGTCAGCAGCAGAGGGATTAATTGAAACTCTGAATTAGTATTCAGAAGGTAGTATGGATATAGACACGGCACTTAAAATCACACGAATCCTTAAAGATGTTAGTGGAGTAGTTAAATCTTTAGATATAGCTATGAAGCAAGCTAAAGCAGAACAGCTTGAATCTGGTAAGGTTAAAGGTGGTGGTGTTATTGGTCTATATGAAACAGTTAAATAATTATGGTTGACTTTAATAAGAAGATTTATAATAGTGATAAATTTAGATAGGCAGCTATATTCTTTAAAGAACACGGTGCTTATACATTAGCTCCTCCGGGAACTACTGATTATATAAAGTACTGGGATGAAGAAACTAATAGATGTCTATACGGATATGTTGCTCCTGACGGTGATGCTATAAGTGGATATAATTACTTTTATCTTAACTATAGCCCAATTATGAAACTTAGCGAGGTTGAGTATACAGATAGATATGGTAATAAACGTACAAGACGTGAACGTATATTAGAGTTCCCAAACTTCTGGGATTACGACTACTATTACTTTAACGCCATAGAAGAAGCTGAGACTTAGGGTAAACACTTAGTTGTACTTAAGTCAAGACAGCGCGGATACTCATTTAAAGGAGCATCTATGTTAGTACGTAATTATGAATTAATACCTGGATCTAAAAGTTTTGCTGTAGCTTCAGAATAGAAGTTCTTGATTGGTGATGGTCTTCTTACTAAAGCTTGGCAAATAATGGACTTTATAGATAAGAATACAGCTTGGTCAAAACAACGTCTTACAAGCACACGTATGGAGCGTGTTGCTGGTTTTAAGATTACTGATGAGTTTGGTAAGTAGACTGAGCAAGGTTATCTATCAAGTATAACAGGTATCACACTTAAGAATGACCCTGAAAGACTTCGTGGTACTCGTGGTAAACTTGTACTATTTGAAGAGGGCGGTAAGTTCCCTAATCTTGAAACAGCGTGGCGAGTTGAACAGCCTGCTGTAGAAACTGATGACGGTGTAGCTTTTGGTCTTTTGATTGCTTTTGGTACAGGAGGAACGGAGGGCTCGAGTTTCGATGGTCTTAAGAATTTATTCTACAAGCCAGAAGCGTTCAACTGTTTGGCTTTTCCGAACATTTGGGATGATGGTCAAGAACAGACTAAATGTGGATTCTTTGTTCCATCATGGTCTAATATGGAATCTACTGACGAGAACGGCAAGTAGAGATTCATGGATTAGTATGGAAACAGTCTTAAAGAGAAAGCCGTAGAAGAACTTATTGCTCAAAGAAACAAAGTAAAAGACGGTGGTGCATCTTAGACTTCTATTGATAGATTTATATCAGAGCGTCCTTTAAAGCCTTAGGAAGCTGTATTAGAACTCGGTAAGAATATCTTCCCAAGGTAGTTGTTAATGAACCAATTAACACGCATCAGAACAAACGAGAAACTACGAAATATGAAACACATAGTAGACTTAGCTTGGGATGGAGAAGGGTAGGTTAAAGCTACTGAAAAGAAGTCTGGTGATATAACAACATATCATTTAAAGAAAGATGATAAGCCGCATGGTTCAATTGTGATATGGGAATATCCAATTAAAGATCCTCCATTTGGATTGTACATAGGGGGGTGTGACCCTTACGACCACGATGAATCTTTTACAAACTCTTTAGGATCAACATTTATATTTAAACGTGTTAAAGCTGGGGAAGCTTGGAACGACGTTATTGTAGCAGAATATTCAGGACGACCTGATACTGCTGAAGAGTATTATGAAAATGTACGAAAACTTTTAATCTTTTACAATGCAAGATTGTTATTTGAGAATGAGCGTAAGGGTATTTATCCTTACTTTACAAATAAACATTGTGATTATCTATTAGCTGATTAGCCAGATAAGATAATCTCTGAAGTATTTAAAGATTCAAAAGTACAAAGAAGAAAAGGATGTCATATGACTAAGTCTATTAGGGCTTATGGAGAAGGATTAATACTTGAATGGCTTATGGATGAATTTGAGCCAGGACATCCTAATATAGAAAGAATATATAGCGAACCTCTAATAGAAGAGCTTATAGAGAATGATGGTGTAAAGAACGTCGATAGAGTCATAGCATTGTGTATGACTATGATGTATAGAGAAGAACTCTATTAGGTAAAGGTAGCTAAAAGTAAAGAAGAAAACAAATAGGTTGAACTCTTTGAAATGCCATTGTTTGGCCAATCTTGGTGGAACGATGAGTAGCAGCAAGACGACATACCTGTATTTACATTTTAACAATGATAGGAGTAAAAGATAATTTATATAGTGCCGCATTTCCATAGCAGAAGCTCCCTCTAACTAAGAAAGATGAATAGTGGCAGCATGACTGTGTGGATTATATAATAGGTGAAGGCAATGTTACTTCTGGCGGCGGTAGGCGTGATACGCAGCATGGCGAGATGTAGACCTATTACAACTTATATAACAGTATCTTTGACGAGAAAGACTTTAAGCGTATAACAAATCCATTTAAGGTAGATGATGGTTTTCCTGCTACCCCTTAGGACTTTAATATTATTAGACCTAAGATTGATTTGCTTATAGGCGAAGAGACTAAAAGACCATTAAACTTTAGAGTTGTTCGCACATCTCAAGAAGCTGTATCAGAACTACAGGATAAGGAGAAAGAAATGCTTATGTAGTATATGATGGCAGCTATACAATCTAAGATGGGTCCAGAAGAACAGCAATAGTTTTAGCAATAGTTACAGAGTGGTGAGATTATGCCACCAGAAGCTATAGCTAAGTATATGGATAAAGAGTACAAAGATATTGTAGAGAATACTGCTTATCATACACTTGAATACCTTAAAGAAAGACTTTCATTACATAATGAGTTTATCAAAGGTTGGAAAGATGGTTTGATTAGTGGAACTGAAGTATACTACGTAGGAGTTCAAAATGGAGAACCTTACGCAGAGCGTGTAAATCCAATGGACTTTGATTATGACAAATGTCCAGACTTGGAATTTATAGAAGATGGTTCTTGGTGCGTTCGTAAAATGAGATTACCAGTAGCTGAGATATATGATAGATATAATGATAAGATGGATGAGAAAGATCTTAATAGACTTAACGAAATCTTATCTGGAACACCTATTGGTGATATGCCAGAAAGAGGACCAGTTGATGATTTTAATCATATAACAATGCATATATATGATAAGGATGGTTTTTCATTTTAGAATAAACATTCTATCAATGTATGGCATGTGTGTTGGAAATCATTTAAGAAGATCTTCTATGTTACAGTTCTTGATGAAGCTGGAGAGCCTTAGGTTACAATATGTGACGAAACATACAAACCTGTAGGAACTGAGGTTTCTATAGAACCAGATTGGATTATAGAGGTATGGGAAGGATATAGAGCTGGTTCTGATTTATATTTTGGAATACAGCCACTTGAGTACCAACATGTAAGTATTGATAATCCAAACTCACAAAAGCTCCCTTATTGTGGTTGTGTTTATAGCGCAACAAACAGTAGGCCAAGGTCTTTAGTTAGTATACTAAAACCATTACAATATATGTATATTGTGCTGTGGTATAGGCTTGAGCTTGCAATAGCAAGAGATAAGGGAAAGGTAATCAATATGGATATTACCCAAATTCCTAAGTCTATGAATATTACACCTGATAGATGGATGCATTATCTATCTTCTGTAGGTGTTAACTTTATCAACCCTTATGAAGAGGGTTGGAATGTACCTGGTCGTGAAGGCGGTAAGCCAGCTACATTTAATCAGATTACTTCCCTTGACTTAACAATGTCATAGGTTATATCAGAGTACATATAGCTAATGGATAAGATAGAGCTATTAGCTGGTACTATATCTGGTATTACTCAATAGAGAGAAGGTTCTATTAGTACATCAGAACTTGTTGGTAATGTTGAGAGATCTGTAACTCAGTCGTCTCATATTACAGAGCCTTTATTCTGGGTTCACAACCAGTGTAAGAGGCATGTAATGACTATGCTTCTTAACACTGCTAAAGGAGCTTGGGAAGGTACTGGCAAGCAAAAGCTTTCATATGTATTTGATAACGGTGAAAGAGCATTCTTGGATATAGCTAAGAAGTTCTATTATGAAGACATGGATGTATTTGTAAGTGATACATCTAAAGATATGTAGAACATTCAGAAGCTACAGCAGCTTATTCAGCCAGCTATGCAGAATGGTGCTAGCTTACTTGAAGCTGCAGAGATTCTTACAAACGATAACTTCAATATACTTAAGCAGAAACTTAAGGATATGCAGACTCGTCAAGAGCAAATGTAGCAGCAACAGCAAGAAGCTGAAGCTCAACAGTAGCAGCAACTGCAACAGATGCAGAATGAGGCTAAGCAGCAAGAGCTTATGCTTGAAGAAGCTAAGATGGATCTTGAGCGTTATAAGATTGATGCTGATAATCAGACTAAGATTGCAGTAGCTGAAATTAGTGCATATCGTGGTACTGAGGATAAGGATGCTAATATGAATGGTATACCAGATCCTATGGAGATTGCGAAGGATGCTACAGAGCAACGTAAGATTGACCAGGAGGCCTATTTAAAGCGTTATGAGGCTCGTTAGAAGCGTGAGATAGAAGATGCTAAGATAAACTTAGAAAAGACGCGTATGAGCCACGAAATGGCTTTACAGAAGTAGAAAGATGATGCTGCTCTATAGAGAGAGAAGATTAAAGCTTCTACTGCTTTAAAGAATAAAGTAACTGGTGAAAAGTGATACGTATGAAACAGATTAAGAAACCTAATAGCAATTAGCCTAATAAATATTAGGCTTTTGCTAATAAGTTAGGACCATTGGTCTATAATGGACTATTAAGGCGTGGTTATACAAAAAGGTCTACGTATGATAATATAATGAGCCAGTTGGCATTTGAGAGTACATATGGTACTAGTCCGCTGGCACAAAGAGCTCACAATTATGGTGGATATGGTTATAACGGAAAAGATTATAACAGCTATAAAAATGATGCAGAATTTGTTGAAGCATATTTAAACGATATGGCTGGTAAGTATAAGAAGGCTTTAAATGCTGATACTGTAAATGATTATGCTAAAGAACTCAAACGTGTTGGTTATTTTCAAGCACCATTAGATTAGTATACAAAGAACTTAGCTGGAATGCAATCTATAAGAAAAGCTGCAGCTGTACATTATGGATAGCCATTAGTTTATCCAAAACCTATTTTAGAGCCCGTATAGCAGCCTGTTTAGGTTGTACCTTAGGAAACGGCCAACGCTATAGAGATAAACGCTTAGAGGCCATTTAAATAGCCTATATTGCCTCCTGTTGGTAGAGGTCCAGAACCAGAGATAGATGTTCCAATGGAACAATCTGGTCCATTTGTTTTTGAGCATTCAATAGAACTTCCTCCTATAGAATAGACAATGGGTGCTGTGTTAAACGATTAGCCTATGGTTAATATACCTGGCTACAAAGTTGGTAAGGATAATTTACACTCTATGTATTTGATAAATGATTTATATAATCAAATACTACCAAATATGAATTACATAAAATAATACGCAGTTATGCGAAAATAATATTTAATTATTAATTAATAATTATGAAGGAAAACAAAGATAATAAACCATCAGCACTTGATACAATGCTTGATAGTATTTATGGCAATGGGGGTGAAACTTCAGAAACCACAGATGTAACAAACATGGGAAGACAAGATAGTGTTGTTGAGGTAGACGATGACAATAAAGAAACTCCAGATGAGCCAGCAGGTAATTCTGAGGATGTAAAAGATGGGGATGATTTAACCGTCGGTAATGATGATACGGAAATCCCTGAACATATTTTAAATAACTCTAAAGAAGAAAAAGAAACTGATGATAATCAAGATAATAACAGTACTGATAATGATAGTACTGGTAGTGATTCTGAGCCATCTACTGAAGATGTAACAGAAGCTCAATAGGTTTCTGCTTTATTTGATGCAGTTGGAGAATCTTTAGGGTGGAATATGGCGGATTTTAAAGATGAAGATAAACCTGTTACTGTAGAGGAATTTACACAATATCTTGGCAAAGTTGTAGAACATAATTCTGTTCCACAATATGCAGATGAGCGTATTGCACAACTTGACGAATATGTTAAGAATGGTGGTAAATTTGAAGATTTCTATCAGAAACAGCAAGAAACTTTGTCTTTTGAAAACTTAGACATGGACAATGAGAATAATCAGAAGAGTGTTATCAGAGAGCTTTTAAAATATAATGGTTATACTGACGAGCAAATAGATAACAAAATTAGTAGGTATGAAGATGCTGATATGCTGTATGATGAGTCAAATGATGCTTTAGAAAGATTAAAGATTATTAGACAAAATGAAATCGAACAAAATCAAAAGCAGCAAGAAGAATATGCCAAACAGCAAGAAGAGTAGAATAGACAGTTCTTCCAGAGTGTACAAAGCGATATTAATAACTTGAGTACAATTAGGGGTATTTCTATTCCAAAGGAAGATAGACAAGCTCTATATGAATATATCTTTAAGGTTGACCAAGATGGCGTATCCCAATATCAGAAAGACTTTAATAAGAATCTTTCAAAGAATTTAATTGAGTCTGCATACTTTACAATGAAGGGAGATTCTCTTGTATCTGGAGCTAAGAGAGATGGTGAAACATCCGCTGCAGAAAAACTTAGAAAAATACTTAGGAACACTTCTAAGAATCACAGCACATATAATACTCAACAGAAACAGAAGAGTGCTGCAGAGTTAGTAAGTGGTCTGTTTTAAGATAAATTAAATTATATAATAACTTATGAATAATACTTTACTTAATGGTCTACAGTTGTACAGAGGTAAAAGATTCTCTGACCTTGTAGACGAAAACATGATTTCTAATGCTTTGCTTACAAAGCCTCATGAGGTTGCTGGTATCTTGTCTCTTGTATTCGGTACAAAGGATGATGGTGTATCAACTACTATTGATATGATTACAGGTGGTCTTGGTAAAACAATGACTATCGAAAACCGCGAATATGAATGGGCTGTTCAGATTGACCAAGACCACGCAGTTAATATTCGTTATGCTAAATATAATGGTGCTGTAATCGACGCAGCTACAGCAGCTACAGTTACTGCTGGTATTGGTAACTCTCCAATCTACCTAGGTCTTGAAGAGCGTTACTTCGGTCCTGGAGCTATCTTGTCATTCGACAACTATCGTTTCCAGGTTCGTATTTCAGGTACTCCTTATCAGGATGGTAGTGCTTGGGTTTATGAGTGCTACGTAGCAGACGCTGGTTCTGGTGCATACATTCCTGGAGAATATCTTCTCCCAGGTCGTCAGGTAAGTCGTATCGGTTCTGCATACGAAGAGTATTCAGATGAGGCAGATATCCTGAACTATCAGACTCCATTCAAGATGAAGAACAACTTGATGACAATGCGTCTTTCTTACGATATTACTGGTGATGCTTACTCTACAGTATTAGCTATCGCGTTGACAGATCCTGAGACTGGCAAGAAGTCTTACCTCTGGTCTGACTACCAGTATTGGTTGGCTCTTCGTGAGTGGAAGAAGCGCGAGGAATATCAGTTGCTCTTTGCTAAGTCTAATCGTAACGCTGACGGTACATACTCAAATAAAGGTACAAATGGCAGACCTGTTGCAATCAGTGCAGGTTTGTTCGAGCAGATTAGTCCAGCTAATACGCGTTACTACACAACTCTTACAACTGAGTTGCTCGAGGACTACCTCTTCGATCTTTGCTACAACATGCTTGGTACAAACGAGCGTAAGTTTGTTGCTTTGACTGGTGAGATGGGTATGCGTGAGTTCGATCGTCTCTTGAAGGAGAAGGTAGCTAACATGCAGTTGATTGACACTAAGTTCATCACTGGTAATGGTCAGGAGTTAACTCTTGGTGGTCAGTTCACAACTTACAAGATGACTAATGGTATTGAGCTTACTCTTAAAAAGTGTGCTCTCTTTGACAATATGGAGATGTTCCGTCAACTCCACCCACTGTCAGGTAAGCCATTGATGTCTTACACATTCTTGTTCCTTGACCTCGGTATGCGTGATGGTCAGGCAAACATCGTTAAGGTTTGTCGTAAGGGTCGTGAATTCGTTCAGTGGTGTACTGGTGGTTCTGTGCTCCCATCTGGTTACGGTAACTCAATCAATACTCTCCGTTCTAATAGCCGTGATGGTTATCAGGTACACTTCCTTGGTGAAGAGGGTATTATGGTACGTAACCCACTTGCATGTGGTGTACTTTACTGCGATGCTGATGATTCAGAGTACAAGCAGGCGTAATCAAATTAAATAAATCTATATAATATACATTAGGGTGTATCGCTTAATTGTGTTACGCCCTATAGTATATCATATATGGAGAACTAATTAAATATATTATGGTAGTTGAATTAAGAATTAAGAAAAAGAATCCATGGGCTGGACTATTAAAGTACAGCAGATGTTTTGATTATATCGCCCCTTATTTTACAAGGTCTGGCTCGATATATACTGGACTTACTCCAGAAGATGAAAAATATTTTGAAAAAGCTTTAGGTTATGATGAAGGTCATTTATCACGTAATAGTGATTTCTGGACTACATTCTGTGTAAAGATTGGTGCTAAGCCATTATTGTTAGACGACTCTATTCCTCGTTAGGCTATGATTATTAAATTCCTTGAGGGCCATAAGAGAGTTGCTACTTCACTTGACAAGCTTGATGCTGGTAAAGATTATATCTTGATTAACCGTCAGGCTGAAGCTGTTGAACAGAATAAGATTAATAAGATGCGTAGAGATGCTATTCGCGAATTTGATAAGTTGTCACTTGATAATATGCGTAAGTGTCTTAGATTGTTCGGTGTTAAGTCAGATGATCTTTCTAACGAACTTGTAGAATCTACACTGTTTACAATGGTTGATAAGAATCCTAAGAAGTTCTTTGACAAATGGGTTGACAATAAATCTAAAGACACAGAGTTTATTATTGAAGAAGCTGTAGCTAAAGGTGTCATCCGCAAAGATAAGACTAATTATTATTATGGTACAGACTTGATTGCTACATCATTACAAGATGCTATAGCTTATTTGGATAATAAAAAGAATCAAGACTTGAAGCTTGTTATTATAAACGAAACAAATAATAAGTAATAAAAATTAAACGACGTATGACGCACGCAGATATATACGAAAAGTTTATGATCGAATATGACAAGGAGAATGTCACCACGTCATATCCGTCGTTAACTGAATATGAGATTGCTACATTACTAGACAAGGCCTACCTAGCTCTAATAGCTCAAAAATTTACAGGAAACAATATGAGGCGAGTGCCGTTTGAAGGTGATGAAAAAGCAGTCGAAGATTTACAACCTTTAGTAAAAACAACCGAATTTGTTAGTATTAATAATATTGGAAACGGATTATTATCTGTTAATCTAAGTGGTGCAGTAATGTTTGTTATTAGTGTATTATTTGACAATGGTTATGCTGATTCTGGAAATAATGAACCTAGTCTAATTATTGGCAAGCAGATACAATCCAAGGATTTGTATAAATTTATACAAACTGTTGGTAATAGACCATGGAGTAAATACACTATGTACTGCATATAGAATGGTAAAATAATAGCTGCACTACCAAATGTTGGTAATAGAAGATATAATATATAGAAATGTAAATATACATATATATCGATCCCAGTAAAATTTACAGATAAAAATAAACCAATATCAGAGTAGGGCGATATTTAGTTTGAATTATCAGACTCTATGGCTGAGGAGTTAGTTAACTTAGCTTTAATCATGTCTACCGAAGTAGTTGAATCTCCTAGAATGTAGACTAAACTAGAATTGAAAGGGCTTGAATCATGACATACGAACAAACAGTTTAGCTCGGTATAGAATTCGAGCGTAGGTTAATAGAGATAGACCCTTCATTTGAGGTTGAAAACAAGCCAGATACAGAGACTATCTATTATATTCTTAGTGAATATACTAAATAGTATGTTGATAGTCTTTTATAGGAGTTGATGTAGGTAAAAGATTAGGGATAGGCAGCATATATTTATAATAAACTTGGGTATCTTATTAAAACAGTAAAATGTAGAGTTAAAGATGCAAATATAGAATATGCTAACTCTGGTACTAGCGATTAGATATATGATGATGTTGTAAGTTTTAATATACCTAAAGACTTCTATAAATATATAAGAAGTTATTCTAAATGTACAACAACGTATAAAAATCCAAATAAAACATTGACTGGTGATGGAACTCTAATACAAATATATAAAACATATATTGTTGAGAATAAAATATTTAATGACTATATAAATCAGTCATCAATAAACGGATATCTCAACAATGGTGGAATATTAAGAAACCCATTAGTTATGCCATTTTCTAATCTATCAAACACTATTAATATTTATGATGAAGGTGATACAATTAATATATTAAAAGATAAATATACTAATATATCAAATGTTGTTTTAACATACTGTTCAATGCCGTATAACTTTACTATATTAGATAGAGAATATCATTATAATTGCCCATTAAACTATTCAGAATTTTGGGACATAGTTAAAGGTGCTGTTGACCTATACATATATAAGTATAAATTTGGAGTAACACTGGAGAGTCTGAAGAGAAAGGCTAGACAATAGCTGCAAGATTAGTAGAATAATGAAAAACAATAGAAGTAGGAGGATTAATAATGAGATATATAGATATACTTGAAGCTTTTGAAATAGAGATAGGCGTTATTAATAAAACTGAAAAGCCTCTTACTACGGATTCTTTATTTTGGCTGAATCAAGCTGTTGATAAGTTTGTTAAGTTAAGATTCAATACTGACCTAGTACATAGAACATCATACGAATAGAATGAAAAGCGTAGAAACGATTTGATAAATCTATACGTAACTAAGAAGTGGACTACTAATGATCCTAATAGCAGAGTTATCACCAATGATACAAATCCACAGTATGATAAATATACAATATCATACCCAGATGATTTTTTATTCTCATTAAACGAAGATGCTATAATAACTGATTTAAAAGGATAGAATCCATATAGTACTAGCATATTTGAATGCACATCAGATAGTTTTATGTATAGAGTAACTAATAGTCTTACAGATTTTCATTATAAGTACGGTTAGGCTAGACCTTTAAGAGTTTGCACTGATACAGGTTGTTATCTATTAACAGATAAAAAATACGTAATAAAAGAATATGTATTAGGGTATTTACGTAACCCTAAAAGAATAACATTGGATTAGCCATTTGAAGAATATGGCGATTTCGATGATATAACAATTCCTGAGATAGTTAAAATAGCAGCATAGATGTACCTTGAGAATCAGGGTAATCCTCGATACAAGACTATAACACAGGAAGTTATGACACAAGAATAATTTTAACTTGGAAAGCCTTTGCTATTAAATTAGCGCGTGAGGTGAGTAGAAAAAATTAATAAAATATAAAGATATGATTACATATGTAAATGACGTTTTCGTAAGTAACGAAACAGGCGTGCTGTATTCTGGTAAGATTTCAGCACTTGCAAAAGCTAGCAAGAGTGCTATTGCTAATGTTGGTAAACTTGCTATTGTAGACATGGCAGACCCAGATACAGCTGTAACTGCTGTTCCTGCTACTGCTACAGCTATCAAGATTGGTAAGATTACTAGTGCTGTATCAACGGTTGTTCTCACTGATGGTAGTGTAAAGTATATGCCAGTAATTGATTGGACAAATCCAATTCAGAAGAGTGCTATTAAGAGTGCTCAGTTTACTGACCATAAGGCAGATACTCCAGAGAAGATTGAGGTTGACTTCAATGGTTTGAATACTCAGATTAAGACTAAGATTGCAGCTGGTGGTCACAGTGTTGTATTCCGCATTATCTACAAGGATATGAATACACGTTTCCGTAAGTGGACAGAATCTTATGAGTATGTTACAAAGGCAGGTGATACAGAGCTGACTGTAGCAGAAGGCATTGCTAATCTCATTAAGAAGGATTACAAGAGAGCTAGAGTTAATGTTGATTATGCTGCTGGTAAGATTACTCTTACTGCAATGAATTATGACGATGACGACTCAGTTCCAGCATTAAGTCCTGCAGCTACTGTACGTTTCGCAGTTTCTACATGGATTTCATTCAACGATGAAGCTGGTATTGTTGGTATCGGCTATAGCCACAAATACCCACTCGCTGGTGTAGTTGTAAAGAAGACTCCAGGTGAAGTTTACACTGCTTCTCCTAAGTATGTTCGTGATCGTGAAGAGGCTGCTATGGGTTACAATGGTATTGTTAACCGTGGCTTCGAAGAGTATCGTGAAGTTGGTCTTCCAGCATTAGATACAAAGCTCGATGGCGAATACGATGCAGTTACAATCTTGTTTGAAAACATGTATCACACTGCAGACGATTTGAATCGTCTTACGAAACAGTCTGTAGAAATCTATCCTAAGTCTGGTGAAGGTGCTTCTTTGAAGACAGCTCTGACTCCATTCTTAGCATGATAATATATAATTAATAACAACTAAGCTGGGGTTGGGCATTCAGCCCCGCCTCAGCTTTTTTATTTTTATAATATGAAACAAGTAGTAATGGGTACAGACATACGTCTTTAGTTTACATTGGATGATTTATCAGAATTTGATAGAACATCTATAAAATAGCTAAGATGTTATGTTATTAGAAAAGATGATATATAGTATATAAATTTAGACAACTATGGTTATCCACAATATTATAGTCCAACTGATTATGACTTGATGTATACAAGTTGTTGTAGGTACAATTGGTTACCTTATAATCAATATGTATATAATTGTGGAATGTTTGGTCCTATAGATGACTATAGATATTTTCCAGCATATAATGGATTTGGTGTAAATTCTAAACAGTTTAAAATTGTACCTGATAAATACTTAGCATCATCAAGAGTTATAAATGATACAAATACAATTGAGATGTATTTCCCGGCACAAGACTAGAAAGACTTTGGAAAATATGTCGTATTGATTGTAGTTACAATATATCAGCAAGGTTGGGGTTCTAATAACCTTAGAACGTTTACAATAAACAAAGGTGTGTAGTTTGAGATTGTAGATGGTAACGATACTGAACAAGATAACACAAACAACCAACAAGGTAAACCTTCAAATATTCAAATAACAGATGAAGATTATAATTCAGATCCTGTTACTGAAGGTAATTATACTTTTGCAAATAAAGCTATACAGAAGATGTTTAATATGAATGTGTCTCCTAAGTTGCATAAGGTAATAGATATGCATGAATTATATATGGGTTACCATAACTATATAGAAAATATTGCGTTAGTTTGGGATTAGTAGACTGCAAAATTATTTGGGGTATTTTAGGATAGTCCGCAAATATATTCTGGTATCGGTAATAGTGGCAATAGTCTTGATGCTACAACAATTAATGCTAATATAACATTAAATTTGGTCACCATAGATAATGTTACTAGTGACTACACCATCTGGCATATTCACTTATAATATATAATGTTATGAAATTGCAATTAAAACGTATTGCATTATAGGATACATACACCATAGGTAAACTATATATCGATGGTGAATATTTTTGTGATACGATAGAAGATAAAGTAAGAGATTTAAATAAGAACGGCGTTTTTGATAACGGTGAAGTAAAAGTTAAAGGTAAAACTGCAATACCATACGGGTAGTATGAAATTGCATGGGCTTATTCTCCGAGATTCAAAAGATACACTCCTAGGCTATTAAATGTAAATTCATTCGACGGTGTTTTAATACACGCTGGTAATACAGCTTATGATACCGAAGGGTGTATAATTCTTGGATAGAATAAGGTTAAGGGAAAGGTTATAAACTCTAGAGAGTTTGTTAATAAACTATATCCGATTATAAAAAATGCTTGTCAAAAAGAGAAAGTAATAATAGATATAGTATGACAAGACATAGTAAAGATTTAGTATAGTATGTTACAGCTAGTATATCAATAATAAGTGGTATATCTCTAGCGTTTTTATCATTCTTCCTCAATAAGCATAATATTGAGGATAGTATTTTGTGGTATATTGCACAGACTTTCGTTTATGCAGGAAGTATATTTGGGGTATCAGCGTATATGAATTCCAAATTTGGTGAGATCCGTTCAATATTAACCGATAATAAATTAATGACAGATGAATAGTGCGATGATATTAAGTTGGCTCATAAGCCATAAAAAGATCGCAATTAAGGCACTTTTAAGCCTCTTGGTGGGCCTTTTAGTTGTGTTTAGTATAAATATATATAAACAGAATAAAAGGCTCTCTAAGAGCTTAGAAATGGCTCAGAATAACATTGAAGCCTATTAGGGTATCTTGAATGGTTCCTAGTAGGCTAATAATGTTTTAAAGCTAGACATGTCTTAGTTGTAGAATGTAAATGATAGTCTTATACAAAAGATTGATAGTGTTAGAAAAGAATTAAAGCTAAAACCAAAGGTGATAAGAACTACCGCAACTCAAACTTAGACTATTTACGTTACAGCAAGTAAGGGGGTAAGGGGGTAGGATATAATTAAAACTATCTAGAAAGATACAGTATATAAAGATACTATATTAATCAACCCTCTAACAAAGATAGATTATACTATTGGAAAATATACTGTAAGTGTTAATTTAGATATTAAGAACCAGTAGTTCTTGTATGTATATAAGAAAAGATAGTATAAGAATAAAAAGAGTTTTATTAAACGTCTATTTACTTTAGACTTTAAGAAAGTTGATATGTATAAGTATTAGATAGTAAATACTAATGACATTATAAAAACTTCTGATGTTAGAGTAATAGAATCAATAGATAAGTAATATGACATACATAACACTTAGATAGTTTGTAGATGATATATTACTTCTAGTTCGTAATAATAATATAAGTGAAAGTGAAGATTTATCTAGAGAATAGATAAGAAATTGGGTAAAGGAGTATAAGAAGTTCTTTACTAAATAGAGACTAGATAAACTTAGAGCTTAGTCAGAAACAATTGACGATCTTATATAGGCTTCTGATGATATTTATAAGAAAGAAACTGGTCCTCTTGAGTTAGAGGATGTTTAGTCTTTAGATAAATATCCTATATTTACAAAGAAGACTAAAGAAAAGCTAGAAGGTATATATGATAAGAATGAAGATAGTATACTAGCTGTTCATGATTAGCAAGGTGAGAATATATAGTATATGAATCACATTCGTAGACATTATAATTATTTCCGTAAATACACAAATAATGAATTAACCGCGTACTATAAAGATGGTTATATATTTGTGTAGGGAAATCAAGATTTAAATAAACTTAGGAATATATGGGTTCTAGCCATTTATGAAGATGAAGTTGATGACAATTGGGATACTCCTAGTGAAGATGATATAAAACTTCCAGCCTGGATGTTACCTCCAATTAAAGAAATGATAATGACTAAAGAACTTCCATTTATGCTTGGTAGGCCTAGCGATGATAGTAACAACTCTACATTGGCTAGTGTTAAACCACATGGACCACAAGATGAAGAGGAATAAGAATTCTATAACATTCGTAGACATGTATAAAGAATTGCCAATAGAGGTGTCATACGTCGCGTATAAGCGCATATTAGACTCTATGTGTAATATTATACTAAAACATGTATTAGACGGCTCAGACGGCTTTAAAATGCCTTTTGGGCTAGGTTATATACAGGTAGGAAAATATAAACCTAAAACATATACAGATAGATCACTGTCTGTAGATTATAAAGCCAGTAAAGAATTTAATAAAAGAATATATCATCTAAATGAACACTCTGACGGGTATAAGTTTAGGTTACATTGGTCAAAAGTACCTCAGACGTTTCCAGATAGATATAAATATCAATTATGCTTAGTTAGAGCAAACAAGAGAAGACTGGCAAAGTTAATATTTAATAAAACAGATTATATAAATATAAATGATATACAAGTATACAAAATGTGAATCAGTCATAGCTAAGATAATGGCTGATTTGGATTCTTCTGAAACAAGATAGAGAACTAGCGATATTAAAGAATGGATCTTTGAAGCCATAGATAAGATTGGTGCGCCAATGTAGTATATCAATAGATAGTCTGGAGTTGATGGTGTTCCTGTTATGAAAATACAGGATTATTAGATACCATTACCTCCAGACTTAGAGCATTTAGATGGTGTAGCATTTTCTTAGTCTGAAAATGGACCATGGATACCATGTAGTACATAGACATCTATTTTCAAGAGTCCGCATAGATATAATGAAAAAATAGTAGTAAACAAGATTGATAATAGTAATAACAATCCTACTATTGATGATGAATAGCCTCAACAACCATAGATGCAATATAAATACCCAACAGTTTAGGCTTAGATAAATAGACCAAGAACTAATGGGTTTACAAACTCTTTATATTATCATAAAGACTATGAGAGGCCTTAGTATTTTATTAAACCAGGTTGGATTGTATTTAATAAGAAATCTGGGTATGTAAAATTATCATACAAGGCAATTCCTACAGATGAGAGAGGCTATCCATTAATACCAGATTTATCATCATATCAAGAAGCTATTTATTGGTATGTTGTAATGAAATTAAATTTCTCTAAGTTTATTAAAGGTTAGCTTGGTGGTAAGTTAAAAAGTGCAAACATCACTATATATAATCACATATAGAGTCAGTGGAACTTTTATAGAAATTAGGCATATGCTGAAGCCATGATGCCAACTGCTGATGATATGTAGAATATAAAGAATGATTGGAATAAGCTTATACCAGATTGGGATGGAGATGATACATTCTTTAAATATACTGGAGATGAGTAGTTAACATATAATGATTATTACAATGGATTCTAATAGAAATCAAAATATACAGATTAATACATTCTCTGGAGGAATGGATAGTGATACAGATGTATCTGTAATTCCACACGATAGATACAGGAGTGCAATTAACTTTAGATATTTAAATAATTAGAGTGATTCTGAACATGGAAAGCTTACTGTCATTCAGGGAATGGATAACCATCCAATTCAACTTGATGAAGGAGAAAAAGTAATAGAAACAAAAGGTATTGATAAATACGCTATAATTTTTACAAAGAAACTTCAGAATAATAGTAGTACTGGCTATTAGATATGTATATATAGGGTTGAAATTAATCCTGATGGTGCTGTTAGAAATTACAAAAAACAATTAATATTTGGACCATGTTCTGATTGGGAATTTGATGGTAGATTAAGTATTGTTGGCAGGATAGAAAATGTAGATAATATGAAACTATATATAGCTGATGGAATTCATCAAATAATAGTTTTAGATATATTTCCAAAAACTGTGTAGACAAGTATAAATAATCTATTATCTAGCAATGATTCTATAACTCTGCCTCCAGAAATACAATAGATAACATCTGGTAACCTTAAGTCTGGAGTAAACCAATATAGTTACTAGCTGTATTCTAGATACAAACAGTCAACCAATATATCACCAATGACAAAACAAATTCCTATCGTAAGTAGGCTTGGAGATTATAATTACGTTGGTAAGCTGTAGGGCGAAAATACAAATATTGGTGTATAGCTAGGTATACATATAGATGATACTGATACGTATAATACAATAAGACTATATAGAATACACTACGATAAAGCTGCTACTGTTCCAGAAGTTCATATTATATATGAAGGAGATACTAAAGAAGACTTTGTATTTACAGATGCAAATGATTCTCACATAGGACAAATCACACCAGAAGAATATAACTAGATGTCTGAATTCTATATAATACCAAAAGCTATAGAATCTAAAGACAATTATTTATTTGCAGCTTAGATAAAAGAAGTTTCAAAAGCTAAAAGTGTATTTAATGATATAAATACAATATCTCTTAGATTTAATAAGTTCGGAGAAGCTTGTATAATGAATCACTCTGATAAAGTAAATAAAGCGGCTGGTATAAACAGTTCAGATGTTCTTAGCAGATTTGATGAACTTACACTAAATAGTGATTGTTTTAACCCTATAAATGAAGTTATAAGAGTAATGCCTGATTATTCTGGAGCTAATATATCTGGATATTATAATCAAGATGATCAAGCTTTAGATATAAGTCACCAGTTTACATTGCCAGACGAAAATAATGTTATATACTTTGGTGGTAGCGGAAAGCACATAGATTGGAGATTCGTTATAACTCAAATATGTGGTGATACTTCTGAAGTTAAAGAAGAAAATAAAATTACTACATAGTCATATTATACTACGTCTGGATTTAGAAATTATAAGATAATAATGACTACATCTGACGAAAATTTTCACAAGAATAAATCAAGTAGAGGTATATAGAATATATTCAAAAAGTACTATATAAATAATAAACATGAGTATGTTGATGCTGGGTTTCTAGAAAATAAAGAAAAATATGCAGGTTCTACATATAACGACCCATTAATAGCATCTGATTTAAAATCACTAAGAAGAGGAGAGCTATATAGATTTGGTATAATATTTACAAATTCTAAAGGCTAGAAGAGTCCTGTTAAATGGATAACAGATATAAGAGTTCCGGATTTATATATATAGAACTTTAATACATTTGCGCTAGGTGGTCTAGATGTTGACTTAGCTGTTAATCCAATTGGAGTAGAGTTTAGACTGCACGATTTAGACGATTATGATATAGATTCATATGAAATAGTAAGATGTAATCGTGATAGTACAAGTTAGACTATTGTCTCACAAGGAGTTATATCTAGACCAATAAAGAATCGTTATTATGATTCTACAAATAAACCAGCTGTTGCGTATACGCCAATATCATAGGTAGTTACTAATAGATATATATAGTCTACATTGTATTCCAATTTTATAAACTAGTCTGATGTGCTTTAGGCATAGGATGATACAAAATTAGCACAAGCTGATAATTTATAGAATATAGATTTATATTAGTTTGCATCACCAGAGGTTACATTTAATTCAGAATATGTAAAAGATGTATTAGAAAAATATCAAGTACAAGTATAGTCTCTGAGTTATATATATCCAAATATTACATCTTTATATGCAGCAAACAAGCCTTAGTCTCCTAGTAAAAATTATATATATTCAAATGGCATTACATTAAAAACAAACTATCATAAGCCTGGTTTGTATAAGGATAATGATAAAGCCTATACAGTGTATACTACATCTAATATGATGATAGATAACTATAAATTCAAATGGAATGATACTTTAACTCTTGGTGATGCAATAGTTGCAACAGCACTCACAAATGATACGCTGGGAGATTGTGTTAATTATTCTATAAATTAGCTAAAGTATTATAAACAATCGAACGAAATTATAGGTATACCACATAATATTGATAGTGTAGAAAATGTAGCAGACAATGATAGAAACGTATTTCCAGCAGTCTATATGCAAACTAGTAATCAGTGTGGAATAAATCAATATAAATTCGTAAAAGGACCAAATTGGAATGAGTTTGCAAAGAAGGAAGGTGACAAAACAACAACAATATATACTGATAATGTTACTACTATTGGTGATAAGCAATTTTGCAACTGGGTTTCTGGAATGTTGTATGGTTTATCTGCAGAAAAGCTTTCTGTGTGGCAATTTTTGTTTGATTCTAAAATTGAGATACTTATTAACTAGGCTGTTGCTCTTGGTTTTTATAGAGCTTTTGGTGAATTTGGACCTGGAGCTACAAGCTTATTGCTAAATATAAATAATGATTGGTTATATAATCCAACTATAAACGAAAATAGCGGTAAGGCCAGAATATCTCAGTTTGCAGATGTTGTTGGCGCCAGAAACCAACAGTGCGTATATTACGATGATAATAACACACCATCTGCTAATATATAGAATTTTATGTTAAACAAGAATGGTGATCCAAGTATGGATGTAAAGATGTTTAATGCCGCTAATCCAAATAATCCACTTACAGATAAAGTATACTAGAGTACATTCCTTGGAACATATATATGTAATATCAAGAAGAATGTTATACCTTATGGTGGATATACAAAAAACAATATAGAGAATTCAACATATTATAGCTATTCTAACATTAAGAAGTATGTAAAAGGTTAGAAAAATAATATAACATCGTTTATTGGAGATACTTATATATGCGTATTCCAATATACACCTATACATAAATTTACATTCTCTGAGCCAAAGTACTTCTCAACAACATTTAAAGTAAACTACATACCACTTGAGACAGCATTAAACTTATACTACGAACAAGGTTATACTTATAGTGAGAACCCTAGTATATAGAGAACATGGTTGTAGGAACAGCCTGGTAGAGTTCGTGATTTTGGTTCTCAATCAATACCATAGAACGTTTACAATACAGCATATTCTTCACAACCTATATTAACTCCGAAGTTTTCACATAACAGTATAATAACAAAGCAAGATTAGCTATTTAATTTTAGATGTAGATACTCTGATAAGAAAGAGAATAATGAACTAGTTGATTCGTGGACTATTTTTAGAGCTGCTAATTATATAGACGTAGATCCTAATTATGGTAAAATAACAGCACTTAAAACATTTAAAAATAATCTTGTGTTCTTCCAAGAAGATGCATTTGGCATATTCTCAGTAAACGAAAGAGTTGCTGTTACAGATAATAATAATCAATAGATTCTATTAGGTTCTGGAGGAGTTCTTAGCAGATATGACTATGTTTCTACTAGCAATGGAATGCAGGATGATACATTTGCATGCGTAACAACAGCAACGGCTTTATATTGGACAGATTTATCAAGAACAGAACTTTGTCAATACGTTGGTGGTGATAGATATGAAATAATATCAAAAACAAAGAACGTTAATAGTTTTGTATCTCAATCTCTAAATGGAGTTGATAAAAAATATATAAAAATAGTTAACGATAGAGTTAACAATGAGGTTATATTTGGTATGGATGATGAATCATCAATATCATTTAATGAAGTAGCACAATTGTTTTATTCTAAATATGCATATCCTGTTACAGTAGATGGCATAAACTTTAATAATACTTTATTATTTAATTATAAAAATTCTTTTGTAGACTCTGTTTCGGCATGGAATGAAGGACGCGGTTCTTATCTTTTTGAAGGGTTTTAGTTAATATTTATCATCAACGAGTAGTATAATAAAGTAAAGGTATTTGATAATGCTATAATTGGAACTAATGATTACACTGCATAGTCAATAGTTATTTAGTTTGAAGATCAAAATGGAAATAGATCTAATTATGTAGAAAGAAAAGATATATCAAATAGATATTTTGACTATAGATTTTCAATACCAAGAACGAGTAATGCTAAATTTGGAGATAGGCTTAAAGGTAAGAGTGTTGAATGTTGTATAAGTGAAGCTAATAGTAATTCTTCTAAAGGAGATTATTACTACATAGAGTATTTTATTACTAAATTTAGATTTATATGGAGTTAAATTATAGAAAACAATTAAGAATGCCTATTAAATATTTACCTGGATTCTAGTATGGGTTTAATGGTTATGGGCAATACAATCAGTAGTATTGGAGTCCAGTGTATGGATCTTAGAACATTCCTAAATATAACTTTGATAGCAATGTTAGCTTATCAAACAGATTTGGTAATAATACTACTATAAATGGACAATATGGGACAACTGGCGTGAACGGTAGTACTATTCCATAGATATTCGGAAATGGTAAATATACACAACGCAGTAGATTCAATCCTGGAAGTATAAATGCTGCAGGAATATTATCATCTGGAATTAATATGTATTCATCTGTTAGAGATGCATTTGGAGATGTGAAGAGTTCTGATTAGATAATGAATGAATCTGGAAGTGGATATGGGTCTGTCAATGGGTTTAAATATGAAAAGTTAAATGACATTAATGGTGACCCATAGAGAGCTGAGGTTAAATCATAGAACACAAGAACCACTTTAGCAACTGTTGGTTCTGGAGCTGCTCTAGGAGCAACAATTGGTAGTACATTAGGACCAGTTGGTGGTGTTGTTGGAGGTGCTATTGGTGCTGTAGGAGGACTTATTACTGGTATATTTGCTGGTGGTCATAGAAAGAGAAAGTTAGAACGTAGGCTTAGAGAAGCTGAAATTCGTAAGACTAATATAAATGATTACAATTTATCTTCTGCACAATCTGATTATATGATAAACGATTATTATAATCAGAATGGAGATACCAGTAATGATATGCTTACTTTTAAGAATGGTAAAGATTAGCTTACAAATGTACCATAGACTGGAGCAAATCATAATGTTGTAACATCTAATGGTAAAATGCAAGCTCCAGCTAATGCTAGAGTTGCTGCTGGTGAAAGTGTAATAGACAATATAGACGATGTTAATAATACAACTGGATATGTTGTTAAAGATGGTAAGCTTGGAAAAGATACAAACTTAGCAAACTTAAATGACGGCACTATAGTTCTTGGTTAGGATGTAGACTGGAGAAATGGTAAGACGTTTAGAGACTAGTCTTTACCATATACATTAGCTCTAGAAAAGATAAATAAGAAGTATGAAAATAGAACTAATGATAAGATTAACAAGTTAAGAGGTAGACTTGGACAAGATAGTGATAAGTTCCAATAGGAACAGGTTAATAAAATCAAACAACCAATTGTAGACAAACTAAAAGATTTATCTGAACAGCAAAGTCTACAACATTAGTATAGTTAGAATATGTAGACAAATAATTAGTTACCAGGATATACACACGGAAAGCCTAACTATGGTTATATAGAGCCAGCTAGCTGGATGAGTAATGCTGTTCCTATGGGTATTGGTATGATGACTAGCTTGGGATAGTATTTTCAGGCTAAGAAACAAGGAATACGTACACCTGATATTTACGCTGCAAATCCTTATGAACAAGCAGCACTACAAGAACAGGCTAAACTTAGGATTAATCCATACAATGTCATACAAAAAGTATATGATTAGGATAACCTCAATAGGTATATGATAAATCGTGCTGGTGGTCTTAGTGGTGCACAAAAGTATTTAGCTAACGTTGCTGCTGGATTAAGCACACAGAGAGAATTAGCTGATACAATTCAGAAGGCTTAGGAGGTTAATAATCAATACAGAGGCAAATGGGCTGAATCTGCTGCTAATCTTGGAGCACAGTATGCTTCTAGAAGACAGCAAGCTAATCAATATAATACTGAATATGCTTCTCAAGCACATGCTGCAAGACAATAGGGTATGCAGATGGGTCTTAGAAACTTTATGGATTATATACAACAGTATGCAGCAAATGAGTATAAGCGTAGAACTGGTAATGGTATGCTAGGTCTGTATCAATAGAAAGTTGATATGGATAGAGAAAATATGAGAAGCTATTATAATAAAAATAATGGAGAAGCTGCTGATACAATAGTTCCAACTCAGCCAATTGTTGGTAAAATTGTATATCCAAATATTGTAAATGGAATATATAATATACAAAACCCTGGAACTATAAAGCTACGTAATGATAAATAGCTTAATAATGCAGTAAGATATTCTGGTTATCCTACACAAAATGTACAACCATATTAGTATATTCCAAATACTAATTATATTACTAACTTCACACAAATGCCGCCTGTAAATTACAAGTGGAATAACATGTTTTAATAATTATGGTATATTCAAGAGATTAGTGGATTCAATTACCAGTTAGAGACCTTTATGATTCTCAAATAATGCTTGCATCTATAAACGCTGCAAGAGATATGTATGAAAAAGGTCAACAGCAAGTAAAAGATTTCCAAAAGGATTATGGGGATTTTTATAGCCCAATTCAAAAAGATATGGATTGGTATAATAAAAATGTTATAAACGGATCTAAAGATGTCATAAATAGTTTATATGACAAAGGTATAGACCCGTTGAGATCTGCAGAAGGAAGAGCGGCTATAAGTAGATTTGTAAATAATATTCCAACAGGAGATATTAATAAGCTAAAAATGGGGTCTAAGATTGCACAGGAGTATCTAAGAAATAGAGCAATGTTAGAAGCTTAGAATAAATATAACGATGATTTTGAGAAATATGTAAATGGCGGAAAGTCTATAGAAGACTGGGATACTCTTAAAGATGGTGTATGGACTAGGTAGTCTCCATCTGAATTTACAACGCTTAAAGCGGCCACAGAAAACTGGTTTAATAATAGAACTCCTCACGCTTTAACAAAGGACGACGTTGTGGGCTTTGGTATGCCTTACGATAAGAATTACGATTATACAGGTTATACGTATAAAGATCTTACAAACGTAGCTAGTAAAAATACTCCTGGATGGATAGGATCTCCTATAGCAAACTATTATAGACATATAGCAAAACAACAACTACTTAACGAAGGTGTAAAAGATCCAACAAATGCATAGGTTGAAACTCGTTTACAATAGAATGTAGCTGACGCTAATAAAGAATGGATAGTTAATCCAATAAAGCAAGTGAATGAGTATGCTAAGATGGATAAACAGTTTGCTCAACAGGCTTCAATGCAAGCTAGAGGTTTCCAGCACGATAAAGAAATGGAGGCTATTAGAAATAATAACGCAAGAGAAAATATGTATCTTAGCTGGAAATATAGTAATTCTACTCCAGATTCTAAAGGAAGACCAGTTGTTAATAACGGTCAAGATACAACTAAGCAAATGCCTCTATCGTTAACTCAAATGCTTATAGAAGACTCCAATCAAAATAAGAGAGACTTTATAGCTGGTAATAATCAAAGATATGTTAATAGTGTAAACTCTATTAGAAATCACTGGTTAGGTAAAGCTTATAATATTCTTGGTAAAGCTGATAAGAATAACAATGGTGTGATAGATGCCTCAGAATCTAAAGATTGGAAAGATAGGTATGCAAAGCTTAATCCTACTTAGAAGAAGATTTATGATTCTTATATAAGCCATTACAAATGGTGGGATTCTGCTAGTAAACAAGGTTTAAATGGCGCTATATCCAATGGCTTGTTAGACGAAACTGGACAACCTACTGGTAGATTTACAAATGCATTACAATACACAGCAACGGGTAAATATGCTGGTGTTAAAGACGTAGTTAACAATAGAGATATTATAAATTCTAAATATTACGGCTCTGTAGCAGAACCTAGAAACAAAGAAGCTGCAAAGACGTTACTAGATGTATTAAGTAATGGAACGACGTCTAAATATTATTTCCCAGCAAAAGATGCAAGCGGAAATGTAGATCTTACAAAGAAAGGAACTTATGGCAACGCTCATCCGGTTGTTAATATGTCAGATAGAGGTGTATGGCTAGGAAATGTTAGAGCTAATGCTGTATCAACTGGATTAAATATGACAAAAGGTAGTATTAGTGTTAAATTCCAAGATTATCTAAAGAAAAACGGCATTAAAGGATGGGTTGTTTCTAATAGTGGACTTGGTGTAGCAATGGTTCCAAATAATGGAAAATATTCATCAATGGATATAACAGCAAAGGTTTCTGTTCCAAAATCAGTTGTAGAAAATTTTTGCAAGAAACATGGATACACTTTAGGAAACGCAGTAAGAAAGTTAGGTTTAAGAACCATGGATGTAAATGGCAATACAGATAGAAATGGTGAATTTGTAGAAATCCCAATATCTAAACAGGTAGATAATAATAGAGGTCAAGGATTTGGACAAATAGACCAAGCTTATGATAAATATATGTATGGTCAAAAAGAGGCTGCTGGTAGAGAATTGCAGCAACAATATCAATCTTCAACAAAATAATATATAATAATATGAGTAACAGTGGTAGAAAAAAGTCAAAAGAAACTTATACAACGCCATCTGCGGCACAATGGAGAGCTAGCTTCGACGCTAATCAAGCAGCGTAGGAGTTAGCTTACTCTACGCCATACAATAATGGCACCGTTAAAAGCGATGTAACTTCTATATATAAATTGCCATAGTCTTCTACATATAAACAAGATTATCTTCCCAGTGATACAGAAGAAGATAATCAGTCGAAAGGATTTTGGTCTAATGCATGGGATGCTACGAAATATTTATTTAATGCTACAGTTGGTAATGCTATAGACGGTGTAAAGCCAATTTTTGATGGAACCGCTGTACGAATGATGTTTCAAAACCTATACAATACTAGAACAACTCAGTATGAAGAAGAGTTAAGGAAAACATATAGTGATTTAGAAGACACATAGATTGCTGATAAATATGTAGATTTAATAAAACAATATAAGCAGGCTAAAGATGACTATGATAGAATGGGTTTAATTGTTGATGAGGCTAGAGTGAAAGATCTCGAGAAACAATTAGACGTAATGGAAAATGTAATTAGACGTAGTAGTAAATCATCTGATGTTTTATTAGATTTATTTGCTGATAGTTCAAAAGACCAAAAATTATCAGATGATATTGCTATGCATATTAATTCTATATATTCAGAAAAATCAAATAAAAAAGATTCTAGCTGGTCTAGTAGGCTTCTTGAAACTTTCCCAGCGCTAATAAAAGACGCTTAGCTTTCAATAGAAAGTATATTTAATGGATTTGATAGCAAAGAACGAATAAAACAAGCTATACGAAATACACCAGACGAATATTCTGATTTGTCTGATAAATACTTTAAGTCGTATAAAGATACAAAAGACCTTAAAGCATACGCTGATTCTATTACAGATGAAGTAGCAGATAAGAGGAATGATATAAAGAGATATCAGTTAATGTATAAAAACGACCTAGAAGAAAATATATCTATAGCTAAAAATGGTAATTGGTTGTTTGACCCTAAGAAAATAGATCCTAAATTTAAGAAATAGTATGAAGATCAAAATTATGGTTTACTTCAGAGAGTATTTAATCCAAAAGCGTGGGCTTATAATGTTGTAGATCTTGGTTCTTCTTATTCTATGTTTGAGCAAATGGCTGCTCAGTTTGCATACCAAGGAGCTTCTAGAGCTGTATCACAGATGATTGCATATGCGTCTGGCGGAGAGCTTGGCACTGGTGCAAAAATTGCAATGGGAGTTGCTAATGCTGTTGGTGGTATAACTCTTGCCAATAAGATGAGAGTCGGAGAAACAGAATCTGAAATTCTTGATTCTTATTCAAATAGATTATTACAATATGCTTATGATAATAAATCTAATTTAAGTAATTTATTTGATTTTGCAGATAAGAAAGCAAAACAGATAGGTGTAGATCCAAAAGATTTAACAGATCTTGATAAGATACAATTAGCATTAGCATACAATATAGACTCTGGAGATAAAAAGTTTGATACAGAGAAAAGTTTAGCAAGACAAGGTTTGGCTAAAGTGTTCAATGACAATATGGCTTTATCTACTGGTGACTATATAGAAACTATACCATTCTTAGAGTTTGGAGGTAAGGTAGCTACAAAAGGTTTAGGTAAGGCTGTATATAATAGAGTATTTAAAACAGGCTTAGAATTATCAGGTAAAGCATCAAGTGAAGTAGCTGAAAGATATATGGCTATGAATGCTGACAAGTTTGCTACATCTATAACAGACCGTATTATAAATAAAGCTTTAGGTGAAGGTGAAAAGAATCTTGTAAAGAAGATAAAGCTATCTAATATAGCAGATTTTCTTAAAAAGAAAGCTAAATAGAGTTTACTTGTAGGAACGTCTGAAGGTATTGAAGAAGGTCAACAACAATTATTGCAAAGCCGTTATCAACGTGGTGAATATGATAATTATAAAGGCGTGCAAAGTAATTTTGATATAGGTTCTATATTTAGTGATGTTAGATTAGGTTTAGAGTCTGTAGCTGATTATTATGGTATAAATCCATACGACCCAGATAATGGCAACGAGGAGCTTAGAAAGGCCATGAACACTGGTTTTATTTCTGGTGTTCTAAACTCTCAGCTAATGGGTTCTTTTTCTAACTTATTTGGTGATAAGGCTGCAAAATATATAGGTGTTAATAATGATAACACTAGAGCTTTATTTAACCAACTTAGGAATGATGATACATTAAAACAGCTAGTTGCTAGTAATTACGCAGCAGCTCAAGATGATGCTCATGTTGGTATATTCTTTAAGGCTTTAGCTAATGGGAAAAGTGCTAACAGACTTTCTGAATCCTTCAATAAAATGAAGTAGTTTAAGGGTGATCTTGTCGATGATAAATTCATAGATGATGATATATCTTTGTTATAGACTACTGATTTTATGATGCATAATAACAAATTCTTAGATCTTGTTGGTATAAAGAAAATACAAGATACTGCGACTCATAGAGATTTAATACAATCTGGAGTTAAGGCTATACAAGATTACGAGAATTTAAGTTAGTTACACGACAAGAATGTAAAAGAACTAGAATCTTCTAAGCAAAAGATAATTCAAGAGTTACTTGGAGATAGATCCAAAATGTCAGATGGTGTTAGAAATACATATGATAGTATTTTAGACCAATACAACAATTATCTTGATAATTATATATCATCAAATATAAGCGATAGTAAAAAATCTGAGCTTAGAAAAGCAGCTGAAGAACAAGTTCGTGTTATAGGAGAGACGAAGCCAAGTGACCATAGATATGAAACAGCAGTACTACAACAAATGTCTAAGTTTATAGGTACTACTGCATTTAAATCTAAAGCTCAAGAAGAAGCTGAGTTAAAAGCAAAAGAGTCTGGAGAAAAGGCAGAAGATGTACAATTAGATAAAATAATAGAGTTGGATGATTATATAAAGAATCGTGCAGATTTATTATTTAGTCATGCAGAGCTACAGTAGAAACAAGCTTTACTAGATTAGCTAAAGACACAGCATAAACTTCTACAATTAATAAGAGAAAATACTGGTACTGATATAAATATAGATAAACTTGGTAACACAATTAGAGTTTTAAGTAATTCTATAAAAGATAATAAACAACAGTATAAAAGTATGCTTAAAGACGTCAATGATGAAATTGACAAAAAGAATAAGCTTATAGATAACTATAATAAAGAAAATCCAGACAAGCCAATAAATAAGCATAAAAGAATAACTATAGATAATATATTATCAGATTATCACCAATTCTCTGGTATATCAGATATTGAAAAATTATTCTCTATTAATGCGTTAAACGATTCGGCTTTAAAGTCTATGGCTCCAGCTTATACTGCTTATAAATACGGTGTAGCAGACCCAAATAACTCGTTAGGTTATGCATATAATTACAACTGGAGTGATCTTACAAAAGATGAAAAAGATAACTTTAAATCTACTGCCTTTGACACTCTTAGTGATGAAGATAAAGATAAGTATAATAATGGAGAACTTGATGACGATTTCTTTAAGAAACTATATCTAAAAAAATAGGCATAGAATGCACATAAAATAGATGCTTTAAGACAAGAGTATAATTAGATTATAAATAAGCTTGGGTCAGAAGATTTAGAATAGACTCCTGCTGAAAGGGTAGCAACTTTAGATCGCGTAAAAGAGATTCAAAGAGAAACTGCTAAAGCTATAATTGAAGGTAGATTAGAAGAAAAACACAATAGAAAGAGAATAGCTCATAGGCGATTCCTTGAAGATGGTGGAATTACTAATGACGATATTGATAATCTTAATACAGAAAATGAAGACCCATCAGTAAGGTAGGTTGTTAATGAAAAACAAAGATAGTTAAGCGAGCGTCAAGTTGATGAGCAAGATGTTACACAAGAACCTATATCACCTGTAGTTAATCAGATTTATGGTGAAGAAGAATATTCTGCACAAAATAGTGATGTATAGACAGATGAAAATTATAACGAAGAATCACCAATTCAAAGCGACAATGACAATTATGAAGAGTCTAGCATAAATGATAATGGTGATGTAAACATCATTGAACAAGACGATAAATTAGAAGGTGCTTCAGACGCTTAGAGAGAGTTACATGAATAGCTGTATGGCAAAAAGGAAAAGCGTGATAATAAATCAAATACTCCAACTTTAAAAGCTAGTCATTCTAATGAAGAAGATTTTAGAAAAATAAACGACTTCTTACAAGATGAATTAGACAAATATACAACTGATAAACAAATTAGGGAAATCCCAGATGGTACTGTCATAGCTAGAATTATAGATCCGGAAACATTTGATGTGATAGATTTTGTAATTAGCAACAAAGATGGATATATAAAAATAACACGTATAAAAGACGGAGAGGATATAGGGAATAACACTACTGCTGGTTTTAATGTTCCAGAAGGATATAATGTTTCTGATGAAGGTCTAGAAGGTATACAAGGAATTAAAATAAATTCTATTAAATGGGATTCTGATACACATGCAGAATTTGATGGCTTTGATAAAGACGACAATAGAATCTCTGGTAACATAGATACCAATGCAGTTGTAAGTAAAACTATTGATGTTGATACACCAGTATCATCTTCTCTTTCTGTAGACAAAGAAGATGTAAACCAAGAATAGCAAGACGAACAGCCTCAAGATTATCAAGAAGATAATAGTATAGAAGATTATAACAATGAAGAAAAGCAGTTAGACGATAATATTGATGATAGCCTTGATATAAATTCTGGCAAAAACTCTAAACAGTCAGCAGAAGACCAATTTGGTAAAGAGTTGATTATTGAAGATTATGATGATTCTCTAAATAGCAACAGACCAGATTCGGATGAATTACAACCAGGAGAAGATAATAAACAGAGTACTCCAGACCCAAGGTTAGTCGTAGACCACGATGATGTATATAGAAGATTGTTAGAATCTACATTCTTTTATCAACCAGATTCAAAAGATGCGATTCGTCTTACCGTAAACGGAAAAGATCTTAAGTTTAAATATCCTGTAAAGCCTAATTCAGAGTTAGCTCAAAAATTAATACAACGCGGCTGGTTCGGTAGTGTTAGAAAATATTATGTTGTTTCTGGAAAAGATTCAAAAGATATTAACTCATTTACAGTATCTCTTATAATTGAAGATGATGAATCTAAGTCAACATACATAACTACAATGAAAACCCCATCATCTTACTCTTATGTAGATAAGTTTGGGATAGAGAGATCTGTTGATGGTGTGTAGAAATTAATTAATCAGCTTAAGTTTATAGGAGTTGATAAAGATAAATATCCATCAGCTTTAATTGAAGCTAGAGAAGAAGCTTATAGTAGATATGTAGACGCTAAGCCAATACCAAGCAATTTCAAATATGAAGAGCAATATCAATATGCTTTAAAGCGTTGGTTTAATGATACTAGAAAATGGTACGAACATCTATCGTATGAAGGTGAAGAAGGTAAAATAAAACGTGGTATAGAATATAACGCAAGACGCAAGTCAGCTACGGGTAAAATTCTAACAGATTCTCAAGTTTGGGAATAGATAGACAACTTAATTAATAGTAGAAATGCTATTATTGAAGCTTATTGTGATAAAGATAAAAATGGCGTTTATTCCATCCCTAGTCAAATTAAGACTAATATAGTTCCAGAGGAATCTAGAATATCTAATGGTAGTATTACTAAAGATGGAAAACTACACTCAATATCAAAAGGAAATAATGAGTTTGGTATACCAACAAATATAAAAGATATAGATAGACAGATAAAAGATGGAGAGTTATTATTTGGTTTTGGTCGTGGTAAATTTGCTGATGACCCATATACTATATCTAGTATCAATGGACCAGATACATAGTATTCAGGTATTGGATATTCTGGTACCATATATTTAATGCATCAAGGTCCGTGTATGAGCGAAGTGCTAGTTCCTATTACACTTAGTGAACAGCGTTTTGACAAGGACGGTGATGGTAATGTTGTTACTCCAGAAAATGTACAACTATCATTTGACCCATAGACTGGTAAATTGAATGGAAATTCTAAACCATCAGCAGCAGAAGCGTTGTTATATATGATAACTGGTAAATTATCTACAGAGTATTTACCATCGTCATCTATAGACACAATAAAAGCTTTTGCAGATTTTATTATAAACAATGGACAGTCTACTACAAAGATAGGTACTAAGAAGAGCTCTTTGAACAAATAGAAGTTCTTAGCTGATAAGCAAATTGCAGTAGTTGATAATCATGGTGTTGCATGTTTATAGATAGTAAACACAGATGGCAACGGTTCTAAGTCTGCGGAGTATATTCCTATAGCATCATTGTTTGGAACTAATAGTGACGAAGTACGTAAACATGTTGTATCATATATTGCAAAGAATATGCATTGGAATACCGATGTTGATGCTATGACTCATGAATTTCCACATGAGATTATAAATGTTATAAGAAAGTATTTTCAGAATAACAAAAGCAAAACAAGTTTTTCTATATGTGGAATAAAAGAACTAACATTTAATAAAGATGATTTATTTGACAACGAAAATGATACACTGAAGTATAATCATGTAAATGTATTATCATGGATGGTTAAGTCGGGTAAATTGTTAACAACAACAAACGAAGAAGCTGTATTTAAAGCTCCATTTGTATATGCTATTGGTGTAAGAACTGAAGAATCTAAACAAGCTATATCTGATGCTAAAAGTCAAGTTAAACCAACTAGAGCTGATGAAAAGGCAGGTACTGTTACAATTAACAGTAATACAACTACAGAATATCAAGAAGCTGATAGATTCGGTACTAAGAGTATAGATAGAATAAAATCAAAGTTAGGATTCAAGTCTGACTAGATGGATTCTTGGCTTGTAAGAGGCTAGAAAGAATCACAAGAAAAGCTATCAGTATTCTCTGGTGAAAACGCTAAGGAAAGAGGCGGTCTAACAGATATAATTATGTTGGACATAGATAAATCTGACTTTAAGCTAAGAGGAGATAGTGGTAGTGAAAAACTTAATAATTTCATAGAAGACTTCAAACAAGCTGTTAAAGATAAGCTATAGAAATATGCTAGCGTATATGAAAAAGAGAACGGTGTTAAATTTGATATAGATAAACTTGAGATAAATGAAAATGTATTAAAGAATACTGCGAGAAGTATATTTAATGGTACAACTGTTCCTCATGTATCTATATTTAAAAATGGTACATCTCAATTATATTTTGTATCAACAAGTTCTTTATTAGGTAGAAATAACACTATTACTGGTGTATTCTCAAGAGCAAAACAAAAAGGAACTTTAGATGCTCAAAAAGCACGCGAATGGGTAGCTGATAGACTTGGGATAAAATCAGACCATGTAGTTGTTATAGATGGTATTATGAATAGTGCTCAAGATGGGGATGTGTTTGGTTTAATGGATGTTGTAACAGATGTTTTAAATCATGGCGATTCTCCAATCTTTATGTTTAGTGATAAAGCTGGTAGTGGTATACAGTATCATGAGGCCTGGCACTATGTAAACCTTCTATTGCATAATAAACATCAAAGACAATAGATTTATGATATTTATGTGAAAGCTCATCCAGAGTTAAAGAATAAGTCGTATAAGCAAATAGAAGAGCTTCTAGCTGAGGGCTTTAGAGAATATGCTGAATTACGTAATAGTAAAGGCGTTGTAGGATTCCTAAAGAGAGCATTTGATAATATCAAACAATTCAGTGGTCTATTTAGAAATAAGTATGCTATGTATGATGTCTTTAGAAATATAAATGACGGAAAATATAGATTACAACAGATAGATAAAGAGTCTTTACAACAATTTAAGGTGGCTTATAAGAATGGTGTTAATAGCAAGTTATTCTACGTGTCAAATATCGCTCCTGAGCGCTTAAATAAGCTCTAGGGTATAGATACTAGGCAGCAGTTCTTTTAGGCCGCTACAAGCCTTGCAAATAAGCTTATAGACGATTATTCGTTAGACTCTACTAAAGGTATAGATAATATTAAGTATGAAGACATACAACAATTCTTAACTAATTTAAAGAGTTAGAATCCTGACATAGACCCATCTATACAGAGAATTATAGACTCTATAGCCAATAATCCAGATGTATTTGTATCTATTGTGAGTAACATACTTAAACAATATTCTATAGATCTTAGAGAAGACGCTTTTAAAGTTAAACAATCACAAGTACAGGAAAGTGAAACACAAGAAGCTCAAGACACTGGTGATAAATCTGGTAATACTTATGATAAAGATCCTTTGTCTATAAGTAAGAAAGATAATGTAGCAACTAGAGCTAAGTTATTCTTAGGTTAGATTAAGAAAATGCATGCAGAAATAGACCCATTTACTGGTGAAAAGACTTTTGTTTATGACAAAGACCCAATATTCGGAAACTCTACATATGTTCCTTTTGATTAGGCTTGGAATACTATATTGAATAGTCTTTGGGATACTGATTCTTATGCTAATATTGGAAAGGATAACAAATATGACAAACATTCTATAAGAGGTGTTGTTTAGAGATTGGCAAAATCATCTCCATTCTTTGAATCATTAGACAAGAAATTAGACTTAATAAAAGATGATTTAGAATTATAGAGTCAAATACATTCTACCATAAGAAGCTAGATGGCTTAGATGATGTAGGCATGGATAAGTGACCCTAAGAAAAAATCTTCTAATAGCTTTATGAGTTTAGGTGATGATTAGCTTAGTGAATACTCTGTATCTACAAACAAGAGTGTGTCTGTTGTTAAAAGAGAATGGGAATTAGTAAACGATAATCAACTCAAAGCTATAAAATCAATACCTAGAATATGGTCTTAGAATCTGTATCAAGCTGGATTAATAAACTCTGAACAGATGCCTATTATATCTAAAGAATTTACAGACGGTCTTAGATAGAGAAAACTACATGCATTACAATACACATACAAACATAGGTATTATCCAAAAACAAAAGATTAGATTGGTCAAGCTTATAGTGAATTATCAGATGTACTTATAGATTTATTTAAATATTTGTCATTACCAATAGATAATGAAGTTTTAGAAACTTATGTAAACAATGAAGTTGGTGATAATAAATTAACAGATAAAGCTGCAAGATATAAAGTATTACAGTCTCTTGTAAAATCAGATAAGATTGGTAGTGTTGGTAAGATTATGTAGAACATTATAACTAGTACAGGTAAGTCTAAAATTAAATCTGGTAATATAGAGATAGACTTAGACCGCGTATTCAGTGGTTATAAGAATGATTCTCAAATAGCTCAATTAGCTAGAGCATATAATGAATGTTACCCATCTCCTCAATAGTTTAGTATTACAGCTCCAGATGGTACTCAAAGATACCCGATATCGGAGAATAATACTATGTCTGATATTATTCGTATACTAAATCATAACACAGACCAAACAATAGAAAGTTTACAAAGATCTGAATATTGTAAGCATTCTTTACTTTTAGATATAGCTTCACAATCTGACCACGAAACATCAAGTAGAGTCGGATAGTTTAAATTAAACTATTTTGTTGGTCTTAGAGATATTGATAATAGTATTGGTAGAGATTATCATGGTGTTACGTAGCTTGAAGACTATATAGCTAAGATGTTAATGACATCTAAAGATATGTTAGTTCTTCCTACTATGGCTGATAAGAAGACATGGTACGCTATATCTCAACAAGGTCTTAGTATGCCACACAATTTAGTATCTTACGACAACTTCAAACTAGATCAATATACAATGGATATATTGACTGGGTACTTTAAAGATGAACTTAATTCTTTAAAACAATATTATAGTAAAGATAATATAGAATATCTTATAAGTCATCCAGAAGCTCTTAGAAAGAATTTCCATGGCAAACTTAAAAATGGAAGAATTAGCTGGGGTGGAAATGGAGGTAGATTTAGATACTTCTCTGATATATTTGTAGATTCATCTCTAAATGAAGAATATCAAGGTTCTCCAAAAGATCTAAACTCAATACTACAATATGAGTATCTTCGCGAACAAGAAGATATGAAAACAGAAAATGGTATATTTAATATCAGAAAACTTCGTGATGATAACAATGATATAGATGGATTTGAATATATTAGACAAAGGTTAGATAAGTTTGAAGAATGGTTAAATGGAGACAATCTTAATAAATTGTTACAGTAGAAAGTTAAAGGTATGGTATATGCTGAATTAAAGGCAGTATCAAAAGATGGAAACTTAAAGCTTGGCAATATTGATAAGAATGGACAATTTGTTCCTACAAAGATACCTCAAATACTACTTAAGCAATATGCAGAATTATTCAAACAACAAGGAATACCAGTAAATACTAGCAATATATACATGAATGATAATATTAACGACTTAGCATTATCATTAATGACAAATCATGTATTATCTTCTATTATATCTACAATAGAAATGGAGAAAGTATTCTCTGGAGACCCTGCGTTCTATAAGAATAAATTTAAAACTAAACAAATGAAGTTTGGTGATAAACTCTATGATATAGATGTAGTTAATGAAAAACATTCTGACAAGATTAAGCGTTTAGGAGCCTTGTTATCTCCTGGTCAAAAGATTAAGACTGACTATTCTGAAGAGTAGCTTGAAAAATATCCAGAACTATAGAACAGAAAATATACTGTATTAAATGTATCTGACATTTAGACTAAGAGTGAATATTTAGAAGAAATAAGAAATATATTTACTCGTCAGTATATGATAGATGATATAGAAAGTTCTGTAGACCAAGAATTTACTAAAAAACTTATAGATAATAACAGATTCGATAATGTAGAAGATTTTGTAAAAGCTCTATATCAAGATGAGAAGCTATTTAAGAAAGTATTAAATAGTTATCCAAAGAATCTTAGAGAATCATTTGTAAATAAAGCTATTTCAAATACGTCTACATATGGAGATATAACTGTTTCTGATGCATAGGTTATAGTTAGACCAGCTTTGTATAGAAAGATAAGAATAGGTCTTGGAACATGGAATTTTGGAGACGAATTCTCTGATTATTCAGACGAGATGGCTTACAATATACTTGAAAACGATTCAGATTGGCAATCAGACCCAAAGAAAGCAAAGATTGTATCTAAACTAGAGTTATATCCATTAAAGATGTCTTATTTCTAGAATGCCTCACAACAGATAGGTGATGGATTTATAAATCTTCCTATTTATAATAAGATGGCAATCTTCCCTGCATTTAAGTATATGCTACAATCAGACAATGGTAAAGCAATATATGATAGAATGAACAGGAATGGCAATGAGATAGACATGCTTGCTTTTGATTCTGCTATTAAGGTTGGTGCTAATCAACAACAGTACACTCCATATAAGAATGGTGTTACAAGTCTTGACGATATGGATACTAAGTCACTTAGACAGAAATCTGATAAATCTATACTACCAAATGATGATATATTTAATCCTGGTGGTGAACTATAGATTCAAGTACAAGATCTTGATGATTTAAGAATGCAGCTTAATACTGAGGCTCACGAGGCTTTAGAAAGAGCATTTGGTACACAGGCGTTGAAGTTATTATTATCAAACATAAATGACGAACTCGATTATGGAATTGGAAAAGATTCTAGTCTAATAAAAGGTAAGGATTTACGTTCTAATATAATAAATCTTATAAACGCACTAACTCAAAAAGGTGTACAAAATGTAATAAACGAGTTTGGTATTACTGCTAATAATGGAGATATTAGAGCTAACAATAAAGCTGTACAGAAGATTCTAGAAAGAGTGGTTAAAACCAATGGAGTTGGCGAAGGTGCTATAGAACTATTTAGAAATGGAGGTTTAGCCGAAGCATTAGGATCTAGATTATTGTTTGAACAATCTATATCTAAGGTTGTAAATAAGAGGGTTGTAGATGTAAACCTTAATGGTGGTTCTGCTGTTCAGCAGTCTGTATTTGGTTTAGTAGGAAAGAAGAAAGTAAATGATGAAGAAGGTGGTTTACATGTTCTTAACGGTGGTAGAAAGCTAAAGTGGATTAGGAAAGATAACTCTATGGAGATAATGCTTAGCGTTAGATTATTTAGAGATATTATTCCGAAAGAAGAGCAGACTACATATAAGAATATGCGTCAGTGGCTTATAGATAACGATATTATACATGGTATAAAGAGTGATAGAGTTAAACCATTAACTGAAGAGTAGATTAAATTCAATGATGATCTTGACGAACCATTTGCATCTGGTATATTAACAACTAAAGCATTAATAGATCTTGAAAATAATAACATAAACTCTATATTTGAAGCTATTACAAATCAAGATAAACTAAAAGAAGATACTAAGAAAGAAGTTGAGGAATATCTTATATCTGCTGGATATAAAGAAGGTCTGAATACTAAGAAGTATGAACAAGTATCTCATGTTGGAGAACAATCCAATCCTAAGCCTATAGGTATTGGTTATCGTATTCCTACGCAGGGTATGTCTTCTATATTTGCATTTACTGTTGCCGACATATTACCAGATAATAATGGTGATAATATCATAGTACCAGAAGAGTTTACAAAACAGACTGGTTCTGACTTCGACGTTGATAAAATCTTCGTTGCCATGAAAGGCTATCGAAACGGAAGTGAAGTTAATGTAGAAGACGTTTCACAGGATAGTTTTGATATTGCTGGCAAATATGATGCTAAGGAAATAAGGAATAGTCTTATACAGAAATATATTGATGTTCTTACAGATTCTAGAACTTTTGTAGACGCTAGAGGTTCTATTGATACAGTTACCGAGAAAATAACAGGTGAATTACTACCAAAACTTAGAAAGAAGCAAGATCGTAGGTCAATGTATGAATTATTACCTTCATTCCAGTCTTAGACTAAATCTGAGTTTATGACGGGTAAAGATGGTATTGGTCCATACGCATTAGCTACAACTAACCTTGCGTTTACATAGACAGCTCATCTAACTATAGACTTTGGACATATTGGAGAGATATATGATTTAGGTGCTTTGGATTAGATAAAGGGTAAAGATGGTATGTATATATCAGCATGGTTGTCAGCTATGGTTAACGCTCATGTTGACGTTGCTAAAGACCCATATATTTCATTAATCAATATTAATCCTGCTACATATTCTATATCAGAGTTATTATTAAGAGCTGGTAAGGGTATACAAACATTCTCATTCTTAGCTCAGCCAGTATTAGTTAAATATGCTAATTTAGTTAATGCTCATAATGGTATATATCTAGAACAATCTGAAAAGGATATGTCTATATAGAAGTATCAGCAAGTTAAACTAGCAGAACTAAGAGGTGAGTATAGAGATAAGTTAAAAGAATCTTTATCACAAGTAGAATCTGATAAATCTCTTTCTAAAGAAGAAAAAGCTGATATTAAGAACAATGTATTAGTTTTATTATCTAATGACACGAAAGATGTGGCTAAGGCTATAGAAGATAGTAAGATTGTATTTAATTATGATGAAGGTATTTATTCTATACAAAATCCAGATTCTTATAAGAGTCACATGATGTAGCTTTATTCTATATTAGCATTCCAGAATCTAACTAAGTATGCTGATGCGCTAGAACAGCTTGTACAATGTTCTTAGGTTGATACAAAGAAGTTTGGAAATAGTATTACAGATCATTGGAATTTCTATAATAAATACGAACAGTTTAAGTATTTGCATAAAGATCCAGATTCTAAAGATGCTATAGTATGGAAGATAAATGACAAAGCTCATAGCAATCTTAAAAATGAAAACGCTCTAGATTATTATTTTGATAAGTTGTGGATTTCTGATAAACTTAGTAAAGCTACATAGCTCACTAGAGGTATATTAAAAGATTAGCTATTTACAGCTACTGATGAATATAATGTACTATATCATTCAGTTATGTATAACCTTCTTGGAGACCCGTTTGGATTTAATGGAGAATCTAATAAATATAACTTCTATAGATCTACAAGTGATAAGAAGTTTATACAAGCTATTAGTTCTTCTATAAATGCTATAGCTAGGCACAATATGCTTATGAACTCTAAGATATTAACAAAGAAAGAAGATGGAAGTTATACAGGATATATAGACTTTACAATGAATGGCGATAAAGACGCTGTATTTAATAAAGTGATGTAGCTTGTATATGGTAATCCTCAATCTGAAGATAAATATTATCATAAGAGTATATTCTAGAACTATTCCAACTTTATTTACAAGCTATAGAATGGATTGCTTGGAAGCGAATTTAACGATTTGTTAGATGATGCTGGTAATATAAATAATGAGTTCTTAAACTACTATATATCTAAGATTGATAATAAATTCTAGATTGGTAGATTTACTACTAAGATGTCTTATATAAATGTAGACCCTAATCAAAGATTGATATTACAATCTGCATTACATCAATTATTAACTCATAGTAATAGTTATGTAAGAAGATTATTTAGAGACATTGTGTTCTACGACTACTATTCTACATACAATAATGATTCGTTTAGTTCTATATTTGATTTAGTTCCTATATAGTTCAAAATGCAGTATATCTAGAGTATAACTGATTCTATGAAGTCAGAAGATCTAATTGGTAGAATATCAGAGGATAGTGGCAAGATTAATCCAGATGAATATATAGACGCTATATGTAGAAATTATTGGTATAATGACAAGATTGTTCCATTATATAGTTTAACACAATAGGCTTTTACTTAGACAAAACTTAGTGCTGAGAAATATTTACTTCCTAGTTATGTGAATGGGAATAGAGTTCCTGGTGCTATAATAACATCAAAGGGCGGTAACCATCCATATTTTAAAGTACAACTTGGAAATAAATACTACTTGTATAAGAAAGCAGGTAGTGTTATGAAGGGTAATAGTACATATCGTGACAATTACATTATATCTCCAAAATTAGGTATTCATCAAGGTGGTAATCATCAATATGAATTCTATACAGGTTCTTTGAATGAATCTATATTTGACGACAATTTATTGCCAGAAACGTTTAATTATGACAATGTTGAACAAAATGTAATTAATTACATAAACCAACTTAAGCCTATTGGCAAAGGTAATAATGCAGTTAAATTAAAGTATGAAGAACACAATGCTGCATTTACTGGATTTAGCAACGCTAACTATTATAAAGTATCAGAACAACAGAAGAATAGTTATGACCTAACATAGAACTCTAAAGGTGATGTTAGAATTATATATTCTAATAATCCTTAGAAATATGCAGAGTCTAGAAGTAATCTTAAGATTAATATAAACAATGAACAAAAGGCTGGGGTTAACATAGATTCTAAATATGATGTAACAAAAGTTGTAGATGACATTGTTTCAAGTCTTGGTAACTTCGATAAAGATAATTAGAACTTAAATATATACATCAATGGTAATCTTGGTGATTTTAATATAACAGACAAAGATAGGTCTGAATATATTAGTAATCAGTTGAGCTATATGATTGATAGATATAAACTAGAATATCCTGATGCTACAGTTGATGATATAAATGAAGTTCAACAACAATTCTTAGCAGATATACAAAGTAAAGTTGACGATAGTATTAAACAACTTAAGAATAATTAGTTTGTTGATAGAATTATCAAAGACTTACTTGTAAGAGGTTATTTTATAAGTAGTATATACACTGATAGTTTTGATGGTATTGGAGAAGCTGCTGTAAGATCCGCTTAGCTAAATCAAGAAGATTTCACTACGGCTCAACCTGCTTATATTATATATGATAGGAATAAATACACTCAAGATAATATATCTAGTATAAGCGAAAGTATATCTAAGTTCGATGATGAAGATTTCTTAACATCTGAACAAGATGATGACTTGTTAACAGAATTAAAAAACGTTAATGATGGTAAGGATAAAGCTATCGAGGATGCTAGAAAAGATATGGTTAAAGATGAGAATGATGTTAGTGATATACTTAGTGGACTAAAACAAGTAGATGATGATAGTAATATTGGATTAATTGAAAGCGCTAATAGCAATAGCGATAATACAGACGATCTATTTGGAAGTTTAAAACAAGTTGATAGTGATATTATATAGCATGATGATAGTAAATTTGAAAAAGATGCTATGGATAATTGTTTACAATGATAAAAACTGATTAATTATGATAATATGTCCTAATTTACACAATCCTTAGGTGGCTAAGGAGTTTAATGAATTAAAAGAAGCCACAAGTGAAAAGGCTGCCTATCATATTTGGTCAGCTAATAACGGAAATAGTATAGATAAAGCCCCAAATGGGGCTTAGTCTATATTGTTTGACCAACTATTATAGCAAACAAAAGGTAATCGTGTAGAAGCCATACGTATAAAATCTAAAATTTATCAAAGAGATTTTACTAATTGGTTTGGAGACTGGGTTAATGATCCTAAAAACTCATCTAAAGCAGTAGATGTTAATGGTGAGCCAATGATTGTTTGGCATGGTACAGATAAATTATTTGATACATTCGATTAGAATGCTACAGATGATAAAGAAAAACATTTAGTACACGATAGAAGTGCATTCTTTTTTACAGATAGAGAAGACAAAGCTTTAAAGTATGGTAATAAATATACTATTCCAGCATATCTTAATATGAGAGAAGTTGGTAATAGCGATATGACTAGCGGAAAGTTTAGAACTGTTAATGAGTATCGCGAGCACGAAAATAGTATATTAAAAAATGATAAATATGATTCGGCTATATTTGTTAGATATGACAAAGAGGGTGATAATCACGGTTTTACACCTACTACTTAGTATGTTGTAAAGGATAATAATTAGATAAGATCTATTGTAAGTAATGACTTCTCTTCTAAAGATGGCAATATTTATGGTAATAAAGTAATACAAAAATTACAAGATAAATCTATAGATAAGCAATTCAAAGAATCTGAAGATATGCCAAATTCTATCAGAGAATTTATATAGAAATAGAATCTTAAGATTAAACTTGCTAAAGCTAGCCTATATGATACTTTCGGAGGAGCTACTTCTTTATTGAATCAAGGCGAAGTTGTTACATCCGACGCTATTATAAAAGGAGCTATAAAGAATAATACTATATCATCAACTAAATTACCTATAGCTAATCTTTTACAAGGCCACGAAGTTCCTATAAAATTAATGCAGTTAGATGAAAACGTTATTATTACTTCCTTTTCCGACGAAAACGGTAAAACAATAATAGCTATAAACCAAAATGCTATAGATCAAGTATCAAATGAGTATTTAGCAAATGCTGTATTACACGAAGTTGCTCACGCAGTTACCGTAGGCTTTATTAATAAGCCAAAAACAGAATTGCAGAGTAGACTTAAGGAATTAAATAGTCAATTACACGAAACATTTGATAAATTCTTCGATAGTAGTAAATTTGATAGATATGATGCTAGTGGTCTATATTATGGTCTTTCTAATGAGAAAGAGTTTATAGCAGAGTTTACGACTAATAAAGATTTTAGAGATATTATATATGGTGCTGCTGTTAAATTAGACCAACAGAACAATAATAATTCTATACTTGGTAAACTAAAGAACTTTATAAATCGTATATCTAATACTTTACTAGACACTAACTTATTTAAAGGTTATAATGAAAAGTTACTTAAAGAATATTCAACTAAATTAAAAGCTCATCTTTTAAATATAGATACTATAAAGAATACAGATAAAGATCCAGCTAAGATATATAGAATTATATATTCTAATACAGACCCTATATTATATGGCAATCAATAGACGTTTGATATTAATTAGATGTTATCAAGATAGCTAAAATCTTTCGAGCAGAATAATTTTATAAACGTTGATTAGTTATAGTCTACATCTGGTAAAAGAGATTCTGAAGAATAGGCTAAAAAGAAACTTGATGCGTTATCTTTAAAGATAGCCAGAGGTTTAAGTCAAAGATTAAAAGCTGTAATGTCCTCAAATATAGATGCAGATTAGAAGTCTAAGATATAGAAAGAACTTGACTTACAAATTAGCTTGTTCTAGCAAGGCCAAGAATAGGCCTACAGGGCTTTAATTTCCACAATGTCATAGTTAGCTCCACAATTACTAGATGACTCGTTAGAGGTGCTTAAAATGTCTAGTAACAACCAAGCTATATAGGCTTCTGAGTTATAGTATCAAATACATGACAACTTTGGATTATACTCAAAGATATTAGAGAGTGTTACAGAAACATTAGAATCTGCAGAAGTTGTTTCTTAGTTAGAAGATCAACAGAAGAAATCTAGTCTTACAAAAGATGCTATATTTGGAGATGTTAATGACCTTATATCTATGATTAAAAAGTGTCAATCTATTTGTGATGGAGCTAATGCATCGTTACATAATATCTTAATAAATACTACTAGAGATATACTTGTTGGTGTAGGTAATGAAACACACTCTATAACAATGGGTGAATATCTTGATTCCTTAAAAGATATCGGATATGATACTGGTGTATTCTACAAATATGGTGGTATGGTTGACAAGGTTAAAGACGATGGTATCCGCGCTATAACATATTTAGTAAATAAAGCACTAAATAATTCATAGAAAATGTCAAATGAGAAGAATATAAAGTTATTAAAAGCTTTCAATAACTTAGGATTTGGAGAATCTCATTTAGATTTATATGAAAAAGACGAAAACGGAAGAACTACTCAATATCTCGTAAGGGATCTTAATTATGGTAAATTTCATAATAATTATCATAAATTTCTTAAAGATTTAAATAAGAAAATATCTAAGAAGTATGGAATAATATTAGACCCAACTAATAACATAGCTCCAGATAACAACGAATAGGCTAAAGTAGAATGGAACGAATCTTTAAATGATTGGTTAGATAAAAATTGCGAAAGACCTTATAAGAAGCAATTTTATGTAGCTTATTCTAAATTATCATCAGATACAAAGTATGAATGGGGTTTATTATCTAAATAGATAAGAACTCTTAAAGAAAAAGTATACGACGAATCTGATGGTTATTATCATTATGATAGACTTGATGAAAAAGATAGATCGTTATTAACAGAATTAAATGTGTAGAAAAGAATGTTAATGAGTGATCATGACTATCAAGGCAATCTTAAAGAAGGTGATGAACTTAGAAAAGCTAAAGAGCTACAATAGTTAAACAAAGATCTTTATGGAACTGATAATAAACGTAAGATAAAAAGAGATACTGAAGCGTGGTCTAAGGCTAGAAATAGAGTTATAGAAGAATGTGGTGGTTTTGCTGAGTTTAACAAAGCATTAAACAATGAAGAGAATTCTTTTGATATTAAACGCCTTATAGACTGGGACAAAATGAATAGTAAGAGAGTTCTTAAACAAGACGAAGAAGGTAACATATTACTATTTAAACGAATAGAAGAAGAATCTGGTGATGTTGAATACGATATAGATGGTGATGGCGGAGCTAAATACAATGAAGTAAAAGAATAGATACGTAACATATTGTCTATATATAGAGATTTTACTACTGGAGAAATTGCTTATCAAAGTATTCCTTAGGGAGAAAAGATACGTCTAAATAAATTATCAAAAGAACAGGATAGACTTAGAAATATTTCTAAACGTCAAAATAAGACACTTAAAAAACAACTATAGAAGAGAGCTAAATTATTTAATAAATATTCTCGTACAGAATTTACAGAGTATTATAAATAGGCTAAAAAGAAAGCGGCTCAAATGGATATGGAATATCCTGGTTCATATGATGATTTCCTAGCTAGTACATCAACACGTAGTTACGACGAATATACTGGATAGGAGATACTTACACCTCTTAAATGGTTTACAAAAATTGTAGCTAGACCAGAATATGAAGACGAATTCATGGAGTTTATTCCTGGTGATGGTTGGATTGAGCATTCTGAAAATGAACTTGCTAATCCAAACTATGATAAAGAAAATACATCATTCTTACAACCTAAAAGATATGAAGTTGACGAAAATGGTAGACCTATGAAGAATAAGCCAATGTATGATAATACAAAAGCGTTCAACAAGGTTAATAAATCTAAGAATCTCAAAGCATTATATGATTTGATTTTACAAACTAACCGTGAGATAAATTAGCTTTATAATAGACAGTCTTTCGACGAGTATTTACTCCCAGGTATAACTGGTAGTATATTTAAATACTAGAAGAATAAGACTAATTTGTCTTCTGGCGTATTACAATATATAAAAGATAAGATTGGTATCGGAGATTAGAGTATATAGCAAGATTCAGATTATGCACAAGATGTATAGAGAATTATGTCCAAAACAGACGACTTTGGTGATTTAGTAAAACAAAGAGCACTTCAAATATCAGACGGTACACGTCCAGATGGTTCAGAGTTAAACATGATTCCTAGGTATTACACTGCAAAGCTTGATGACCCATCACAACTTAGTTCTGACCTTATCGGAATGATGGCTGAGGCTTATAAATTAGCAAGCGATTACCACTTTAAATCTAAAGTAAAAGATCAATGTGAAACAGTTGCTGATATGATGAAGAATCGTGATGTGTATAAGAATAAATCATTTAAGTTTTGGGAAAAGCAAAGAATTGAAGGTTCAAAATCAAATACTTATCAAATCGCTAAAAAATTCCTGTAGATGAATTTGTATAATATTAGATCTTCTGACATATCAACCGCTATACCATGGTTTGGAGGAAAGAAGCTAACAGTAATTCACTGGAATAAATTAGCTAAGTTATTTGGTGGAATAGTAACTGCTATAAACCTTGGTATGAATATAGCTGTAGCTGGAGTTGGCTTCTTAGATGCATACAGAGCTCATATAGTAAATGCTATTACTGGTAGAAAATATGGATTTTCCGAAGCTACAAAGGCTTCTAGCATTGTATCTTCTCATATATTTAAGAATTTCTTAGGTGCTAATTATATTGCTAATAGATTATCAAATGATAAACTAATGCTCATATGTGAGTACTTTAATGTATCTGACCAAGGTGAAAAGAAAGCTAATCATTCAAATAGAAATAGACTTGTTAATGCTATAAATGATAATTATGTATTTGGTATGTTGTCTGGATTTGATTTTCTTGTTAAGTCACAAATAGCTACATCTGTATTATTATCATATAGATATTATAAAGGAGACTTCTGCACTAAAGAAGATATGGATATAAATTTATTTAAAGCTTCTAGAGAAGAGAAAAAACAGGCTATGAAAGAATGGAGGCATGGAAAAACAGCCTATAGTATACTTTCCGCAAAGAACAATTCTCTTAATGTAGAAGATGAATACAAAGAGGCGTTTAATCGTTCTGAAAATATAATGCGCAACAGAATTATTAAATATTCAGAATCTGCTGATGGAATGATGACACCTACACAGAAAGCTCAAATAACTACGTCTATTATTGGTTCTTATGCTATGATTCATAGACAATATGCTCCATTAATGATGTCTGAAAGATTTGGTAGCACAGTGTATGATATGGATATTCAACAGATGGATGGTGGTATATTTAGGTCTGGTGCTAAAGGTTTTTATTACATAGCAAAGACTCTTGCAAAATTCTTAACTGGAAGTGTTAGAAATATGTCTGTAAAGAAAGGTTATGTTGACGCTAAGGATTATTATAATTCTAAGCTTAATAATAAAGATTCTATAAAAGACTATATGGAGAGTAGATATATCAACTATGCAACAAAACGTATTGTTACAGAAATTGCAATAGGTAAGACTATTTCAATCTTTGCTTCAATAATTGCTAATATATCTAAAAGCGAAACTGATAAAGACAAGCGTAGGAAATTATATTTATTAGCATATATAATGCATAGATTAGAATGGGAATCTTTAACACCATATAGAGCAGATGATATGTTTAATAACATTAAATCGCCAACAGCGGCAACTAGTGTTACAGATAAAATGGGAGATGTTACCGAATCATTTATGCGTACATATTTCCCATCAATGTCAAATAGCCTATATGATACTTTTCAAAATACAAAAACCAAAAATAAGTATAATCCTATTGTCTCAAGAGGAGAATACAAAGATTGGTCTAAAACTAATAAAGCATTATTTAAACTATTACCTTATCATAACTTCTATGAATAGGTATATGGTTCTGAAGCTAAAGATAGATACTTTGTAAATCAAATTATGAAACAAAACGATTAATATATAAAAAATAAACCCGGACTACTCTTATGAGCGGCCCGGGTTTTTCATTACACTTACTTTCTCCAAAAATCGAAGCATTCTTCAATTCTATTATTGGGCAACATGCCAACACCTGACTTATATACAGTATCTGCACACAAGGCAATATTTATAGGTATCATGAATTTATAAAATCCATCAATAAAACCGTAGAAGCTCTTTTCTTTGGATAATGAAAAATATATCCAATGTCTATACTTAGCATTACTAGTAGTTAATCTAATATATAGGTAAGTATTTAAACCTTCCTTGCTAATATATCCATTGGATAATATGTTTTCTGTAATCACTCCCTTAGTTTTTATTATCAAAGGAATGATGTACAGTATATTTTTATTTAACATATAGAACTAGCATCTTGTGGATTATCGTAATCTTCAATACATAAAGAATCTTCAAAACTTTCAATGCACAAAGTGTCATCAAAAGTATTAATTACTAGTTCATCGTCAAATTTGTTTTCTATATTATAAATGTGACTCATAGGTTCTTTTATTTATAAGTTTAACTTTTCTGCACCATCACCAGTATAATACTCAAGTGTATGTTCCCACTTGTCATTAGCCTGATGCCAGCGTATTTGTTCTAACGCGTCCATAATAGTATCTAATCTACTATCGACTTGTATATCAGTAAATTCAAAAACACGTATTTCATTACTTCCAGTTGTGTCTATACCAATAATGTAATACTTAAAAGTCCAGTCGTTATTAGGTTCTTCTTTTAACTCATTTATGATATACCACATTAAAGCATATTTGTAAAAACATAATTGCCTTAAATAATCATAATGATTCATAGATTCCTCAAAACAACCTATGTTTACAGTTGTCTTTAAATCCATCAAAGTACATACTTTGTTCTTAAAATCAAAATGTACACTATCAAGTAACGATTTACATTTAACTCCACACATACTCCAGTTTATATGGAATTCATGATGAAGTTCGTCCTCTTGCCCAATATACTCATTCTTAAGTAGCTTAGACGCAAGTTTGTGTTTCTGAATGTTTTCAGCCACCTCCATAAGCATATTCGCATCATATGGAGATATTAATTCTCTATTATCGTTTGCTTTAAGGTATTCTATATAATCAGAATACGTATCAGCCATTTTAAGAGCCTTAGAGAGCACCAAATCATCTGACTTGGGTAAACCCTTATAGCATGCTCTATACGCGCTTATAACGGCTTTATTTGGCTCTATTTCAACACTCTGTGCAAGCGTCCGACAGAACTCTTCCTGTTGTGGAGAAAGAGGTCTACTTTTATCCCATACAACATAGTCTTTATGGAATTCTTCGGGCTGTAACAGATACTCATGAATCATAGTTCCACGAGCTAACTGACGACCAGTTTCACCCTCAGCTTTACCTGTTAGCATAGAATGTAAATAGGCTGGACCTTTCTTCAAGAACCAGCCTATGTTAGAGTTACTTATACGAGTCATGTCCTCGTAGTAAGGTACAGTTATCTCCATATTACTTTACAGATAAGTTCATGTCATTAAATAACTCTTCAAATGTATCCTTAGGATTTTCGTTTATCTCTTGAGCAAACGAACTTACATTATCAAAGCTAATACAACCAAAACGACTAACAATGAAATCAAGTACAGACTTAACCTCATCTTTGTCGTTAAGACGATCTTCGAGTATAGATTTTATCAACTCTTTATTCATCTCATTAAATTCTCTCCAATAACGGATTCGAGAGCACCTGTCTATAAGGAATTCACTAATCATATCGTCATTGTTACATGTGAACAGCATCAACTTCCTACCAGAAGAGTTAATACCATCAAGAATCTTCAAAAGATAACTGTCGTCGTAATCTTCACCAAGTTTGTCTATTTCGTCAATAATTGCACAGACATCTACATCTTCAAGCAAATTAAACAACTTACATAGAACGCTTGGGTAAAGTGACTTATCTATCAAGATGATAGGGAGGTTTGAATCCAAAGCGATTTTCTTACACATTACTGTTTTACCAGAACCCTTAAGTCCAGATAGCATGACACCAGTAACCTCGTCTTTAGACTTCTGAAAGCGATTAAGAATCTTTTTCATAAACTTATCATCGCTTTCACTTGAATACACCTTCTCTGGTAATTTCAGACTTGGTGCTTCAGATAAAGTAAGCTTTTCCTCATACCTATTATAGCTTACTGTGTAAACTGATCCAGGCTGTAGGTTATAATCCAATCCATCAGTATTAAACTTAAATGAAATATCATTACCTACTTTTATAAACTTACTATTATTGTTTTTCTTTTCCATAATTCTTTTGACTTAAAAGTTCTTGAATCATTTCGTCTACCTGCTTATGATTTCTCACAAGATAACACTTCATTTTACTTCTGTGTTGTTTCAAGTAGTATTTGAATAGTTTCCATCTTAACGGGAAACTATCACCCATCAGGCCTTTACATTCTACGACAAACCCCTTTCCTATAAAGTCTGGGAGATATGTCATAGCTCGTATTTTCTCCTGATTATACTCGAATTTTGGTAAGAGAGTGAAATGCTTTGGCTCATATTCTACTGGTATACCAGCATTCATAAAAGCTTCATAAGTATAGCATTCGAGCTTACTACGAAAGTGTAAACCATACTTATCGACCTTAGTCGCATTCCTAACTCTCCCTTTAGACTTTTGTGGCATACTCTACAAAGTTTATACCATTTTTGTTCTTAGCAAATCCCGAATTAAGTAGTTCATTACCACTTTTATCAGTTATTGTTACATACTCTGTATCCGCACAGTCTATATATCGTATGCGCCCGTTTTTCATCTTTATAGTTGGTGACATGTTGTATGATAAGTTATAACTTACCAATCCACCAATTACTCCAAATAAAAAGGCTAGAATCAATGTTTCAACCATACTTCTTTAATGTTTGTGAAAGCCAATCTTTAACAGTATTAAAACTATTAGTTTTTACTGCATCAGATATGTCTTTCGATTTAAACTTCTTATGAACGAAGAAAGCATCAAATTTATACTCTTTACTATACTTACGAGCTCTTAACATTCCTGTCGGATCTCTATCATATAGTATAAGTATATGTTTCCATTTACTCCTTAAAGACTTAATTACATCTTCTGGAATAAATGTTGTTTCGCTTGAAGCTGCGATTGCATTATAACCCATCTCATATAAACACATAACATCTTTTAAAGACTTTGTGATTATCAAGAGATCTCCTCCATCCTTAGGCAACTCGGCTAATCCCTGAACATACTCATTTGTCAAATTAGTACGCCATTTAGTATACTTGGATGCTAAAGGTCGATAAATCTTAAATCTACCATATACCTTGTATGCATACATAGGATTAGTTTCTTTGTAGGTTCCTCTGACGACTCTATTGCAAAGAAAGTACTTAATGCTAAACACTTGATATTTCTTTAATGTATCAAGTGAGATATGAAATTGTTTCCAATATCTTTTATCTATTTCCGTGAATGGTTGTCTAACAATTCCTATATCCATAACCTTGCTTACGTTTTGGGTGTAAGCCTGTTGACGTATAGACATATTAGGATTCATTTTACGAACTATCCTCAGTAATTCCCTTTCAAACTCTTCTCTTGTTTCTATTCCTTTGATTAACTTAACGAATTTTAGAGCATTACCTCCATCTCCAGTACCGTGGTCCTTGAAGAATAATCCGCCTTGTTTACCACGAAATATAGCAAAAGAGGGATTCTTGTCATCATTCCTTAACGGACTGTTGATAAGTTTCCCTATTTTTATACTACCTAAGTAGTATGTATAGATACTTTCATCATCCAACATAGACAACAAGTCTTTGAGACTCATTGTAATTGCTGTTTTTGTACTATACATTTGACTTATAAGTTCTTGTTAGTGTAGGTATCATAAGAATCGAACTTATGCTTGTTCCAAAATACCCAAATACGTAGATCTGTACACGATCTACGGTTCTATTTGTTTTATATCGCAGTTAATTAGGAATTTCTATAAAACTTCTGCTATTCTATATTCTATAGACACTATCCAATAATTTAATTTTACATTTAATCGAATATTGGAATCCTATTAAACAACTAACTTGTGGGAAGTTAGCCCACTATCTAATTTAACTTTAAATAGTCTTTCAAAAGGCCATTTATTTGCGTTCTAAGCGTCTTAAACCATTTCTCTTTACAACTACATCAAAGTCTATGTTTAAACGTCTTAAATCGCTCCTAAATGGCCTTAAATCGAATTGTGGGATAGGAGAGAGTCGAACTCTCCGTGTGTAAACTATGGCTACAAACACACTACCATATATCCCATGTGAGGTTTTTACAGAACCTCAAAACTGTCCTTGTTGGATTTTGTCCACCAGTGACTATTTACCATTAAAATGGAAGGTCGTCACTACCTGATGCCTGAGTACTATCAGCATTTGTAGCTGAAGCAAGAGGATCTGTTGATTTCTCAACATCTGCGACTACCTGTCGCTCAAAACTGTCACGAGAGAACTTCTTAATCTCCGTCTCTTCCTTATCCATAGGCTCAACAAAGATGCCGTTCTTAGATACCTGAGTATAGTTATTCTTATCGTAAACAACCTTCAGACGTAAAGCCTTCTTAGTTGCTACCATAGGAGAGAGTGTAGCTTGAACCCAATCTATCATCTCCTTGAAAGTGTTAAACTCACCTTCAATCTTAGGGAAATAACAGTTGATTACCTGCATGATGCGACCGAACTGCAAGTTATCACGACGCTGTAAATCCTCATCTGTTTTAACCCACATGCTTTTTTCGTTCTTCCATTCTGTCATAGATGCAGTTTTACCTTCACTATCCTCGAATATAATTTCAAGGAAATCATGACCGTTTGGAGACTTCTTAGCCTCTACAGATTTCAAGATTACGTTCTCATTAATACCAACTGGCATATAAGAACTGTTGGACTCGTTATTATTTGTAACAGCTGTACTTGTACTATACATAATTTCTTAATTTTATTGAGTTATAACTTCTTAAAATAATAGGGATTAATCCTTATAAACCTTATCCCAATAGGTTGTTATGCTTCCATCATCGTTTCCTTCAGCGATGACTATATCCTGTCCTCTTAGGTGTGGAGCACGGGCCTCCTTAATAGAACCATCTCCTCCTTTGAAACTTATATGAGTCTCATTTCCCTTTCGGTAAACAAGACCTACCGCGTCAGCTTCTCCGCATATAATTGCAGAAAGCTTTCCAACTAAGTCGAGTGCCATTTCTGACAACTCTTCTCCGTTGTTATCAATTTGTACATCTTTAACATGTCCGACCAATATGAACTCGTCACATAACTCTTTAAACATGTCAATTACCTTACGCACTGCCTGTCTAATATAGAAATAGCCAGAACCGTTAGGTAATGTACGAACATCGTCTCCTTTCCAGTTCTTTCCAACTGGACTTTGACGATATAAAGTAGCAGCATAACTTAAACAAATCTCCTCTAAGCGAGTAGCGTTGTCTATTGTAATACGGTTATAGAAATTATGCCCTACTTCTTTATTCTTAGCTCTAATGGCTTGAGCAGCTTCTCCTAAGTCACTAATATTACGGCATTGTATTGCCATAGCATCAATAAACGTAGAACCACCTTCTAAGTCTATGATCAAGTTATTTTCTAACTGTGCCAATGCTGATGTTTTCGACTTGTTACCGTTAAGTTTTTTATCTTAACTTCTTATACTTCTCTATTGTATAAGTCCCGCGTACATATTCATCTGTTAAAAACAGAGTTGGACACTCTTGGGGATATTATATTTATTCAATCCCTACGCTGTACGGTGATTCAAAGCCTTTCGCTATCTTTGAATTTACCACGGTGTTATCATTTAAACTTCACCGTATTTGCCCAATAGTAATCTATACAATCACTCGTATAGACGGCAATATTCTAAATATATATTATATTTTCTGTCAAGACTTATTGTCGAGTCTTTATATAGCCATTTTACAAAATCAAAACCTAACTTTCCATTATAAGTTAATACTTTTGTAATTTCGTTTTGTTTACTATTATTACGTAGTTTTGTTTTTGTTGGAAAAATATTCCTAATTGATGTTAAAAAATCTTTTGTTCCTAATATACTGATTGCACATCTCGTGTGCTATTTGTTTCCCCAACTTAAACATCCGTCTCCATCAACATAACCTCTAATAAAATGTCTTATTAAATGTTTACCTTTAAATGTAGATTGGTTTGGAAATTTTAGTGTTAAAGATTTTCTTGTAGTACATCCATAATTAGATAATACATTAAACATATGTTTACTTCCAAGCGTACATCTGCTTCTGTATGTACTATTATTATTTATATAGGACTTTCCAACTGCTTTTGCAAATTTAGCTACATGATTTTTATCATCTATTTTCAAACTTAGCTCAATATCGTAAGAGTGTTGATATTGTGTTATTGCTCCGTCTGCGAATAGAAAACCCAACCAATATGCTTTTTCTTCTGTATCAATTTCATCAAAATAATGAATGTTGAAAGATTTCAAAGCTCTTCTATTTTCAATGGTATATCCTTTTGCTAATAACCATCCTGTTAAGACTTGTCTTTGTACATTGTGATTTTTAGCAATTTCTCTTAGTCCGAGAAATGTTGAAGCATACTCTTGTTCTGCTTCTTTTAAATTATTTATTATATTGTTAATCATGAATAGCTAACATAATATACCATTGTTTGGTTGCCCAAAAATATAATATACATCTTTAATTACCAGACTTTGGACGACCATAGATAATTAAGAAACGTGGATTAACTGAAACTGCTGGAACTTTAGATGTAGGTAATGTAATCATTAACTCTTAGGTTTTAGATTATTTATTAATCTCAATATTGATATTATGACTATTAGTGTAAATATCAATAATGATCTTTTTCTTTGGAGCACTCAACGTGTTCAAGAATGCAAGATTCTCAAAATCATCGTATGAGTAAATGTCGCGGTCAATCTGAATCTCGTCATCGTAGAAGATAACAGGAATATTGCCCGCAAGCTTATAAACCTTACCCAAAATGAACGGGAAGGTGTTCTTCTTGCTATAGTTAGCAAGGAATGATGCTGCTTCTGCAAACTCGTTGCCCTTCAGTGAAGCAGTACTAGCCTCAAAAATCTTCGCATCTTCCTGCTTAGTCTTGTAATCCTTAAGATACGGATTCGTTTCCATTAGATTGTCAAGAATAATATCATCAAGAACCTTAGAATAGTCTGTTGGCTTATTCTTCTTGAGAAAGGAAAATGTGAAAAACTTCTTAGTATTGTTGTTATTATTGTTGCTAGTTTTAAAAGTATATGTATTCATAAAATTTCAGCCTTAAAAATGTGATACAATAGACGCTTATACTTCTATCAGATTATTGAACGCTAGGTCATTCTCGAATTCAAGTATACATGGTTTTCCCGCATCACGGTTCTTTAACATGTGTATGTATACCTTATTAGAAGTAGGTAAATGATTTGGACCGTATTCTTGGATGCCCAATATTTCTGGTCTATGTATAACGCAAACGTAATCGCTTGCTTGAAATATAGCGTCTGATGATGACAAATCACTTCTCATAGGATAATGACTTGTTGGATTGTTTATTCTCTCAGAAGATTCTATGTTTCTGTTCATCTGAGCAAGCTGTATAATGCTTGTCATTGGTAGCTTTTTAGCTTGTATGAACACCCTTTCTAACTCACTTATAGTCTCTAATACAGAGCCTACTTGTTTTGTTAGTAACGCATGATCGTATACTATCAAGAAATGCTTGTTAGTTCCTTTAACATACGTATTATAGAATTGAAATATTATGTCTTTAACTTGCGTGGGAGTAGTAGGACTATCTACAAAGTAAATAGGATACTCCTTTAGCTTGTTGGTTACCGATATGACCATTCTGAAGGTATTGTCATCCAGGTCCTTTTCAGAACTATACAGAGTCGAAGTCGTTCTCCTTAGCTTATTTGAGAGCGTCCTTCCAACCTGCCTAAAACCAACCATCTCTAAAGAGAAGTTAAGTACTATAACATCTTCTGATTCATTTAAATCAATCACGTCTGTGGTAATTAAGTTCGCAAATGAACTCTTTCCACTTCCAGAGATACCTGCAATGGTAAGTACAGTGTTAGGTTCTATTCCACCCATACACTGCTTGTTAAACTTATTCCATCTTGTTTTTAAGCTGACGATTTTATGTTCGCGTCTGCCTGCAATATATTGAACAGCTTCATTCGCAACTACAGACATAGGACGTATCAAATTAGATAAGTTCTGTTCCATATGTCTCTGTATTTTGCTCTTGCTGTTCATTCAGCATCTCTTCTTCAATTTCTTCCCACTGATGGTCTTGTAACCATCTCCACATAGTCTTCATATATCCCATTTTGCCTAATTTAGTTTTCTTCTCAAGTTCTTTAACTAAGCATTTATTAATATGTTCAGCTTTGGTATAGCTTTTACTAATATAGGAGTTATAAAGATTTCTGCATTTATTCTTATTCGTTCTAAGATAGACTTTTTCTCCATCTGGACGAACAGCATAAACTGGGTACATATCGTAAAACTGATCAAAATAGCTACGATCTGGTTCGATATAAGCTGTAAGCTTTTCAGATTCTTGATATGTAATTGAATTCCCTCTCTCTATCGAGGTAATAAGTCCTTGTTCGATTAAGTATGATATTTCGTCGTCGCTAATTAGGCTGACAATTTTGCGGACGTCTTGATTATTAGATTTTTGATTCTTATCCAATACCATACTTAGGAAGACTAATTGATTTAAATTTAATTTATCTGGATAATCCAGAAGTTTTGTGTTTAATTCAATAATCATACTTTTATACTCTTAGGTTAACAAGTCTGATCGTCAAACAAACTCAGTTGTACACTCGTAAGCTCACTAATAATTTTACTTGCTTTGGAGATGTAGTACTGATAGTTTATATGGCGATGCTCTATAGGCTTTTCGTCATACGTATTCAAGATAGTAACTCCTGATTCTGTTAAAAGATTTATGTCTGTATATTTTCTAACATCATATTTTTTACCTTGATAAGAAAACTCAAACTCTTTCAACTTCTCATTATATTTTCTCTTGAATAAATAATAATCGTTTGTAGATGCGTAAAACCTATTTATTCGTTGTACTTTTTCACTTCCGTGATATACCTCGAACTTTTTAGCTACGCGTTGTCCAATCATAAAGTCTTTAATATCTTTATCAGACATTATAAACTCTTTGACTGGTTGTTTTGTAAGAAAATAATTTATAACCGCTTTAGGAATTACGACTGGTGCTAGTCCTTTCCCAAGCTTGGTCTCGGTTATAAATATTCCTTTCCTTTCTATCAGATTAGGGTCTTTGGATTCAGAGTATCCCTTAATGATACCGAAATAATCATTAATTGCGTACTGATAAAACGCTTCATAATCATTACTTTCAAATACAAGTTGTGTAATAGCTTCTACTTCTGCAATAGCTTCCTGAATTCTACTGCGATTCTCTTCCTTAGCTACATACATAACACCGTCTGTGTTAGCTTGTATGATCCTACAATCTAACTCCAGCAAACGTTCTATTAACATAAGTAATATCAACTGTCCATTGATTCTTATTCGGAAGACGTTAAATGGATCGTATAACCAACTTGATTCTTCTTGCATTTTCCCCGTTACAGCGTTAAGAGCAAGCTTTAGTGTCTTGTCCTTAAGTTTCTGTCGATTATGTTTTGCATAAATTCTGTCGTTATAAACGCCAGTGTAGACCTGCAAAAATTCTTTTCCTACACGACTTGGAGCAAGGTTGTATTTAATTAACAACGATGGGTACATCGACGCCACATCACTGTGCCCAATATACTCATTCTCGTTAGGACGGAAGATTCCTGGTTTGTTGATAGAATGTAATCCACCAACACCAACAGAATAGCCTAAGTTTGAGAGAACAAACTTCTTCTCATAGCCTTTGCGTTCACGCGAATCAACTACTTGTTTTTTCATATCTTCGAGAACGTCTTGTAATTTCGGATTTTTATATTGTATAAAAGGGAAAATCACATCCTTTAACTTTATGTCTTCAACAGGTTCTTGAGTATTTTTTAACTCTTTTATATCTATGCCTGTTTTCTCACAATAAAGTTTAGCAAGGATGGATTCTCCGATTTTTACTCCATCAAAAGATAAACATGGAATTCCATATTCATCTTCAATATACAAACGAAGTTTTATATCTTCTTCAAGTCTATTTAATAGATCTGTTGTAGATTCAACGTCGTTTATATTGTATGCAATCATTTCATCAATATCAGAGTCTTCGATTGGTAAATCAAATGAACCTGAATATTCTTGAACATTTTTGTAGTGCATAGTTAATTGCATTTCTTTAAGACCTACTCTTAACTTTGAACTAAATTGCATAGTCAAAAGATCCATGGAATTGAACTTATTTGCATATTTCCATTTCTTGAATCTTTCTATATCTTCATCTTCTGATTCTATTATACATTTAGACAACTTATATAATGACTTACAAACTTCTTGACAGGTTCTACGACTCAATTGTCTTTGAAGGTCTATAATGTAATTTATTACCACGTTGTCATAGTGTTTGTTGTTGTAACCACAAAAGACTATGTCTTTAGAAACGAAAAAATCAACTAACTCTGTTAGCTGATTCTTTCTATTAGATATTTCAAAAAGTGATAACTCTTGTGTTTCTGTGTCCTTACATGTACAATGAAAACAGTTTGGGAAAATCTCTATGTCGTATGTAACGACTTTAAAATTTCGTATAAACATGGTTCAAAGACTCTAAGTTAAACGTATAAGGCGGCTACTTGGCTCACATCGCAGATACATATACAATTAAACAATTTACTATGTTGTGTAATGCCCGAACCTCGCTACAAGTAGCCATTGTGCTGTATGTTGGAATCGAACCAACTTAATGCCCTCAATACAGCTAATCAATAATACTTAAGGATTACCCAGGGTTAATTCCCTGGGCAAGTCTCATCAGACTTATCTAAATCCTCAAGTGTGACAATCTTGTCACATCCAGTTACATTATTATTAACCCAACTTGCTCCATCTCTGCGGGAGTCTGACAGTAGATTAACATTTTCAACTGGAATAATACTAATTGATGGTTTTACGTAATTCATAAATTTATATTTATTATTATGGCCTTACATACAAGACCTCAGAAAACTCATCTTTTGTTAAATACCAAAACGGTTTCTTTCCATTCTTATAATACATCTTAGTGAAATCATCAGTGTGTAAAGCTAAATGAAACAATACATGGAATATATTAAAGATATTACTATCATCCCAACCAGACTTTCTTGCTCTAAGAAATAATCCTATTGGGAATAATATTATACCAATAAATAATCCAAGTATTAAACTTAATATTATTTCTAACATATTATTGATTTTTAAGTGGGGTTGTCTGAACTCGAATCAGAGATCTCCAGATTATTCATCTGGCGGTTTAACCAAACTAACCTACAGCCCCGTAAACAAGAGATGCAAAGCGTCAAATCTTTTAACACCTCTTGCCAAAAGAAGTAAAGAGTCAAATCTTTCAACTTCTTTTAGCACTTTGCCAGTCATATACGCATCGATTACGGCTCTCTGAGAATATAAATATAAACTCGCCTGGGCTCAAGCAACATCTTTAAAGCCGACGTGGCAGGTGTGGGATTCGAACCCACGACTGCTGCATTGTTTACAGTGCTCTAACCAAAAACTTCTGAGCTAACCCACCTTTTTAAAGTGTTGGTGGAACGAAGGGTGTCACCACCAGCACTATTATGCTGCTACACTGAGCAACACCTTGCGTTCGTATGTATAGTCAACTGATTTACAGTTGTACTGCTTAGACACTTTCTTAAGTGCTTTTTTACATACTTCGGCTACAGTATCTTTCTTAATGAACCGTTTCCCAGCAAATTTACATAATGGATAACCGATTGTCATTGGATCCATATTTGGATATGTTCGGACTCCTCCGCCCATATCTATCATAGGCACAATCAATGCCTTTTTGCGGTCATATGGTAATACTGTTTTGTCATATATCGAAACTACGACATCTCGAAAATGTTCAAGAGCTTTATCTCGCTCTTCCTCCCATGGTTCAAGGAATTCGTTTTTAAATAAATCACTCTCATCACATGGTGCTGAGTGTTTGCGCACCCATTTTGCAAGTTTATGTTGAGCTAAACGCTCCATAAAGTTTGCACTTCCAATTCGCTTGTTAGTATTCTTTTCGCACATAGACTTTACTTCTGATGGTACATCATAGAAGTCTACACAAGCGCCCCAACTCTTCATACGTTCTTCATAGTTCTTACATTTTCCTTTAGTAAGCATATACCAAGGTTGTTTCTTAAAACGTATACTAAAATGAGCTTTTAAGTATGCTTTACGATTGTTCTTTACTGTGTTATATATAACGATTGGGTCTGGTATATTCGGTTGCAAATTCTTATTCATTTTGATAATGTATTAAATAATTGTGTTTTACGGCGTTATTTTTATCTCTGCGATAAATTATACTGGAAATATATTAGAACGCCTTAGAAGGCCTCTAAATGGCCTTAAATTGAAAGTATAGACAGCCTCGAACTGTCGCACTAATGCTGGTCCTTGTACACCATATACTTGTCCCAATGTTATAACGCAAGTTCCATTTTGAACTTATCTGCTATATCATCAGTACATGTTATATTAGTATTATCGTTAAACTCTTTAAGTTTAGCGTCAAACTTGTTTGCTATCAACTGAGTCTCTTTAATGAGAGATGCAATCTTTGCCGAGGTAAAAGATTCTGTCTTACCCATATGCTTCTTACCCTTAGACGCCTTCTCAGAAGGATTAATGGTAGGAATCATCTTAAGCTGAGCGATAGCCTCCTTAGCTTCACCAGCTGCAAAAATAGCATAGTTGTTAGTCTTCTTAAACTCCTCATAGTTGAACTCTGTAATACCCATATTGAGCAACATGAGCATACCCTTAATAATAGTACGCTTTTCACTCATCTGTGTAATTTCATTGTACAAAGCTTTGAGGTCGTAGCCAGAACCCTGGCCTAATGCAATAGCCTTTTTAGCCATTACGTTTTCCGCACGAATAATCTTCCAATACTTGTTAATTGTCATATCAAGATTCTTACGGATATTGATGATCTTTGCTGAATTCAATTCAATTGATTTATTCTTACTCATAATTAGATTTTGATTAAAATTAAAAAAACAACTAATATGAATTCGAGAGATCATTTACCTACACTTGCTCACAGCTTGGAATCGAACCAAGTTTATTTAAGTTAATCCGCGGGGCACACCTCCCGCAGGAAGTATGCCCCAATCCCCTCGGGGAAATGGATAACTGTAAATAACCAAGTAACGATAATCCGAATTTAGAATTATCATATTTCATTATTGTGTTTCATAAAAGCTCGTTGTGAAGCATTTTCCCTCGGGATTACACTTCTATATCCTCGGATATATTACTTACATTTTACGAAATCCAACAAATCCATAATCTAATCCTATATTCAGTGGATCACCATTACTATCTATGAAAGGGATTGTTTTCTTAGTACCATTGATATTGATTACTATTTCACGTGGCTTTTCGGACGCGAAAGTACCACCAGGACAGTCTTGGGCCGAACCCGGGCCTCCCTCGGGAGACAGAGCCTTTTGGTAACCCTCGCTCTTCTGAGCTACGTGAGCCCAGCAATCATGTAATCTATGGACAACATAGTTATAGTCCTTTTTACGGACTGAGTTCTTTACTATTTCAATAGATAAACCATTGAGAATAGCTTTATTGTTAAGGCCGCTTGATGAATCTACCAAAGCGTCCCACACTTTCAAAGCAAAACTATCAAATGGAATTTTGTCCTGACAGCCTAATAACTGATTCCACCAACGCACTGATGTTTTTCCAAGAACAATAGTACCATTATCTCGGATTGTACAAATCTTGTACTTTTCTGCATCATTTGCGTTGTCTAGTATCTTTGTAGATACATTGGAATCAGTCATTAAAACTTGCATTAACAGTTTGCTTGCATCAGATACAAGCTTTTCCATATGCTTAGTCCTCTGTGATTGTTACGGTTACACCCTGCGTAGCATTAGTGCTCGCATTCATCTCGTGATTGTAATCATCGAGCTTCTTGATGTTACCAGCAATTGCATTCTGAAGAGACTGCAACTCCTTGTCGAGGTTAGCCTTAAGCTCCTCAATACGAGCGATTTCAGCCTGGTTTGCAGCATTACACTGCTTAACCAACTTCTCTACATCAGAGAAGATAATGTTATTGTCACCGCGAAGAGCCTTTGTTACTGCGTCTTCTGTAACCTGACCAACTTTAGACAAGTCTGGGGAGATTGGCATTGCTATCTCACTTGCCTGGTCACCCTTGTTAATGAACACTACTGGAGAACCAGTGATGTCGTTACCGAGCTGAATGCTTACTACGTCATATCCCTTAACGAGATAACGCTTTGTTGCACGGTTTGTTGTGAGCTCGACGTTTCCATCCTGCTCAATCTTACGCTTCTTCTCGTCGAAGTTAGCTGCGTTCTGACGTGCCTCTGGGCGATAATACTGACAGCCAAAGTTCTGGCCTACAATAGAGAGAGATTTACGATTGTTTGCTACTACTGATGCTTTTACAGTTTCCATAATTTTTCATCCTTTTTGACATCGTTTTTGATAAACCAACGATGAAATTAATAAAATTTGTTTGTGCTGAATACAGCTTTATAAAAAACATTTCTGCCTCAGAGGGTCTGAATGCTGGAAAATAAATCAACTTCAATTGCTGTTCTAATGGGAAGCACGCTTCCAATTTTAACTGTTACACTTCTATATTCCTCTAAGTGAAGCTCAACTCGTGCAACGGGAATCCAACGGTAGGATTAACTTAGCCCATCATTAAAATTGCTATCATAAGCTTTGAATGTTGAATGTACACAATCAAGTGCTATGACTTATGTAATTTATTGTCTAATTCTAATAAACAATATGTGAAGTATACTGTTCTGTATCCGTCAAAGTCTCTGATGATTCAGGATTCGCGGAGGGTTACAGTGCTGAGATACAGATGTAAGTTTCCACATATATATAATCCACAAAAACTTTGGTAATTTCTTCTCGTACTTTCCACATACTTAAAAGTAACTACCGCGTACTACTATTGTTCGTCATAGACGTCGCCATCTATCCGCCGACCGTACTTGTCAACGTTACCCTATGCTCCTCCCATAGGTTCCATACTCAAGAGATACGTGCGTGTGTATCTATTACGCTTGGAGTTCACGTTTCATTATCGAACCATCTCACCTTCAAGGGGATCACAGATGCTACGGCTGTTTTTTACTATTGGATTTTGCTTCCTCATTTGTTTTTAATCTCTCATTTCTTCAAGACAGTGCACGAACACTCGGGAATTTAACCCTATCATTACCCTTGTCACCCACAACATTCCTTTTTAATACATCGAGACAGGATGTATTAATGAGTCACTAACTCCCTATCTTTATTACAAAGACGTACTTAAGTTCTGTTGCTGCCCATCAGTTTACTGATAACTGCTCTATAAATCTATAAGGATTTGCTGTCCTACTTCAATACCGCCCGTTGCTACCTATTAGTAGTTACGTTCGGCGACTCAAGCTCAAGACGGAATCGTATAGTTTATTCTGCATAATTATTTCAAAGTTACGGTTGGCACTCGGATTTCCGACTCGATTTCTTTCTTACAACGAAAGGGGTATACCTATCGGGGGACATCCATTTTTGTTAAACATGTTTATTTTCTCTCTAACTCTCTTTTCTTAATACTTATCTATAGCTATACACTTACTCATATATAATATACCAGCTTACTACTCTGTAGAGACTATATAATATTGTAAATATAATGCAAAGCACTAATACTTGTAGTTGTTGAAGGTTGACGGATCTTTCATCGTCATTGGTAATATGACGTTCAGAATCAGGTCTACCTAAGTTTGTTTCCCAGTATCGCCTCTGAGAGTGGCTAACCTTGATTGTATCGTAATCATCGCGTAGAGGAATCGTTTTTATCGACACTCCCAATGTACACATTTTTATCTTCACCACGCATATATGGCTGTTGTACCTTAAATCAGACTTTGACCGCGGCCTCGTTTCGCGTAGCATTTTAGCATTCGGATTTTGCCCAATCCGCTGGTCATTTTACTTTTATATCCCGCATAAACGACCAAAGCCTGGCGGACGTATTTCTTCATAAATCAGACGTTTTACCCCATCCCTAGACCCTAAGGTGACCCAAAAGGCAGCTGAATCGAACAACCAGGATTTACATAGTCAGCATATTTACCATACACTTTGTAGGTATTATCCCTACAATATTGATTACTCCATACATTTTTTCACTCCTTCATACTCTACTTTGGTTGTAGAGGAACACTAAGCTATGCATTTGTCGTGATACTCTATAATAGAATTTGGCCTTGCCTTCATACAGCCATTCCATGCACTGTATTCTTCGGGGTTTCTTATTATAGTTTCATCTCGTGTAACGTTCTTGTATATATAGTATCATAATATACATTTCCGATACGGCATCAAGTTCTGTGTGATTATCTTCTCACAGCTTACGCGTCTTCTCATACTTCCATCACCAGACGGTTCTCACTTCCATATGAATAGGGTTTGATACTACGCTAACCCTAATACAAATAGGTTTTTCAAGCCTAAATGTCTTCCATCCTATCTTTTGGGTTTCTCACGCTTTGAGAGCGCTAACATATTTTCGGATCAAGTTATTTCGTTCCTAAGGCTAATGAGACCTTATATGGAACTAATATGCTGCTCCTATACACTAAGCGCATAGCTTACAATATATAGGAGCACCGATTGTACACGGTATACACTTGGTTCTTTTATTCTGATACTACTTCTGTAGAATCATGGGAGGTTTCCCAACTCCCTTTCGGTATTTTTAAACTAAAAGCTGGGAGATACGGATTCTCAGCTTTAGACTTAGCACGAACCTTTACAACGTACTTAAGTTTTGTGTTAGTTACTTGGATTGTATCATGTTTTACAGTTTCTGTAAACACGGTATCCTTTTTAGTTTCTTTCTCAGTGTTACTCTGATTCAAGAATAGCGGTGCTGATACCTTTGGCATCGGGTCCGCAAACACCACAGTATTTCCAGGTAACTGTGGTGGTCCTGACTTACTTACAGCTAAGCATATACCACTAATGGCAAACGCTATACAGCATAAAGTAGTTGTTAACTTATTCATCTTTGATAGATTCTTCGCCTTTCAAGACTCTGTAAGCCTTACCAATACGACTACTAATTTCGCGAACTTTTTCTTTAGTAGTCTCTATTAGTTTTTTGACTTCTCTTCTGTCTCTTTTGGCTCTTCCTCCTTAGCCTCTTCCTTTACTTCAGCTTCTTTCTTTTCTAAGGCTTCCAGCTCTTCCTTAGACATAAATTGAAGTTCAGGTATCTCTGATGGTTTGTAATTAATCATCTGAGACAATGGGCTGCGGAACAAGTTTGTTATAACTCCAGCTTGCATCTTCATATTGTTGAGCAAACTGTCTTGTTTAACACCATGAAGGTCTACTCCACGATACAGACTTTCTCTCAGAGATCTGAAAATCTTCATCGCAGTGTTGTCCTTTTCCTTGCACTTGTCCAAGAATGACTCAACTACCTCTTCAGTTGGTTCTGTAACATACTTGATTGTAACATCAAATACATCGAGATTGTGCTTGAGTGTCTCAAGGCGCTCCTCCTGATCTTTGATAGCCTTCTCGTTCTTCTTAGAATCCTTCTTGAGGACTTCGAGATTCTTCTCTACAGCCTCAATAGACTTCTTTGTTTCTTCCTTCTTGAGGTTTGCCTTCCAAATGACAATCTCACGTACAACGTCAGCTATAAACTGATCATCGTAGTCACACTTTCCAGTCTTGCGATCTGTAACCGTGTTCTTAAGATGGCAGAAGGCTGATACTGGAGACTTAGATGTAGAGGTAACGGTGTAAAGAAAGGAACCAATTCCATTCATTACTAACGGAGCCTCTCCAACAAGCTCTATGAGCTCATGCAACAGCTGAATACGAGTCATGCCCTTGGTGGCGTCGGCTTTAACTTTCTCCAAATACGCTGCATAAAGACTGATAGCCTTCTGGATGTTCTCAAGGTAATCCTTGCGCTCAGATAAGAAAATAAGAAGACTCTTGCGGAGCTGCATCTTATTCTCAATCTTGTTAACATCCAATTCTGGTTGTTCCTCAAGGAGTTCTTTCTCCTCCTTAAGCTTCTTCTTAGTTTCCGCAGAGACTTTCACGTTCTCTTGGGTAATAGTTACTTTACCATCCTTGTCAGGAGCTGGTAATGACTTTAGGTTGATTGTTACACCAATCTCTTTAGCAACTTCTGCCATGTTCTCAAGTACTGCTGGACGCATTGTACGAGACCATGGGGTGTCAGCAAGAGCTACTTCCTGAGCGAACATAGTCATTACACCAATAGCTGTACAACGATCCATCGTTTCAGCTACTTCTTTCTTAATCCCATAACGCTCTGCTGCAGCATCTGCATCGTGGAAATAAGAGTGACTCAGACTAAGCAAGTCTACTGTACGATTCGGGTCTAGACCACGAGCTGTAGCTTTCTTTACTTGCTCTGTAAATTCGCTCATTGTGTTTGAAGGCGTCTGAACCTCTTCTACTTTAGGCTCTTCTACCTTTTCCTCTTTCTTAGTCTCCACGATTGGAGCTTCTACCTGAGGAGCTGCATTTGCAGCCTTATTAGCTTGCTTTGCCTGTTTGTTAATAGGCTTATTTTTCTTACTCATTTTGATAATGATTTTAAAAAGTTAAATACTTGTGAATATAATCACGTTAAATTAATAGTTTCTGAGTTTGTTCATGAAAGTCATGATGTATCGAAGTATGTAAACATAATTGTGGTGGTTTTAAAGGTGAGTAAACTATTTCGCTTTTAAATAGCGGACTGTTGAAACTAATCCGTAACGATTCAAGTGTGTTTTTATCCTTACCCACAGGTTTTAGCTGAGAGCTTAGAATGTCTCCTAACATCGCATCTGCCAAATGGGTTATACCCGATGTGTTAGTTGACGCCTGTGTGGGACACACTTGAACTGTACTTTTCTTAGTTTCATCGGAGTTATGTGAAGTTGACTTCACGATAACTGTAGCTACTGCAAAACTACCAACAAATGATACTAGCAGAACCCAGAACAACTTATTACTCTCATTGTACCGACCGATACACAAGATAATAAATATTCCGATAAAAAACCAAAGTAAGTCCATCTTTTTTAATTTTGGTTAAACGATTTTTTGATTTGCTTTCGAGTCCTTGATAAGATCGACTTAATAGTTCCAGTGGGGATTCTCAAAGCTTCACTAATTTGTACAACAGTCATATTATTCACATAGAATAACTCAAGAATCTGCTTCATGTGAGCAGGGAATTTTTCAAATTCTTCGAGTATTCTTTCATACGCAAGACGATTGACAAGATCATCTTCGTCTGAAGATATAGAAGAAGCTCGTGATAGTCGTTCACTTTCTTCTCCTATTGGTTTCGCGTGGTTCTTGACACTACGTAAGTAATCAATTGCTGTACGGTTTGTTAAAATTCTCAGCCATCCTCCAAAAGAGTCATAGTCTGTGAATTGAGAGAGTTTTTCATAAACTTTTAAGAATACAATATTAGTTATATCCTTTGCTTCATCCATATCTTTAAGATAGTAGTATAGGATTGTATCTACAAATCCCTTATAACGATGAAAAAGTTTATTAAAAGCTGATATATTACCAGCTTGAGCGCTTTTGATTATCTCCACTTCCTCTGGGGTAATACGTGGATTTTTCAAAACAAATAAAGCTATTTATAAGCGTGTCACTCGCATTGTGGATATAGCTTGACCACAATTAGGAGCTATAGACCAACCCAATGATCTATAGCTAAAAAGGTAAATCTTTGTCAACTAGATAAAACTTTCTGTTTCTCAATTGAGAAACTATAATGTCATGAAGTTCTATTTTTGTATTCATTTCGATATTACACTTATTCAAAAGTCCTGTTAGTATACGTATAAGAACATCTAATGTTATATACGTCATATCCTCTATTTCAAATACAATTTTTTCATGAACCCATGCCAATATCTCTGTAAAGTCTTCATTTTTCATGACCTCAGCATATTTTGCAGGTATAGTTACATTCCATTTATATAATTGGTTGTAATGTCCCTTTTTAAAGCAACATACACAATAGTCATATCCTTTTCTGCTGACAGTATACTCCCTTTTTGTACGTGGAAAATACTTAATCATTTTTTCAAATAATTAGTAATGAATTTTGCTAGTTTATCTTTAATTGATTCGCTAACATTTTTTAGGTATCCAGAAGATAGTTCTTGTATGAACTCCTGTTCTGTCTTTCCTAACGAGAGATTAATTTTCCATGCATTTTCTATGTACGGAAAATAGTACTTAAAGAAATTAACCCAACCTATGGCTGGTCGCATTCTTTTCTTTTCTTCTTCAGAAGCCCATACCCAGTCTATACTTTCTTCAAATTTAAATATACGCTCTTTGGAAGACAAACCTAATACAATACGAGTAGCGTTATACCGTTCTGGTTTATCTGCGTATATATTTATTTGAGAATTATAAACGTGGTTAATCCAAAGCTCTTTAACATGACACCATTTTAGTGCTATGTCTACGTAAACAGGTAACCTGTCACGGAGCATTTCTTTATACCCTGTTTTCATATTCGTGGGGGCTAGGGAATCGAACCCCTCTTAGGTCTTATTTACGCGCCTATCCCAGATATTCCCCCAAATCTAGACCACTTTGGTAGGTCTTGCATCCACCTGACTGTTACTTACGCTACGCAAGTATAGTCAACAACGTTAAAGTTGCCATTTGAATTTATACAGTATCCTTCCTAACTAAATAGGTGTATTTACTTCCACGCCAATCAAAACCAGACAGCCCCATGGTAGGAGGGTTGATCTACGTGCTGCTCTATTAAGAGTCCTCTCACAAGATTCTCCTCCTCTCTATGTGTTTATAGTGGAGCTGGTGGGAGTCGAACCCACGTCTTGGACGTATACCTCATACGGATATGCTTCTTTCTTAGTGAATCCTTAGGTGATCAATCCCAAAGACTCTAAATAAAGCCATTTGCTTGCGTTTTAAGGCGTTCTAACGCATCTTATGGGTAGCTAATCCACTTGAGTTGTTTAAACGTCTTAAAACGCTTTAAATAGCTTAATAAATATGCTTCATATAAATGGTTCTAGACTCTATTATAATTCACATGTATCTATTCTTGATACACAATACAGTGTCTACTTATCTCACCCATGAGAATTTCTTATAGGAGCACCGACTCTATGGTTCGCATATTGTAATTATTTGATCATCTACTGGATATATTATAATAGCGTATCCTCGCTATGCGTGCTACACGTGGTTCAAAGACTCTTGTGTCAATGTTAATTCATTGAAAAGGTGTTTTCTTATTAATACTCATTAGCATTCTCTTCATTTAAACTATTTCGGTCTCCATACTAGGCTGGTTCTAAGACTCTGCTAGTTTAGCACAAATTTGTGTGTTACTGGGAAATTAATCCCACCAATACTGCCAACGGCCCTCAAAGCTGTTGCGCAACTCCTGCATCTCCTCTGTGAGCTGATTGTCGCTTTCACGGTTCTTCTTACGGAACTCTTCACGTAAGTCGCCACGCTGCTTCTTGTGTTCTGTAGGAGTGATTTTGCCAGCAAGTACACTGTCGAGAAGTTCTTTCGTCTTCGTAAGATACTCTTTGGTATTTTTCTCTTCACGACGACGAGCGCGGAGTTCAAGAAGAGCCTTACTGTTGCTGTACTTAGCAGTGCAAATCATGTTCATAGCCTCATTCTTCTGCTTCTCGTCCTTCTGCTTCTCAATCTCGTCGATTGCTGCTTTGACGTTAGCCTCCTTCATGAGGTTACCATTCTTGATCTGATCCAATACATTCTCTTCTGTAACTGCTACTTCGTTACCTGCTGCTTTCTTTGTTTCTTTTGCCATTTTGATAATGATTTTAAAAATTAATATTATGTTTTACTTAACTAACATACTATGTAGTTAGTCTTGTAGAAAATAGCCGTTTCTGGCCTACCTGCTTTTACACATTCTGCATCCACTGGTGCAAAATTAGCTCCACGAGAGAGCCTTATTAAGGCTTCTCTCGCTTTGATAGCTCCTTCTTCTGTTGGATACAAAGAAGTTGTAATCAGGTCTTTTTTGTTCCCATGTGAGTTTCTACTCCAAAGTTCTACTTTATACATCTTCCTCGTAGTTGTTGTGTTTGTACTTTGAGCGTTTATATGGCCTTGCATTAATATGTCTGGCACGCTCAGTTCTCTTACTCTCCTCTTTTACCACCATATGATGGTCATCGTAGTGTTTCATTCTACATTGTTGTTACAACAGCTTTAATTGCTGTTAGGTGAGCTTCTGAAAAATTGTACTTCATAGCAACTTCTGCAGGGATGTTGTCTCTACATAATATACGTAGAGCAGTCTTCCCTTCTTCTGTGAGCGCTTTTCTTGCACCCATGAGGTTAATGCCAAATAGAACTGGATTGATCCACACTTTATCTCCGAAATACCCTTTAAGGTAAATCATTGACTGTTCTGTAGGGTCTTTTTCTACAGCGTGTTTGAAAGTGATTGTTTCTGCAGCTTTGGCTCTTGCTAAAGTTTGAGCAATATCACTCTGATCCAACTCTGATATAGAAATATCACGATCGCTTGTTATCTTCTCCTTTTTAAGGGTTTGTGCAAGTTTGATCATTAATTTCTCTGGAGCTTTAACTCCTTCGTAGAGAATTACAATAGCTCTTGTCTCCATATTACAACCCTCCCACTGAATCTAATTCTAACTCTTCTGGGGAGCCTTGCTTAGGTTTGCTAGTATCATTACCCTTTGGCAGATTGTCGTATATTCGCCTGTTGGATAGATACTCCTGAGCAACATCCTTGATTGTAAATGTCTGTGAATGAGCCTGATTTGTTATTACATGAATTACTGCTTTCAGTGTGCTTTGCGGCATATTCATAAATACTTGTTCATAATCATGGTCCATCAACATTTGGTTTTGCAAGATAATTGCATCGTCCACGTTTTTGAGTTGTGGGTGATTGTAGTCTTCAATTGCCTTTGCGACAACAGAAGAGTCTGCCTTAAGCCTTGCGACTCGATTATCACCCATGTCTTTGCAGCTTGTTAGGCTATAGCCGAGGAAAGCTACAATTAACAGTGCTACTACTGTTAAAATCCCCTTAATCCATTTTTCCATTTTGATAATGTGTTTTGGATTTAACATAAATTAATTTGTCTAGTTTTTAAAGAACCCAGAATAAACTTATAGTAGTCTCATGGAGAATCGAACTCCAATTGCAAGAATGAAAATCTTGTGTCCTAGCCGTTAGACGATGAGACCATTATATGCACTATCTTCACAGACCGTGCATATCAAAGGTGTTATTAACGCATAAATTGGTAAATAAGGCGTGGCTTTAATTGGATTCAAACCAATATTTCAACCTTATCAGTGTTGTGTTCTATCAATTGAACTATAAAGCCGTATATACCTATCTTCACAGACGGGTATATTGTAGTAATCGCTATTACTTTTTAGATAACCTTTAAGTACTACCTCACGGTAGATTCCCTAACAAATTAAACCACGAATAAATAAATAAATAACAATTCATGCCAGAAAATTGTAGTGCACGGAGTTTCCGAAACTCAGCATCGCGCCCTTGATAAGCGTGCACTTAAATGTACATCCCCTCTGCATCTTTCATCCTGGACTTGGGACCAGTCGTACTCTCCTTGTACTTCGGAGGCGTAGGTTGCATTAAATGTACATATAGAGTGTTAGCTTGATACTAACACTCTATACTTTGGGATATTTATACTTTCTTGAAAATTATACTTTCGTACTTACAGTTCATTTTGGCTCTTTTTGTCTTACCATCTACCATTCCTAAGCATGAAAACAAGTTATTGAAAGCGCATCCTTTACAGCCGTCTTTTGCCCTATAAGCTCTGTAAACTACATTGTTTATAGTGCAAAATTGACCAGGCTTAGGCGTTTTCATAAAACAAAACTTGCCTTATTAAGCATTTTATTTGAAGCTTTACATTTATTAGTTTTCCGTTTGCGCTTTCTTTAATTAATTCGTTTTTTACGATTTTGGAAACTTTATAAAGCTCAATAAAAACACTTCTTCCGCTTACTGTAAATAGTTTGACAACATTGGTATTATAGCAATTAAATTTAACCTCTAATTCTTCCCATGTCTTTTGAAGATCATGGTAGATTATGATTTTTCCATTTAATATTGCATCAAGCTCTTCTTCTTTTACTCTTAAGTTTGGTACAATTATTGGATGGCATTTATCGCTATTTACCTTTACTCTTTCACCTAATCTGTTTATACAGTATAATTTGTCTTTTACCTTCTTTTTTACTAGAAGATATTCATCAAAGAAACAGTTGCTTTTGCGTGCTGCAATTACAACTGCTCCTTTTGTTATTTTAGCCCTTTTCATCGCCTCACAGTTATAATTGTTTTTATCCTTATGATGCTAACTATAGCACCGTTTCTTAACTTAATACCTAATTGGGCAGGAATCCCATAGGTCTTGCAAGTTTGGATATAATCAAAAACACTCTGTGGAACGTTGATTAGCTCGTTCAGGTTATTCTTCTCGTCTTTGTATACTGCAAAGATACGCACTTTCCCTGTCTTTTCGTTAGGTACTTGTACATACTTCTGTATACACGCCTGATTACACATAACTGTGTCATATACAACTTTTTGTTGTACTTTCTGTGCACTACACTTTTGTGCTATGCCTACTGTCATTAATAGTACAAATAGTACTATAATTGACTTTTCAAACCAATCATTTTGATTGTTGTTGTTATAAACTGGTACTCCCATTTTGATAATGTTTAGAGTTTTATTTACTTGTGCCAGACTTAGCACTGACACTTGCTTTTCTACATTCTATCTTACTACGTAGAATATTTAGTATTTTCTTTTGTTCTTGCAGTATAGCTAGTCTATAGTTTTTTATTTGCAATGGTATTATGCATGTTATTTTTATAACACCATCACATCCTTCTTCTTCTCTTAATGACTCTCCATGTACAGTATGGGTAATCGGAGGCCCAATTATTCCATTGTATCTAGATTGTACATTTAGAGCTCTGTGGCGCTTTCCTAACTTTCTGAAGATTAAAAGCATATCGTCATATTCTATTCCTAGTTCTGTAACTATTAAATATCTACGTGATATTTTTCCATCGTATATATGACTTCTTATACCACCTACCTTTAGTAATTTTCCCATTCTGATAAGATTTTTTCAGCTAGTTTTACCACTTGTCTATGCTTGTTTACGATTGCAAGTCTTTTGTTATAGAATGCATTTTCAACAAAAGATGTTAATTCTATTTCACATTCAAATGGTGGACTAAAGTTGTTTTCTTTTCTAAAAACTAAACCCTCGCTTTCTTCATACTTGTAATCGTTAATTAGTTCAAGTATAAATTCGTCTATTGTAAAACCTTCGATTAAGATGGTTTTTCGTTCTTCTAGTGACAGAATAAATCTTGTGAATACTTGAAATTTTCTGTCATTTTTGAATATGCGAGTTATTGAGCGTCTTACTTTACACTTAACCATACACCTTCTAATTTTGAATTATAGTTCTTGAGATTATTTTCAAACTGCTTAGTTAGAATAACGATCTCATTTTTTGTTAACTCCTTAGCTACAAGAATACTAGCACCGCCAGACTTAAAGAAAAGCCTAAATCTCTTGTTGCCTACAGAATCAACAGCGGCTTTGTCTTTCCGCTGCTGAATCTGTTGGTTTTGTATATGGACTTTAGTTTTCTTCATCGGCTTTCTGGTTTTCAGGATTTACCATCTTTCCGTACACCCTCATTGATAGTGCTGACAGTTCTTTCAACCCAAGATCTGCTGATTCTTTGTTGAGGATGTTTACAGTAATTTCTTCTTGGCATTCTGCAAACTTATGTACGTAGTCGATGTCTGCGTCTCTAAATACCACAGAAGTCACTTTCACCATCTTTGGGAACTCTTTTGACTCTTTGTCGATTTCGTTGTCAACTAGCTCCCACTTTGCAATGCTTTGAGTTGTCTTTGTGATATTCTTTGAGTGATAGCTACCCCAATTTGCCATCTTTTCAGATAGCTCTTTATTAATACCTATCATTGTACAAATGTACATACCACCATTCTCTGTTGTCTTAATAACGTTCATTTTGATAATGTTTTAAATTGTTTTACCTTATTACATTTTTGATAAGGCTTTTAATACTTCAGATACGGCTATTGCATAAGCCTTTTCGAGAGATTCGTTGGACTCTAACTCATAGTTATAAGTTATTCTCCTATTCCTTGTCATGTAAATAACTGGTCTGAATTTAATCTTCAAATCCTCACTATTTACATCAACTTTAACTGTTATAAATACACCTTTACTCTTGAATAAGAATTCAATTGCTTGATGTGAGTCTGGCATTGCTACAAACTGTGGACCTTTTTCATTCCATTTGTCTGTAGGTGAGGGAAATACTGGTACTCCTTTTATGTAGTATCCATTAGTTTCCCCCTTATAGCCTAACTTCTTTAACAGTTTTGCATCTGTGATTCTTAACCTACTCTGTTCCATTGAAGAATAAAGATGGTACACCACGATTCTCATCTAAGAACTTCTTTGTGTCTTCTGTTAATGGAAGAACATCACAAAGCTGGTCATTCTTGTCAAACAGTAGTGATACTCCGTCTATATTTAAGACGTTTTTCCTACTGACGTACTTGAAATCATGACCGAAGAACTTACGCTCTTCTTTCTTAGTCATTGATGAGTGAGCACGATGACGTTTAACCTTGACGTATTTACCCTTTTCAGAGTCCCATACGTGGTTGATAATCATATGCTTAGCATTTGACTTATGAACCTTTCTCGCTGCAATATCAGCCGCTTTGAGGAATTCCTTGAAATCTATTTCTTTCATATTATTCCTCCAATTTAGCCATTACTGATTCAAAAGTTTCACAACAACCATAAGGTTCGTCCTCATACTCTCCTTTAACCCACAATCTTACAGGGTCTTCTTTTGTTCCGTTTTCTGTCACAAATGTAACAATGTCTTTTCTGATTGCCATTCTTTCGCCACCAGACATGTTTATAACTATGAATTTACTCATAATATTACCTTGCACAAGGATTTAATTTAATGTGCATATTCTCACTTTCGTGAGCACTCCAGACAGTTCCTATAAGTGTTACTATTATTCACACAGGGGCTGACAACAAATGGTGGTTATAGAACTATAAATAGAGACTTACCACCTTGTCTTTTTTCGCAATTATCTCAGATACTCACATACACTGTTACGTGCATCTAGATAATTTGAACCACAATCTGTTTCTAAGATTGGGTCATCATCACCTAGCTTTTTGTCTAGTAGCTCTTCTGTAGCTTTGTAGTAGTTGTAGTATTTATGATTAAGCTCTTGAGCTCTCTCTTCTACTTCAATCTTACCATAGTCCATATCATTTACGATATGTAATTTGGCTAGATTTATTAATACTACAATGAATGCCATTCCCAAACAGAATGATATTACTGAATACGCTAATAGTTTGCTTTCTAAAATGTTTACCAATTTTACCAATTTTGCCATAGTTTTGTTGTTTTAAATGTTTGTTAATTGAAGGTACTCTTGGATTCGAACCAAGGCCTTGTGTGACCGTCACCACACATGAACACCAGACTATTCTAAATACCTAACAGCTCTTATTGGAGCGATAATAAATATAGTATGGATTTGCACGTCCACACACCTGAAATACCAGGATTTTTATAAAGAGGGTTCAAACATTTGTGTATTTCCATTTGTCTGAATTAAACTATACATTTTCCTTACATTTTATGTTTTATTGGAAATATAGTTCACACTGAAGCAGTTAGTTATCAGTGCCCCTATCCATACTAATGTGCAGTGCAATGCAGTATAGTATGTGGGTTTTACATCACATGTATAGCATGTGAGCCCATGCTTCTCCTTAGCGATGGGATTGCTAGCTAACAATAAATATCTAATATGTGATAATCGAATCGAGCTAAATACTCACAAAATGAATATAGAAGTATAGGATAACCTATGTTGGGTTCCTATGTCAAGGATTTGATTTAATGTGTAAAACGCTATTTATTAACACACCAACTACCGAAGTAGTCAGTGTGTTTTTGTTTAGCGCATACGGCGGAAATTCTGTTCCGTTGGTCTCTGCTGGTTTGTTGCAACTTGTGAAATTGTGCCAAACTCAAGATTGCCATTTTCAACATCAGAATTGAGACGGCGGCGCATACGTGTTAAACTGCTTTCTTCGTCTACATTATCCCCGATATAAGGGTCAGATAAAGAGGAGTATTCACGTGAACCGTTGTTAACAACTGTTTCTCCGTTGTCGTTCAGTTCTGATACGTCCCAATTGAACACTGTAAACGTTGCTTGTTTACCTTCAAATGCTGCTTTAGCATTTTTAAGGCATTCAGCACTATTGTTACCCATATCTGTAATATCTATAATCACAGAATAGGTCTGATTTCCTGAACGCGCTGCCAACATAGACGTAATGTCGTCACCGTCACTGTCTACATTAGAGTTGAAAGTGAAGATTATACGCGCGCGTGTTACGTTGTTTGACTCGTTGAAGTCTGATAGCGCTTCTGGTATCTCTATTGAAGACACCAAAGCTTTTCCTTGTTTCTTTTTCATTGTTGTAAGTGTAAATGTAAGTGTACTGCCAAAACGACAGGGAGGGTGTTTCTCTCCGATAAAAGATAGAGGGGAGTAGTTTTTTGCTGTTTCGTGTTTGTATATGCTTAATTTACATTCAAATTGTAAAAAATTTCATAAATATTTGTTTCGTCTCTTTATAAACGTAAAACAAGTTAAAAATTATAAAAATTTTGTTTCTTATTTTCATACACTCAATACAGCTTTAAAATAAAAAATAAAAAATATTTTTTTATAAGAGAATACCATACATTCGATTTAAGGCTATTTACAGGCTCTCTGACGCGTTATAATAGACTCTCTGGATAACTTATCCACATGAGTAATTATAAGGGCTTAGAGAGGCTTAAAATGCGTCATATGTGGATAAACTGTAATATTAGGCATAAAATCTGTTCTAATAGAGGATCTCAATCGTCATAAATCGTAGATTTACTCCGATAGAGAAAAAGAAGTAGCAAGAATAAAGAGATTAGGGTACAGTAATATAAACTAATATAAACTATATAGACTATATAAGTTAATATAAACTATATAAGCTTAGCTAAACCCTCTCCTAAAAGAAAGAAATATATAAAGAAAGAAAAGGGTTCCCCTTATAGCATGAAAAAGCCGAGAAGAAATTAATCATCCCGGCTCTATATTTTTATGATCTCATAATCTTAGTTATATCTTTAAGATCTTTCTTGTATTTAGATTTGTCACCATTTAATGATAGGATAAATACAAATGACACAAGCGTTGATAGAATTATATTCTTTAACAACAAATGTGTTCCAAACAACGCTATCGCTATAGACTGTATCTTATCTGTGTCCCATGTTTCTATAGCATACTTGTATAATACTCCAGCAGCTACAAGAGTTAAGAATCTCTCAAGAGCTTTAAATAAGCTATACTCACCTTTGCTAAATATATCATTAACAATACCAAATTGCTCATTATTTAACTTTCTTGAGTTCTCTATTAGCCTTATAATCCTCATATTATTTAACCAGCTTAAGCGTTCCGAATATTAATAATAACTGTACTGCTTGTCCAAACATACCGCCTATTACTGTTGCTGTTACATCAAGCCAATCAAATACGTTGCCGTATTGCTTATCTTTATACTCTGCTGCTAATCCTGCTCCGATTGCAGCAAATATTGTTCCACATAGACCAGCATAGAATCCATATTGGATATGCTTTAATCTATTGCTCTCAGTTATCCAATGAAATGAATGAGCTAGAGCTTTAATTGTCTTTTTCATTTTTATAAGTTTTTAATCATTACAAATAATCTTTATCTGACTAATTAAAGATTTTAATTCCTTGTCAATATAATCAATTAATTCTTCTTTTGAAAATGCAAAGCAAGTTATTAAATTTAAATACCTCCAAATAGAAGTGTTGTCATTAGCTTGACACTTTATCATTATATTTCTATAAGTTGGAATTATACTAATTGTGTATTTGTAATTGTCAATATTAACTAAACGAACTCTTTTAAATATCGTTCCACATACTATATCAATCTTATTGTCATAATCAGTGATAATAGAGTTTTTGTCTTTTGTAAATATAGACTTTATATTTTTAAATAAATTATTCATAGTTGTTCTTTTATTTGTTCTGCTATATACTTTGCATCAGGGTGTGCGTGATCTGATATTCTTAGTTTGAAGAATTGTTCCCATTGCGATTCTGTACCTGTCATTATAAGTTCTGTTTTAAGCTGTAGTGGGAGTACATCTCTTGCATCTTCAGGTTTAACGCCATTGTTAATTAGATTCATATATACACGTTCTGCGCTTTCCCAAGACGTTACAAACATCAATATAGACTTCTCGTAATCTTCTATCTTAGTAGGCTTTACTATTGTTATCTCTTTACCAAACTTACCATCACTGTAGTTACAATATCTTGTAGACTCCATTAAGAAAGAGAATGCTCTATGTCTTGCAAATGAATCAGCTTGTACTCTTGCACATGTTAATCTAAACGTTGTACGCTTCTAATGATATTCTGTAGGTTCACATAAGTATTTCAAATCGTCAAGTAGATTGTTTTCAACTAATACTCTATAATTTGTAGTTACAGCCCATAATGCAGCACCATCGTTATTTGGATATAGATACACATTGCATATTGAATATGGATTCTCATAATACTTTTGTATAATATGTCCATTATATGGTATAGAAAGATATACGGTGCCGTGTTCTAATGGTGAACCATGACCTAATTCTATCATCTTATCTACGAATGCTCTAGCGGTCTTAGACCTTCCATTCTTATCATACTCTATCTTGTCTAAGGACTTATATGCGGTGCGGCCAGCTATTTCTATCTGCTCGTAAATACCAAGAAGGTCATGCTTTTGTTCTAGCTTTTCTATTTTGTTTTTTATTATCTTCATATGCTTGTTTATATATCATGTACGCCTAAGCGTTTAGTTTAACAATCTATTGTGCTTCTTCGTCTGTACAAGGAACCCAGTCTTTTTCAGGCTCCTTGTATGCAGCATATATTACTTCTACATAATCTGTGAACTTTAGGTAATAGTTCTATACTTCTTTCTTTGGCATAGTTAATTCTCCTTGTATTCTACGTATTCTTCTTTATTGCTATTCACATCATACGACTTCAAGAACGCTCCTTTATACATCTCCTTGTCTTTTTCAACGTCGGTCTTAGACATTGTAACTTCTTGTCCGTCGAGATTGAACTTGATGGCATCTTCACTAGTTCCCCGTCCTTTATTATCCCCATCTTCTCCAGATACTTGTACTGCTTCGCGCTTACTGTTAGTATCGGAGGATTCGTTAGTCTCACCTTGTTGAAGTCCTCTATCAAACTCATAAAGAGACTTTCCAACTTCTTCTTTGTTAACTCGCAATCTGCCATTTAGTTCCTTTATAAAGTTTTCCTTTTCGTCATTATACTTAGGATCATTGTACATCTGCATAAGTATATATGATGCGTTGTTAAATCCTTCTTGATCTTTTATACGATCATTCTCGTCTTTCTCAGTACCAAGCTTATCTACTAAATTTTGCACTTCTTTTAGAGTATACTTTTCTAAAACTCCTTTATCGTTTACAGATCTTATCAAGACGTTATCTTTGTATAGATTACTATATTTACTTATTTTCCCCATTGTTCTTAAGATAAATTAAAGTCATTATTGCATAGTTAGCTAAATCTAAAAGAGAATCTTCTATAGATTCGTTTACGTAGCTCTTATTGTTTTTAATCAAGCTATTTATACGTTCAACTTTGTTGTTTAGCGGGATAGCTGCTGCTACTAATCCAAACTTATCGCATAGTATGTCAAAGCTATCTCCATAGTCTTTATTCTTCTTTTCGTATGTTTTATACATACATTCAACTATGTCTTTAAACATCATTTCCTTTGTTGTACATTCCATTTTTAAGTCTATATCTTTGTTCTTTTTCAAGCCATCTCAGGGCTCTGATAAATGATTTGTTTTCCGCGCATTCTTTCAAAGTGAGCTACGTATCTTGAGCATTCTTGTTCTATTTTGTCACCATTTTCGTCTTCTACAAATTGTATGTATTTCTACTTATCAAGCCATCTATAATATCTAGAGAAAGCTTTCTTCCTATCTATTGTTGTACTGTATCTATGTATACACTTAAGCATTTGTTTAGCTCCTACAGTACCACAAGCTTTAAGATCTGATATATTCTCTAAGAATGACATTACTCCAGCTTCTCCAAACTTATTCTTAAGCTCATTATACTCTTCTTTAGCTTGTTTGTAGAATAGATTATTTTCATCATAGAATGGAATAAGATCTACTATATATGCAGAGTTTATAGGAGTGTTATGAATGAAGTAATACTTACAATTGTCTGTAACTGGTTTACTTATTGTTCTAAGTGATAAATAATCAGCGTAGTATAGTATTGCATTTAGTTCTATAGTATTCATTTCTTGTATGATTTATATATACATTCACATATCCATCCAATGTAATAAGCATAAGGTTCTTGTACATGTACACTAACTATCTCTCCCATCTTATCAAATGTATCTAATACTATATGCATAGCTTCATGAGCTATAGTATTTATTAGATCAGTATCTTTTTCTAATTTAGTATTACCAAATACGTTTAATATTCTTACAACAAATGTAGCGTATTTATTACGCTTGTCTATAGCTCTAAATGTATATGCACTTGTAGTAGGTTTTGTAGATAAATATTCTTCTGTTATCTCTTTACCATCAGATGTTAAGAAGTTGTTTATTATATCTTTGTCAGTACACTTTCTATTACATACTGCTATGTTTACATCGTACATTGTTTCGTATATATCTATATTCTTCATAGTTGTATATAGTTTATATTATATATCTCACCCACCCAACCCCCTATTATCCCCCTAACGATAATATACCTTCAAAAGTTGCAAATTACAAAAATATTTCAATTTTGCAACCAAATTAAGCTAGTCTTACGTTACGCAGTCGAATTTCACAAAAATATACGACTATGATGAAAGAATTAAAAGTAATCGAGCCATTCTTTAATCTCGAGATTGGAGATAAGTTGACTCTCACAGAAGACGGTAAGACTTACGTATTCACAGACAGTGATAGTTCTGTTGATAAAACAGAGTCTGGCGATTCTAAGTTTTCATTTAGTGCTACATTCAAGATTGATTCTGTATACGCACAGGAGCTGATCAAGAATGGTTATCTTGAGGAAGTTGACTACAAGAAGAATGATACATTCAGAAACGTATTTGACGAGATTGATATTATGCTCAATCGTTACAATGAGGAGCTTGATAATCTTGATCGTGATTTCGATGATAAGCCAGCTTGTTTGAAAGTTGAGAAAGGCACAGTTTTGAAGAATTTGATTAAGGCTTTAAGCCATCTTAGAGAGTTGAAGAAGTAATGGAAGATAACAAATTAATGGATCAGTCACAGCTTGCAGAGAGTGTTGCTAATAAGATTGAATATAGTTTCACTGATGCTTTTTTAGTTAAGCTGTTGGACCCGATCAAGGTAAAGAAAGAGTTTAGTAAACCAGTCGATGTAAAGCCTGCAAAGAAAGATGATAACGGCGTAGAAGCTGTAGACTTTGATAAGGTTGAGACTGAGGTAAAAGAAGTAGAATCCGATTTTCGTAAAGCAGTAGTAATTAAGACTCCACTTTCTTTTGAGCATAAAGAGAATATGCCATACGAGATAAATGTTGGTGATGTTGTTCTTGTTAGAAATATGAGAGGTGAGTACTTTGATTTACTTAAAGATAGTAAGTTAGTTCATTACTACGACATAGTAGCTGTTTGTAAATGATAGATATAGATTCTATCTCAAGAGAAATATCTAAAGAAACAGGATATGACTTTGATGTTGTAAAGAAAGTTTGTCAACATGTGTTTAAATAGACTGAACAAATAATGAAGTCAGAAGATACGAGTGATATACTTTTTAACAAGCTATTTAAGTTTAAGCTTAAAAGAAGATATAAGGATAATAAACAAAAAGAATATACTACAAAATGAAGTACACAAAGAAAGATTACGCAAAGTTTAACATCGACCTCTCAAAGTGTGAGGCATACGATGATGTTGTTATCTGTACAGTAGAAGGTAACATTAATAATGGGGCGCCGATTGATAAGCACATGTTTGCACAGTACTGCGACATCGTAGAGAATGATGCTATTAATGACTTCTTAAGTGAAGCATTTGTAAATGGCACTACAATTAACTTCTCAAATGGCGATGTTAGCATTTCAAAAGATAGTGCGTTCAATATCAATGGTAAACAATTTACTGTTAAAAAAACATCTCTTATTAAGAGATTGTGGAATTGGGTAACACGTAAGAAGTAATAACAGATTATCCACGCTGTAAAGATGGATTGACTATAAGAAATGATATTTTCATAAGCTCTATCAAAGAGCTAACATCGCGGAGTGGAGAAGAGGTAACTCGTTAGGCTCATAACCTAAAGACCGCAGGTTCGAATCCTGCCTCCGCAACTACAATTTCCATAATTTTAAATTGTTAAAATTGATTTTAAATTAATTATCTGTATTACATTTACATCAAAGTAAATGAATTAATCAATAAGATTTCTAACAGAAAAATATTTTTTTTCATTTTATTTAAGATTGTGCAGCATCTATAAAATCTGCACATATTGGGGTATGGTCGTAATGGTAACGGGTCTGTCTCTAAAACAGAAATTTTCAGTTCGAGTCTGGATGCCCCAACAAAAATATATAAATATGACAAAAGATATATTAAAAGATATTTTAGACATTCCAGGAATATATAAGATAACAAACAATATAAATGGAAAGTGCTATATAGGTCAATCAATATTTTTAAATAGAAGAATAAAAAGGCATTTGTCATATAAATCTCATAAAGACAATTTAGCTTTATATAAAGCGTTTGATAAATATGGAATTGATAATTTTTCAATAGAAATATTAGAGTCTTTTGACACAAATGATTATAGTTATATAAAGAAAAAGTTAGATGAGTTGGAGATTTATTATATAGATAAATTTAATTCTTATGGTAATGGCTATAATAAAACAATAGGTGGTGATGCTGGTATAACTGGTTATAAATTTACAGAAGAACAGAGAAAGAAAGTTTCTGACAATTCAAAGCTTTATGCAAGTAATTATTATAAGCCAGTATATCTAAAAAGTATAATTACAAGATATACAAAAATGTATATATCAGAATCACACGCTGCCGCAGATTTAAATTGCGGTCATTCTCAAATATCAAGAGTTTGTGATTGGAAGCAAATGTTATTAAATGGAGAGTGGATTGGTGGAAGATCATATGAAGATTTAGATAATAGATATGCTCAATTTTTAAAATTAGACAAGCCTTGTAGATTTGTTAGAAAGTTAACAATACATGAATACTACAATAAATTAAAGTCTATTAAAAATGGAGAAATGCCAAAAGTTGGTGAGATTATAGAAGCAATTGGTATATGTAAAAAGACAATATCTACTTATAATAAAGAACTATTAAAGATTGGTCTATTAAAAGAAATTAAATATCACAAATATAAATTAAATTAATACGAATGGAACTAAAAATTAAAAGATTGGATGATAAGGCTGTATTGCCTATACGCGCACACAAAGGTGACGCAGGACTTGACTTGACAACAACAGATATTACACTTGAGCCAAATGATTGTGGTCAGACTGTTGTTGTATACCATTGCGGTCTAGCTGTTGAAATTCCAGAAGGCTATGTTGGTTTACTGTTCCCTCGTTCCTCTATTGCTAAGAAGTCTATGTTTATGACTAATGCTGTAGGTGTAATTGATTCTAGTTATCGTGGTGAGATAATGGCTAAGATGCATGTTACAACTGATGCTGCTCCAGCTGTATACAAAGTTGGTGAGAAGTTTGCTCAGTTGGTAATTATGCCTATTCCAGAAGTTACAATTACAGAGGTAGCAGAGCTTAGTGAGACAGAACGTGGTGAAGGTGGTTATGGTTCCAGCGATGAGAAATTGAGCGCACCTGATGCTGAAGCAGACAAGACTCAAGACGTTGAGAATACTACTGAAGATGCTACGATGGCAGCGGCTGATTCCGTAAGCGAATCTGAGGTAGCTGAGTAACGCGTAACAAGGCTACGCGGAATGGCGTCACAGATGGTACTGGCAATATTCCGACGGTAAGGGGATTACACATAATGTGTAGTTCCCTTTCCTTGTTTGTATAATTATATAAATTATAGCACATGAAGAAATCTAAACTTTTTGGTTCCAGACTTGTGGAAAATGTGTTTAGTCCAAAGACTCCTAGAGTTATTATGTTTAGTGACAGCGATAGTATCACTAGGCAAGTATTTGAAGAAGGAGATATACTAGACGCTAATTCCATTAGAAAGATATTATTGAAAGGTGGGTTTAGTTCTGGTGGGCATAGTGAGAGTGGTTCATCTGTAGACTATTTAGATTTAAAGTCACAGATAGATAGCCTAAAGAATTATATTGATGGAAAGGACAATATAATAAATGATGCTAAACGTCTAATATAGGCGAATACTGAAGGTATAGCACAGAACTTAACATCCATTAAAGAATTACGCAACATTATAAACAACTTTAATATAAGTAATGCTTTATATGTTGGCGAAGTTGAGCCACGTACTAAGGATGTACTGTGGCTAGACACCAGCGATGGTGTACATTTAGATAGCTCTAATTCAGATGAGCTATTAAAGATTAAAGAAGCTATTAGGGATATATACTCTAATATGGGTACTATAAACAAGATGATCCTTAATGGTATTGTGGCTGGAGATTCTAACTCCAGTGCAAGGTAGATTATTATGCGTACAGCAGATCCTATTAGACCTATAGAGATAACAGAAGAGCATGCTGTTAATACAGATCCTACTCAGCCAAATACAACTGGCGTAGAACCTACGGTTAATCACATATCTATAAAGATGGATACAGCTGTTAACTTTAGTAAGAATAGATAGAATCTTATAGATGGTGAACTTCTGTATTATACAGATAGAAAGAAAGTTGTTCTGTATAAAGATGGTAAGTTTAATGTAGTAGGAAGTGAACAGCCTTCTGGAGGATCTGGTGGTGGTATATCTGTAGATGACTTATATGCTACACATCTTGATCACCTTACATTTACAGATGGCGATTCTGCTTATAATGTACAAGTAGATCAGAATGGTAAGATAACTGTAAGAAAGAAGAGTGATCAAACTACAAAAGTTGGTAATATAGATCCAGCATGGAAGGTATATGTTGACCATTTGCTATGTATAAATGAAGTGTACTGTGGTGGTGTAAACAATGACAACAAAATATGTAGCCATAACTTTATAGAGCTTGCAAATGGTTCAAATAACGATATTAATCTTAATGGTTTAATGTTGTTATATACAGATGGAACTCTATATGGCAACGGTCATAATGGTTTTAAATGGAAGACTCTTAAGCTTGATGGTATTATAAAAGCTGGTTCTACATACTTAATACGTGGAGCTAAATGTAATACTAATAAGAGCGCATTCATAGATGTTAATACATACGATCAGATATGGATGGATGGAGATAATCCAATAGGGTTTAGCCAAGATGCTTCAAGCTTCTATCTATGTGTTGGAGATATTGAAAATAACTGGGTATATGACCAGCAAGGCAATCCTCTTGACAAAGGAGAATTGAAGTCTCCATGGAATAAGAACTTTACATATCAAGGCTATATTGATAGCTGCGGATTTGGTTCTGGTTCAGTATATGAGGGCGATGCTACATTCCAAGTTAATAGTACAGATGATGCTAAAGATTGTGTATATGTAAGATGGTTTATGCTTGAGCCTTCTAAGCAAGGTAATAAAGCTTATGGCGCAAGGAAAACTAAGTCTTTGTGGACATATATAAACATGAATACACAGACATAGTTTGCTGGTAATGTTCCAATGTATTATTATCCAGATAGTCTTAAGCAGAAATTTACTCCAAAAGCTTCATGGGAAGGTAAGAACTTCTTTACAAATAAGACAACGTTTGATCCATTTAAGCCAAACTGTTTAAGATGTACATTTGGTATAAAAGCTGCTGCTAGCAATACTAGTAAAGCTTCTAGATGTTTTAACTGGGTATCAGTTGGAAATTACGATGAGTATCTTAGATATAGGAAAGTTGGTCAAGCTGAATGGACCGTTGTTAGATCTATAACACAAGGTGATAATAATAACACTGCAGCTATAAATAAGTTTATAGATCATTATAAGAGACTTAGATGGAGAACGCCTAGTGGTACTTGGGTAACAACTCATAAGGTAGTTCTAAGCAATGTATTTGAAGTTGGGGAGTATGAATACCAAGTTGGAAGATTTGGAGATGAATCATATAAGAGTAAGATTTATAAAACAAACATTGCTGATGAAGCTATTATAAATGCTAATGGTTTTACATTTATATAGGAAACTGATTAGCAAGGTTTTAGTTGGTTAGACTATAGACCATGGTTTAGATCTGCTGGTATAATGGCCGAAGAAAACTTTGACTTCTTAGTTAATACTGGAGATATAGCACAGAGTGGTAATAGAGAGAATGAGTGGATTGATTACTATGAAGCTCTTGATACATTTATTCCGAATAAGACAGAAATGTTTACTATAGGTAATAATGACCTATGTAGCGAACAGCCAACTCTTCTTACGGATGGAGAAGATGCTACATCTAAGTTCAACCATATTAATGTATTGAGGTACTTTACATTTGAACTTGACCCAGACTTTGATTATTCGTTTACATGGAATGGAAAGCAATATCCATTATACTCATTATACTATTTTACATACGGCAAATTTAGTTTTATGTGTTTGAATTCAGAGACCGCTGAAGCTTCTAGTAAAACATATAACAACGGAATAGAAGACGCTTCATTTGCACAAGCTGCAAATAAGAGTATTGAAGATTGGTTTGTTGCTATGATGACATCTGGAAAACTAGATACAAAACCATTTGTATATATGCACGAAATGCCATTCACAATGGTTACATGGCAGTTTATGAAAGGTAGTGCTGGTAGAGAAGGTTCTCATCTCAATATACTTAATTCTGCTGGTAAATATAGATTCTCAAGACTGTTTAAGAAGTATGGAATAAGACTTGTTTTCGGTGGTCATAAACATACATATACATTAAGTAAGCCTATATATGATGCTCCAGATAATTATATAACATCTGACAATAAAGCAAGTCTATAGGTAGATCTTATGGGAGATGTTGATGATTAGTTGTCTAGAAAGCCAGTTATTCAGGTTACAAGACAACAAGATATTGATACGACTAATAACTATGCTAGGTACGAGTTGGTTGATAGAATCACAGCTCCAACATATGTTATGTCTCAGGCTACTGGATATAAGCTAGTTTCTAATAAAGAGCAGCCATCTGGTGATGAATATACAATACCATGGCTAATGTCTTATTTCAAAGCATCAACAAATGCCACAACTCCAAATGAGAATAGGAAACAACATTATCCAATGTACATAAAATATAAAGTTACGAGTGATTCTGTTGTTATTGAAGCTAAATAGATACATGGTGTGTGGGATGTTAATGAAGATAAGAACACAGCTAAGTGGGACCCAAATAAACAAATCCCTAATCTAACTACTGTTAGTATGACTTGCGAACCTACAACTGAAGCAGACAAACAAGCTTATAATATAACAAGTACAGAAACATATACAATAACTCTTTAATCTTTTAATAATGAACAACTTAAAGAAATTTAATACCGACCGTAGCAAATGGGAGATATTGATGAGTAATGATGCTAAAGGCATATCACTCACAAACCCAAAGATGTTAAAAGATAACGAGTCGGTAATCTCGGTAGATACAGCTATTGAAAGATTAAAGGATGATCTTTCTATAGCAAAAGGAAATATATCATGGCTTGCACTACATGGTGGTGGAGGCTCTGGTGGAGGTGGTGGAACTACACCATCTGGAGAAGAATTATCTGTAGCTATTAAAGTAAATGGATAGGACTCTAATTCAACTATTAGTATGGGTGAAGATGGTCTGCAGGTTAACATAGATGGTATATCTGTAAAATACAATAAGCCTTGGGAAATATCAGCATATGTTGGAAGTACTAAGGTTTATGCTACATCTGTAAACGCATCAAATAGTTTATTCTTTATACCATATACAAATATTGCAATAGCATTAAACAATCATACTGGAAGGCTGTTAATATCAGCATCTTATACTGATGACAGTAATGGAGTGTATGGACAAGGATAGTGGAGTGGTTCTATAATAGATAATAACATAACTTTGAAATGTGATGATGTAGCGTCATCTTTATCAACACTGAACACATCATTTATAAAGCTACAGTAC
>ERZ772920.16-NODE-16-length-106525-cov-7.753114_pt1 | contig 106525 bp, 120 predicted proteins | sample MGYA00511469_ERZ772920 | MGnify/ENA primary metagenome ERZ772920 (study PRJEB29015, sample SAMEA2738069) | human oral metagenome | biome: human oral; feature: human-associated habitat; material: saliva | place: China | collected 2216 ... | reverse complement strand
GTAGCTACGTTCGGGACGGATAAACGCTGAAAGCATCTAAGCGTGAAACCAGCCTTGAGATGAGGTTTCTCATAGCATAAGCTAGTAAGATCCCATGTAGACGACATGGTTGATAGGCCAGATGTGGAAGTGCGGTGACGCATGGAGCTGACTGGTACTAATAGATCGAGGGCTTTACTTAACCAGCGTAGCCATTGATAACTACGCAACACGTAAACAGACAATTACCTAATGTGATACAAATTAAATCTTCTATGTGGTTTTCAGAGTACAAACTCTGACAGATTCAGTGGCGATAGCTACGAGGGTCCACCTGTTCCCATCTCGAACACAGTAGTTAAGCTCGTAAACGCCGAAAGTACTTGGCTGGTGACGGCCTGGGAGGATAGGAAGTCGCTGATTAAGCAAAAAGAAAAGGGTCTACCGAATGGTAGGCCTTTTTCTTTTTGCTAGTAGTGAACTGATTATCTACTGAGAGCCGACACCAGCCAATCTTGCTGGAGTATTATTTGTGCTGTTAGAAGTAAGGACGGCCTGGTCCGCAGAGAACCCTGTTTATTGGAGCGTCGCGAAGCATAAACGGGAGTGAATCGCGGAGTTCGTCGCGTAAGATTTTACTGAGTAAAACCCACAGCGACGAACAGCTAGCATAGATAAGGGAAGAAGGATACATAAGGACTCGTTGATTAAGCTAAAAGGATACACTGAATGGTGTATATTTTATCGAGCATAAGATTTCGTAGCGCGAAACCCACAGAGAAGATGCTCTGCTTTAATATGAAAAAGCACATCCTAGGATGTGCTCATTTTTATATAAGAGTGAGTGATTATAAATAAGAGGTAATTAAATTTATTATATTAATTTAGGCCTTAATGGCTCTTTCAAAGGCTGTTTTTAAGCTCGTATGGAAGTAGATAAGGTAGCCTAATACAAGACCAATCATAGCTTGTAAGATCTCAAATGGAAGTTTGGTTATAGCTACTGCTGGAGAGGCATAGACAAAAGCTCTTCCTAGGGTGTAGCCAGTAGTCATAATAACGGCACCTATTAGGATACATAGGAGGACTTTCCATTTGGATTGTCGGCTATGGCCGACTGAGCTAAGGCTAGCGATAACAAAGGCTTGAAGGCCATGGGTTACCAAGGAGACAAACATAGGGGCAGGATAGAAAAAGTAATCACCTAGGAAGGCGCCTAGACCGCCGATAATGAAGGCCTCACGAGGTTTGAAGAGGAGGGCTGCTAGGACGATAACTGTATCATTGAAATAGAGATGGCCACCTGGGACGGGAATTGATACAGTAGATAAAATGATGACAAGCGCCATAAATACGGCAGCTAGAGTCATCGTTTTTAAGTTGCTTTTCATAGGTGCTCCTTTAATAAGGGATTGAAACTAATACTTAGATTATACATAATTTTTTATAAGATATCGAGGGAATCTCTGATTTATGGTAAAATACAAATGAACACTGTCTATAGAATTAAAACAATAGAATAGAGGTTTATCTAATGTATATGTTAATTCAAAATATTCGTTTATTTTTCTCCTCTGCCATGGCCGGAGGGACTTGTCTTTTCTTGGCTGCTATAATCGGGGTTATCATCGCCAATACAGGCTTAGCGGGGGATTATTTTGCTTTTCTACAATTCCCTTTGGGCCCTCTTCGTGTAGATGAATGGGTTAATGATGTTCTCATGGCTGTATTCTTCCTCTTGGTCGGTCTTGAAATCAAGCGGGAAATGCTCGTAGGGGAACTGAATACTAATGCTAAGCGTCTTATGCCTACTATCGGTGCTTGCTGTGGTGTTATGGGGCCAGCTATTATCTATTACTTGATTGCTGGTTCTGTGGAACCAAGAGGCTGGGCTATACCTACCGCTACAGATATCGCCTTTGCGATTGGCGTTATTTCCCTTTTGGGTAATCGTGTACCAGTGGGCTTAACTGTATTTTTAACGGCCTTAGCCGTTATTGATGACTTGATTGCTGTATTGGTCATTGCTGTTTTCTACACGGCAGAACTTCATTTAGGTTATTTAGCTATTGCAGCTGTCATTGTTGCTATTATGGTGGCCTTTAATAAGACTAACCGTACTAACCCTCTCTTCTATTTAATTCCGGGTATCTGTCTCTGGCTCTGTATTCATGAATCTGGACTCCACTCTACCATGGCAGGTGTTATCACCGCTATGACTATTCCGTCCACCTCTTCTGTGGAAGGCAAAGAAGCACCTTTGGATGCCTGGGAAGGAGCCCTTTCTAAATGGGTAACCTTCCTTATCTTGCCACTTTTTGGCTTTGTAAATTCGGGCGTTTCCTTCGGCGACTTTGGCCTTAAAGATTTTGAACACCCTGTTGTTATCGGTGTTGCCTTGGCCTTGTTCCTAGGCAAACAAATCGGTGTATTCTCCAGTGTATTCGTCATGGTTAAGACCGGCCTTGTACCGATGCCTAAGCATGCTTCTTGGGCTCAAGTTTACGGGGTATCCCTTGTATGTGGCGTTGGTTTTACCATGTCTCTCTTCGTTTCCCTTTTGGCCTTTGAGCCTGGTGTAGCTCAAGAACATGCTAAAGTTGGGATCTTTATAGGTTCTATTATTTCTGGCCTCGCTGGTTATTCTTTACTTCGTATTTTAAATACGAGGGAGAAATTTCAACCAGTAGATGGCGATTAAGGAGGCGCTATGCGAAAAAAATTTCGCAAACACTTATCTACATTTATTGAATCACCTTCTACTTCAACGATACTTTTATTAGGGGCTACTGTATTAGGCTTAGCCTTAGCAAATTCTCCCCTCGCTGACCAATACCACCACCTCTTGGAAGAACACATAGGCTTCTTCACTATTGAAGAATGGATTAATGATGTGCTTATGGCCATATTCTTCCTCTTGGTAGGGCTGGAGGTAAAACGAGAAATTCTCTTTGGAGAACTCAATACGAATAGCAAACGTATCTTACCTAGTGTTGCTGCGGCTATGGGTGTCGTCTTTCCTGCTTTGATCTACTACCTTATTGCAGGCGCTAATCCTAACTATAGCCATGGATGGGCCATTCCGACGGCTACTGATATAGCCTTTGCCTTAGGGATTGTAACGGCCTTGGGCTCTCGGGTACCAATGGCAATGAAAGTCTTTTTAACAGCTCTCGCTGTAATTGACGATTTGATTGCTATTTTGATTATCGCTATATTCTATACGGCATCCATTCAATGGACCTACTTAGTGGGCGCATTGGTTATCATAGGAATCTTGGTTTACATAAATAAGAAGAACTATGCTCGTCCCATGTCCTATATTCCCTTGGGGATAGCCCTCTGGTTCTGCGTATTCCAATCTGGCCTTCATGCCACCATGGCAGGGGTTATCCTTGCTATGTGCATACCGGGGACTGCCTTCATAGGAAAAGAGGAGGTTTCCCCTATGGAAAATTGGGAGCATGCCTTGTCCAACTGGGTCAGCCTCTTAATTGTTCCCGTATTTGCTTTTGCCAATACGGGCGTATCCTTAATGGGGTTCCAGGTTTCTGATTTGACTCATCCTGTCGTTTTGGGTGTGGCTTTGGCTCTGGTTTTGGGTAAGCAAATTGGTATCTTTGGTACTGTGTGGCTCTTGGTGAAGACAAAAATCGTACCTATGCCGGCTCAGACTCGGTGGATCCATGTTTATGGTGTATCCGTTGTCTGTGGCATTGGTTTTACTATGTCCTTGTTTGTGACGCTCTTGGCCTTTGATTCCAATCAGGTAGATAGTATCAATCGAGCTAAGGTTGGTGTCTTCTTGGGGTCTATGGTAGCTGCTGTGATAGGGTATTTTATCCTACGCTTTACCAAGGTGACCAAAGGTGATTCCATGTTGACTCAGTCTTTATTACAAAAGAAATAAGATAGAAAAAAGAGGCTTTCACGCAAGAGAAAGCCTCTTTTTTGACGAATGGAGTAGAATAGGATAAAATTTTAAACAAGTGAGGTGACTATGATTAAAAAACCGATCATTACAATGCTAACGATTACTCTCTGCTGCCTTATGGGTACAGTAGTAGGGGCTAATACATTAAAAAGTGGGTCTTCTGGCTACGAAGTAAGACAATTGCAAGATATGTTGGTAACCCAAGGCTATCTAATTGATAACGTGGATGGTGTCTTTGGTAACAACACGGAATATGCGGTCCGAGTCTTTCAGGCGGAGCGTCATATGCCTGTAACAGGTATTGTGGATAGCAAGCTTATGGGCCTTATTCGTAAGAATAATGAACGTTTTGCTACGCGGGCTTTGGCAAATGGAGCGCCCAGCCAATATAAAAAGGTTATGACCATGGAGTCTTCCGCTTATTCTGCGGCTGATTCATCTGGCTACACGGCTCGTGGTAATGCCTTGCGGCGGGGCTTTGTATCTGTTGACCCTAGCGTCATCCCCTTAGGAACAGAACTCTTCATTGAAGGCTATGGCTTTGCTATCGCTGATGATACGGGTGGAGCTATCCAAGGACACATGATTGATGTAGCTATGGATTCTCACTATGAGGCAATCCAATGGGGCCGTCGAACTGTAAAAGTATATGTTCTTAAATAAAGACACATCCTTCAAAATTCGAATTTTCAGAAGAATTTTGAAGGATGCTTTTTTAATGTTCGGGAAAAATGCTATAATAGACTGATTTATAAAGGAGGCTGACATGGAAAAAGTACGCCGTGTGGAACGAATTGCGGCTCTTACCAAAATGCTGGTAGATTCGCCACAAAAACTTATTTCTCTCAATGAATTTTGCGACTACTTTGGTATCGCCAAATCGACCTTGAGTGAAGATATAGCTAGCCTTAAACGGGCCATGAATCATTTTGAATTGGGAACGGTAGAAACTGTTGCCGGAGCTGCTGGGGGTGTACGTTTTATACCTCACCGTCGTGGGGCGCAAGCTAATCAGGTGTTGCGGGATGTGCAGGCCCGTATGCAGGAGCCGGACCGCATTATTACAGGTGGTTTTATTTATATGTCTGATATCCTCTACGATTGGCACATTATGAGCCGTTTAGGGGAAATTATGATGAGCCGCTTTGCTGACCGCCAACCGGATTATATCTTGACGGTGGAAACCAAGGGGATCCCCTTGGCTGTTATGGTTGCAAGGGCCTTTAATAAACCTCTTGTTATTGCTCGCCGCGATTCTAAGGTGACGGAGGGGTCTTGTATCTCCATCAACTATGTGACGGGCTCCGGCAAGCGCATTCAAACTATGACTCTTACTAAACGGGCCATACCGCCTAATTCACGGGTCCTCATTGTCGATGATTTTATGAAAGCAGGTGGCACGGCTAAGGGGATGGCTGAATTGGTGGCTGAAATGAATGGTGTAGTAGTTGGCACAGGGGTATTGGTTGCTACTGAAGAGCCAAATCCCAAGTTAATTGATCATTACGAATCCTTGTTTACCTTCCATAACATTAATGAAAGAACTAAGGAAATTAATATCGAACCTGTATGGGAACCAGAAGGAGAATAATATGGCACATATTGCATCTGTTGTACTAGCAGCGGGTAAGGGTACCCGCATGAAATCCAAATTGCCAAAGGTTTTGCATAAGGTAGCTGGTAAAGCTATGGTAGAGCGGGTCCTAGAAACGGCCTCCTCTATTGGCACAGAACGAAATGTAGTCATCATTGGATTTGGTGGCGACGCAGTTAAAGAATACCTAGGTGACCGCGCTGAATATGTGGTTCAAGAAGAACAAAATGGTACGGGTCACGCTATGAAGCAAGCCTTTCCGGCTTTGGGAGACTTTGATGGGACCATCTTGCTTCTCTGTGGGGACACGCCGTTAGTAACTAAGGAATCCTTAGAAAATCTTGTGGCAGACCATGAAAAGAATCAAGCAGCTGCTACAGTTTTAACAGCTCATATGGATGACCCTACCGGTTATGGCCGAATCATTCGTGACGACTCTGGTAAGGTAGTCCGTATTGTGGAACAAAAGGATGGCAAGCCAGAAGAATTAGCTGTAGAGGAAATCAATACTGGCATGTACGCCTTCGACTCTAAAAAGTTGTGGCCTTGTCTAGATCTCTTATCTGATGATAATGCGCAAGGGGAGCTGTACATTACAGACGTAATAGGCATTTTAGTAGGACAAGGAGACCGTGTTGGGGCCTACATGATGGAGGACAATGAAGAATCTTTGGGCGTTAACTCACGCATCCAATTAGCGCAAGCTGAAGCTATCCTCAAAAAACGTAAGAACCGTCAACTCATGGAAGCAGGGGTGACCCTTATTGATCCAGCTACTACCTATGTGGCACCGGAAGTAACCGTAGGCTCAGATACTGTCCTCTATCCAGGCACTGTGTTAGAAGGTAATACAGTTATCGGCAGTCAATGCCAAATCGGTCCTCATACGCGCTTGACCAATGTTCAAGTAGGGGATAATAATACCATTCACTTCACCTATGGTCACGACTGCCAAATTAAGGATGGCACGGATATTGGACCATATGTTCACCTCCGCCCTAATACGGTTATAGGAAATGATGTTCACATTGGCAATTTTGTGGAAGTTAAGAATTCTAATGTGGGCCAAGGAACTAAGTTCCCACACCTCTCCTATATTGGTGATTCCGATGTGGGTGCTGGTGTAAATATCGGTTGTGGTACCATTACAGTTAACTTTAATGGATCTACCAAAAGCCGGACTCGTATTGGCGACCATGCCTTTGTAGGATGTAATTCCAATTTGGTAGCACCTGTGGAAATTGGTGATTATGCCTATATAGGGGCTGGGTCCACCATTACTAAGGATGTGCCATCTAAGGCTTTGGCTGTAGGGCGAGCTCGCCAAATAGTAAAAGAAAACTGGGTTAATGACGAAACCTTTAAACGCAAATAAGACTCATAGAATTCTCATTAAAAAGGTGAATACATTTCCAGGGAAATGGTATACAATATAAGTAATCACCTATGTATTCTGCATAGTTCTATTCCACCGTAAGTATAGAGGGGTACTAACAAATGGCATTTGAAGATGGCAAAAAGCTTAAGATTTTCACTGGTAATGCGAATCCAGCCTTGGCGCAAGAAATCTGTGATTATTTAGGCCTGCCTTTGGGAAGAGCAACAGTTGGTCGTTTCAATAATGGCGAAGTACAAATTATGATTGATGAATCCGTTCGTGGCAAGGATGTATTCATTGTTCAACCAACTAGCTACCCAGTTAACGACAACATGATGGAATTATTCGTTATGGCGGATGCTCTGAAACGCGCTTCCGCAAGTCATATTACCGCTGTCGTGCCTTATTATGGATATGCACGGCAAGATCGTAAAACGCGTGGCCGTGAACCAATCACTGCAAAACTCATTGCGGACTTAATGAAAACTGCAGGTATTACCCGATTGGTAACCATTGATCTTCATGCTGGTCAAATTCAAGGATTCTTCGATGGTCCGGTAGACCATTTGGTAGGGGCTCCTATCTTAGCTAAATACATCAATGAAAAAAAACTGGACAATATTTGCGTTGTGTCTCCTGACCTCGGTGGTGTAACCCGTGCCCGTGATTTAGCTGATCGCGTAGGTGCGCCGATTGCTATCATTGAAAAGAAACGACCTGAACCAGGTGTGGCTAAAGTTATGAACCTCATCGGTGATGTAAAAGGCAAGCATTGTATCCTTGTGGACGATATCGTTGATACAGCAGGGTCTCTCGTAGAAGGGGCTAAGGCGCTCAAAGAATTCGGTGCTGCATCCGTTATGGCTGCTGTTACCCACGGTGTTTTGACAGATCCTGCTTCGGAACGTATTGCTAACTCCAATATTCAAGAGTTGATTGTTACCAATACCATTCCATTGCCAGAATCTTGCAAGTTACCTAATGTAACACAACTTTCCGTAGCTCCTCTCTTGGGTGAAGCTATCATGCGTATCTTCCATCAAGTATCTGTATCCAGCCTCTTCGATAACAACGAAGAATAATAGGTGGATTCTTGAAATTGGTAGTAGGCTTGGGTAATCCAGGCAAACAATATGAGACAACCAAGCATAATGTGGGCTTTATGGTGGTGGATGCCATAGCGGAATCCACTAGCCATACGCCTTGGCGAGAAGAGCAAAAGGCTGAGGTCTCTTCTATTACGGTAGAAGGGGAAAAGGTTCTCTTGGTGAAACCTCTTACTTTTATGAACTTGTCAGGTGAATCGGTAGGTCCTTTGATGCGTTACTATAAGATTGATCCATCCGATGTGTATTGCGTCTATGATGATATGGACTTACCTGTAGGTAAGCTTCGCATTCGCCCTAATGGTTCTGCTGGTGGCCACAATGGGATTAAGTCCTTGATTCAACACATAGGAACGGAAGCATTTCCTCGTTTTCGTGTGGGAATCGGTAGACCCCTTCCTCAATGGACTGTTGTAGACCATGTGCTGGCTCCCTTTCCTGAAGAACAAAAAGAGGCCATTGATAAGGGTATCAAGGCTGCTGCTAAGGCCCTGTTAGGAACCTTGAAAGTGGGCCTAGATAAGGGAATGAACACCTATAATCCCAGAAAACGACCTCGTTAAGTAAGACAGGAGTCTTTATGGCTCCTGTCTTTATTTTTAATCTGTAGAGGTTTCTGGATTTCGTGCATCCCTCTAGAAGGAGTTAATTTATGACGAAGAAAAACTATAATCAGGTTTCCATGCCTTATGTAGACCTCTTAAAAACTTATGTAAAAGAAAGATTTATTCCCTTTCACACGCCAGGACATAAGATTGGTCACGGTGCTCCTAAGGATTTACAAGATTGGATGAGCGAAGCCTTACCCTATGATTTAGGGGTTATGTATGCCCTGGATGACCTGCATGAGCCAGAGGGAGCTTTTAAGGAGGCTCAAGAGTTAGCGGCTGACCTTTATGGAGCCAAGGCTGCTTGGTATTCTATTAATGGTACGACGGCTCTCATCATGACTATGATCATGGCTACAGTAGGGGAGGAGGAATCTCTCATCATCCCACGAGAAGCCCACAAGTCTGTTATGTCTGGTCTGGTCATGTCGGGGGCTAAACCAATTTACCTACCTAGCCGTTTTGATGAAGAGTGGGGCATTCAGCTAGGGGCTAGTTTAGAGGACTTAGTATCCACCCTAGATGCCCATCCAGAGGCTAAGGCTGTTCTCTTGGTATACCCTAACTATTATGGCTTGGGTATCGATATAGAAGCGATGGTAGCAGAATGCCATAAGCGGGGGCTCATCGTCTTGGTGGATGAAGCCCATGGACCTCACTTGCCCTTTGATGACCGCTTGCCCGTAGAGGCTTTAGAGGCAGGGGCCGATTTAGTGGCCCAATCCACCCATAAGTCTTTGGGGTCCTTGACTCAAACATCTACACTCTTGGGCCAGGGGGATCGAATCGATTACCGGCGAGTGACCCAGGTTCATCAGATGTTACAATCTACAAGCCCTAACTATATCTTTATGGCCTCCTTGGATATGGCCCGCCAGCAGATGGCTACAGAGGGATCTAATCTAGTGGGGAAGGCTGTTGATTTAGCTTATCAACTGCGGACTGGTATCCAGGCAATTCCTGGCCTAAAAACTATGGATGGAAGTCGGCTTGCTAAGCATTTTGATCCTACCAAGGTCCTCATTGATGCGAGAGACTTAGGATTTGATGCGGTTGCTTTCGAGAGGCGCTTGAGAGACCATAAAATCGAGGTTGAGCTGATTCAGGCTTGCCACGTCTTGATAACCATTACTATAGGGGATAGTGAGGCATCTATTCAGGCCCTTCTCGCGGCCCTAAAAGAAATTAGTCAAGAGTGCTTGGAAGAGGGGAGATATTCCTCACCTATTCCTTCCTTGGACCAGGTGAATCTGGCCCTCCCTGAACCTATCTTGATTAAAACGCCGCGACAGGCTTTCTATGTTAGTCGTGAGACAATTCATTTAGCTGAGGCTTGTGGCCGCATTTGTGGAGAAACAATCAGCTATTACCCACCTGGCATCCCTCTTATTAGTATTGGCGAAGAAATTACACCAGCTGTGATACAATATATGAAAGATAAACAAGCACTTGGATATGTGCCGAATGGGGCAGCTGATATGTCCCTGGAGACTATTGTTGTGTTAAAGGATTAAATATGGGACGACTGATTATTATTGAGGGGGGCGACGGCAGTGGAAAGGCCACCCAAACAGCCCGTTTAGCCGATCGACTTCGACAAGAAGGGAAGAATGTTAGAACCGTTACTTTCCCTAACTATGAGTCTGGGGCCGCTATGCCTATTAAGATGTACCTAGCAGGGGACTTTGGTAAAAAGCCTGGAGATGTAAATCCTTATGTAGCATCCTCCATGTATGCCATAGATCGCTTTGCTTCCTTTCGACAGGATTGGGAGGACTTTTATAAGAAGGGTGGCATTGTATTAGCGGACCGTTATACGACGTCTAACATGGTTCATCAAATGGTTAAGTATGCTGATCCTGCTGAAAGGGCTGACTTTCTAGATTGGTTGGAAGACTTTGAATATACGAAGTTTGGCTTGCCTCAACCAGATTTGGTTTGCCTCTTGGATTTACCTCTTCCTGTGAGTCAGGCTCTCATGGCTGATCGTAAGGGGAAGACTGGTGGCCAGACGGGAGATATTCATGAAGGAGACCAGGCCTATCTGAGTGCTGTTCATGCAGCCTATGATGAATTGGTAGCTCGTTATGGTTGGCAACGCATTCAATGTGCAGAGGCCGGATGGACGGATTCCCATAGAGCTATACGATCTATCGAGGCTATTGGAGAAGACCTTTATAAGGCTGTAAAAGAGATTTTATAAGACTAAAAAAGTGAGGGTTTGAAAGCATTTCTAAGAATATAGTATAGATAGCATAGAAAGGGCCGCCTTTGGCAGCCCTTTTTGTGTTGAAAAGAAAATGAAAATTAGTGTATTCTTAGGGTATAAAGTATTTCTTGGTTGTTTCATAAGGGGGACTTGATATGAACTCAACAACTATCACTATCATTGCAGCTGTAGCAGTTATTTGGATCATCTTATTTATTATCTTTATGAATTTTAATAAGAAGCGTAAGGCTGGTGAAGACCAGTTTAAAAAGGATCATGCCGACCAGGCCCTGTTGCACGTTTATGGAAAGTCCGTCAAGGTTGACGGTAGAGATTTAGACCTAGTAGATCATAAAACGGGTCAATACGGTCAATTAATCTTGGCCTTAAGACCAGGCACTCATACTGTTGAAGCAGTATACCGAACAACGGATAATGTAGGGACCCAAACTAAAAACGCAGTTACCAAACCCGTATCTATTACTATAGATTTGGAGGCAGGTCAAAACTATTATGCGGCTATGTACTTTTATTCCGCAGATCAACGTAAGGACTACTATAAGGGCCAGGTAGATGAACTCGTAACAGAAGTCTCATTGGGCTTGGAATCTGGCTTTACAGCTAATACTCATGCCTATGTAATTGTTTATAAAGAAATTAATTAAAATCTAGGACCTATGACTGAAGGTGTTTTAAGGACGTGTAACCGACTAGCTGGGTTGGAGATATTCACTATATATTACTGATCTGCAAAGGAGAGACTGCCGATGCGTTTTGGTTTGAAACCCTTATGGGATTCTGTAGCTAAACTAACACATAAATCACCTCTGTTGATGTTCTTAATTCTTATTTTCTCCTGCGCTCCTTTATATATGGACGCTAGCTGGTTTAGCTTGGATCCCATTCTCTATGTGGTCTCTTGTATAGGGCTCATTTTACAAACGTATGTGACTAGGAAAAAGGCCTATAATCTAACCTTAACCGCCTTGAGTTTAGTCCTTTTAGTTCTTATTAACTATGGCTATAAGACCTATGAGGACATTGTGGGGCTTAGTTTTGCCCTTGAGAATACCGTCTATCTTTGGCTCTATGCCATGATTACTCTCTATTTCACATCTAAAGGAGCATCTTATATAGGTATTCTTATCGATCGCTTCAAGCGGATTGGTATGACTTTGGTTACATCTATCCTTTATAACATCGTAATCATAGCTATCATTTGGTTCGTGCTCATCATTTGGGGAGAACCATTTTCTTTAACTTCTACGATTCCCAAAATACTTGGGGCTTTGAATATCTTTATATGTTCTACCATGATTTGCTCCTATGAGGAAAGGACAGGGGGACCACCAGAGCCTTCAACCTTCTTTAGGACCGTTTTTGGCATTCTTATTCCCAAAGCTTCAATTATCACAGGGATCTTGGCTAATGTGTATTTAGGCCTCATTTTACTGGGATTGAGGGAGGATGCTCGCTTCCTATATACCTATTACCCTTATGTGGCTATTTTTTACCTCTTTTATCTGGCTTCATTTAGGTCTGGTCAGGCTACTAAGACCCAAAGAATTCTCTGTTTCTTATTCGTTAGCTTGACCATCCTCTGCCTAGCCCTCATAGGTAAGCGGGTTGTTAATGAGCCTGTTCTATGGCTCAATACGGTGTATCTGGTTCTCTTTAATGGGATCTTCCTAGCCCATAATAGTTATACACTCCTTAAAAATTTTGTGCCGGGCCTTCATACATCCCTGATGGCCCTGGCGCTAGGCATGGTTCTCTTTATGCCTGTCCTAGGTTATACATCCTACTATAAATTTACCTCTTATAGGCAGATAGAGGGAACTTGGTGGCCACAGTTTGATATTGCTAAGACCTTTTCGCCTGACTATGAAAGTTATAAGCATGATATTGATTTGGAAAATAAGGCCATCAAAGAGCAGGATGAAAAAAAACGGGATAATTTAGTGGAATTTACTAGTGGTGACTATCAAGGGCCTATGTCTGTAGAGGGGTATACTATACTGATACCAAGTATTACTTTGTATTCCTATGATATGCCTGACAAGGCTGATTCCAATAGCCATGCAGACTACGATGGGATTAGCTTTGACCTAGTCAATAAAGGAGCAGACTTAGTGGTTTCTAGACCTGATGGATCTTCCCATACTATTCATATCTATGACCTTATGAAAGCAGGAGTATCTACAGAGGGGGCTCCTTATATAGTAGAAGGGAAGGATTTTAAACTCTTCATCTACCGATACTATGCCAAGGATGAAGGAGCGCGGATTCTTTATTTTAAGGCTCTTTATCGGTAAAACTTAGTATTAATTCTACTTTATATTTATCATGGTTATAAGTATAATAAAAGTATGAAATATATATGTGTTTTTGGTATAAGGAAGTTCAATTATGGAAAAAACTAACAAACGACCAACTTATCTTTTAATCTCTGGTATTATTTGCCTTATTATCGGTCTTATTATCATGGTAGTAGCTCCAGACCCAACGGCGGCTAATGTGGAAATTGCTAAGAATGCAACTAATGCGGTGCAGGCAGCCCAACAAATCTCTCATAACAATCAAACCTATATCTGGATTCATACCCTGTCTCAATTCCTCTTGGGCTATGGTATAGCTGCTACTATAGGTGGTTTCTTGGCTAAGAAATTTGTAAAAAAATAAAACTTCCCAATAATATATTTATGGTCAAGGTTTTAGAGAATTCAATTTGAAGGCAAAAAAAGGACTGCTAAATGCAGTCCTTTTTAGTGTTTGTAGCTTATAAATGATCATGAGGTACATGAATATGGTATTCACCCTCATATTGAGAGACCTTCATATCTGCCCGTTCGACTTTATCTAGCATCTTAGATTGAGCTGTTGTTACTTCAGTATCTCTATGTGGACCACCCCAGAGGGCGTGTTTGGATTTACCCAGGGTATACCGTGCTTCTAAATAGAAGTCTCCAGAATGGTGAAAGGCTTTGTCGTAGCCTGTATTAATTGAAAGTTGAGGTGTAAGATTAATAGCTAGACCTAACTTATAACCATCAACAAAGTTACTAGACCTACCGACTAGCAATCCAGACGCAGCTAAGTAAGGACCGCCCTTGAGATTTTGATGATATCTATTAATATAGGCCCGTAGGTATCGAGCATTTTTAAAGGTCCGTTCATAGCCAATATCATAACCAGAGGCTACTTGTCCTTGTCCCATATGGACTAGATTTACATCGGTATCTTGCATGCCACCGAAAACTGGTATTTCGTTAGAATATGCTTCATCCACTTTACTTTCAGAGTAATGCTTGTGGTTAGACCCTAAATCCTTGTAGATATTGGTGTAGACTTTATTTTCTCCAGTAACATATTCAGCACCAAGGCTACCTCGCCTGTAGTGGTCTTTAAATGCTTGATCATAAAAGGTGTTCAGGCCTACATAGCTATGCTGACCTTTGCTCAAATGACGATAGCCTAGGCCAATACTACCAGTAGTTCCAATGGATTCATAGGATTGGTGGAGGCGGTGCAAATAGATTTCACTAATTTGCATGCCTTGTTCGGTATAGTCGTTAAGTCGATCAGCATCCCCACCATGAGATGTAATCTTGCCTTGAAGGAACAAAAGACCTTTGGAATTTTTGTTATAGTGACTTATAGGTTGTAATGTTTCTACAGCTAATTGAGGCTTACGCTTTTCTTGAGCCTTGATGAGTATATCTGTCCGGTCTAGCCAGGATTGGTCTCGACTTTCAGCGTTAGTAGCGAGTGCTATAGGGGCAAATACAGTTGTTGCTAGACCGCAGGCAAGCAGCCCTTTTAATACTTTGTAATACACACTAAACTCCTTTTAAAATACTAGTATTTACATGATTTATTATATATGATTAATTTATGAGGTACAAATTACTTTATGAGGTACAAAATTGATTAATGGCTTGAGTCATTATATGACTTATAAAATGTGGATTTTATCTATATGTAATATAGTTACGTGAGTATGTTAAAATTTTTAACGTAGGAAGTGAGAGGGATCCTATATTTTTATCATTTATAGGAAACAACTAATGGGGAGAATTGCGGTGAGGAAGCTGACGGTCAAAAAGAGCTTAACTTTTGGGGGATTAGTTTTTTCAATAGTGTTTATGAGTGGCTGCCATCTTATGAGCCATTATGACGATGATGAGGTTAGAACTTATCTAGATAATTCATATCCTTCTATGAACTATCGCTTGGAACCCCAGGGGGGGCATACTTGGCTCCTTACCTTTGACCAATATCCTGATATGCCTTTTGTGGTTAATGAAGTCCTACATACATCGGCTCCTGTGGTTCCACAGGTTGACCGAATCCTATCCACCTCCATACCAGAAACAACAATATTTCCTCTCTTACGTGATTATGTGACGGCGTATGAATACGCCTATATAAGTTACTCTAGGTCTAGTGGATATGTGGAAGGGGAAATCCCCTTGGATAGCATTGAGAATGGGGATGTACAAGCCTTCTTTAATCGGATTGATCAATTCTGTAAGGCCTATGCTAAAACCTACCCAGCATTCAAGGACCATATCTATCTACGGATGATTGTTGACTCAGGACAGGGAGAGAGTGCTCCTAATGAGTATAGACGAGTCTTCCGCCTATCACAATATTAAAGAAGATCTTGCTATACTTTGAATTTTACAAGCCCTTACTAGCTGTTGATTGACATAAACGGTACATAGGAGTAGTATGTCAATGTATCCATGCTGGTATAGCTCAGTTGGTAGAGCGGCTCATTCGTAATGAGTAGGTCGTAGGTTCGAATCCTATTATCAGCTCCATATGTAAAAGGCCCCAGTGGCACATAGATTGTGTTACTGGGGCCTTTTTAGTTTATGGCTTAGTTTTTGATCAGGACCTGGTCTAGGCCTTTATCTTGGACAGCTAGGTGGATGACCTCCTATTTTCAATAGTTTCTCGTAAATCCATAGTTACTCCCTTATGATTATAAACATGGTTAGACGGGAATTTTTATATAAATTATAATATATGTAGAGAAAATTCTCATAACGATTGTAAAGGAGGCTCCTATGTACACTATATTTGATAAATTAAAGCCTTTCTCTTGGGAAGCAAATGGACGCAAAATTTCGATTGATAAGGATGGCATGCTTGCTACGGACAATTCTGGTAAGGTCTTAAATCAGGTTAAGTTTGATGACGTGAATGAGCTCTTCATTGGGGGTTACCTTAATTCTAACCAATCCTATGGGGTGATTTTTAGGGATCGAAATTGGAAGAATCTTAAGGACCAAGATATTACCTTGGATCAAGACAGCCACGATGATATGCACAACATTCGTGAAACTAAGACACTCATCGAGGCTTTTGTAGCCCACAAGTTGGGCGATCAATTCCCTCATAACTTGGATAGCTTGGACTTGGGATTGGATTACTCCTTCATGAAAAAACGGGAGATTCGGATTAAGAATGGGGTCATCAGCGATGGTAAGCAGGAGATTCCCATTGATAAGATTGATAAGGTTGTTTGCCGGGCTACGGGAACCATTAATAAGTTGGCTATTCATGTTGAAGGTGAGAAATTATCATTCTTCCAAAAACTCTTTGGCGCTTCTAACCTGGCGGTTACCGTAAATGCACTGACTGTCCCTCTTTTGGAAGCGATTGTCCGTCGTAATACAGGTCATGGTATTGACTGGTCCCAGGGTAATCAGTGGGACCAATCCAACTCCCTCTATATTGTAAAACGCTATTTGGACCCAGCTTATTTCTTTGATCAAGGGGGCGTCAATCCTTCGGAAAGTTGGCAAGAACAAGCCTTCCGTGATATTGCAGTGATTACTGATGGTTATGACTTAGTCCATCTGTGGAATTTAAAATAGGTCTAGGTCCTATACCTATTAACAATGTCTATACTGTGAAATAAATTACTTTTTATAACCCATTTCTTCTGTAGGATAAAGTATGTGGAAATAGTTTATCCTACAGAAGTTTTTTATAGGAGGTATAGTATATGGTAATGTCGACCTATATGGATTTATTGGGCCTTCATGCCCCTTGGTTTTTGATTTTATTCATGGTTATTCCTATGACCTTGGCTGAACTGATCTTAGCAGCGGAGATTTTCTCTCTTTTGAAGGGGCAGCCTAGTAAGTCTTCTTGGAATGCGTTTAAGAAGATCGCATCATTAGCTTTGAGCCTAGTGTTTATATTCTTATTCCTTTACCTAGTTCTTTACTTTGTTCCTAGAGTTAGCCTTAAGGGACCATTGGATTCCTTATCCATCTATTCGTATCTCTTGGCCATTCTGCCAGCTATCTACTTGTTGGCTATGGAATTTGGGTTCATCGGCAAGCATTGGAATGAAGAGCGGCAAGTTATTCGTCATGCGGTGACAGTCTTTGTGTTTGTGGCCTTGACCCACTTGGCTATGGTCTTCGGTATGCTTGACCCTCAACTGGGCGGCTATGTGCCACCACAAGATAGCATGAATATGCATATGAATATGGACCATTCTAATATGGGGACTATGGATCATCAGCATATGGATCATAGCGATATGAAAGGGATGGATCATAGCCAAATGGATCACAGTAAGATGAATCATGATACTATGGATCATCAACATATGGATGATAAGAAATAGAGCCAGTTCATATACTCGATATGGTGATTAGATCAATAAAATAAAATAGAACTTCTAATCGAGTGTAGTGAATGTAAAAGTAGATTTTGTAGGGGAGGCAACCCACAATACATTCTGTTGATGGAGGGATTATGCTTATATCCTTGTTTTATTTTCTCCTAGCAGGCCTCTGCGAAATCGGTGGTGGCTACCTAGTATGGCTTTACATGCGGGATGATAAGAGCCCTCTCTACCTCTTGGTGGGGGCGATAGTCCTCTTCCTCTATGGAATCATTCCTACCTTGCAACCAGAGACTAGTTTTGGTAAGGTCTATGCAGCCTATGGTGGTATATTTATTATTCTTTCCATCCTTTGGGGATGGCTAATTGATGGGACTCGACCAGATGCCTATGACATAGTCGGTGGCCTAGTCTGCCTATTGGGGGTTTACATCATTATGTATGCGCCACGGGGCTGAGTATAAACTAAGTCTAAACTTTTTTTGATAAGATGAAAAAATTTTTAGAAATATTTTAAAGCCTTATAGTAACTGGGCTAGACCAGTTATTTAACAAGGGATATAGTAAAAAATATAAATATTAACTAGCAAAAGTTCATTTTCCTTATAAACTCGACTCATCCTAGATTTACCTCTCCTTTTTATACTGAGGACATAGTCACTGAGGTGGCTTTTATCCTTTGTTCTTTTGGGGAGGTTTTCTTATGAAAGTAACTAAACAAGTAACGATTGCTATTGCAATGTCTCTTTTGGCTATTGGTTTTACAACAGTGGTATCCAATGTAGAAGCATCCTATGGTTATGCCTATACGGATTCTATTCGTCCACCTGTTGAAACACCAACCAATGATGCCTTTAGAAAACACATGGTAGAAGAAAACCAGGCTGACAATGCTCGTCATGAAGCGACTACTTCCACTAGTAATAATTACACCTATATAGATGATAGTAAGACTGATTATTATGATAGCAGCCTATCGGATAGCATCCGTTCCTTTATGATGAGCCTTTGCCAGTCCATGGGCTTCTCTGATCATCAATTGCGTATGCTTGGTTTAATCCGTTAAGAACCAGAGATAAGCTATCTTAGTAAGGGAACGTATTTAATTGATGGCTCATAGTATAAAAATAGCCCCAAGATGTTAATTCTTGGGGCTATTTTTATACTAACTTGGCTGGAACTAAGCCTAAATCCTGTATCATCTCAAGGTCTGCTGCTGGTGACCGACCTTGGGTAGTTAGGTAGTTGCCAATCATGAGGCCATTAATACCGCCTTTGAGGGCTAAGGCTTGTAGGTCTCTCAGGTTGACCTCACGGCCCCCTGCGGTTCGTATAGAGGCTGAGGGGAGGATGAAACGGAAGACCGCAAAGGCTCGTAGTATCTCCAAGGGGCTTAGAGCCTTATTACTAGCAAAAGGGGTTCCCTTGATGGGGTTCAAGATGTTGAGTGGAATCGAGTCAATTCCTAGGTCCTTGAGGGCAAAGGCCATCTCGACCCGCTGGTCAGGACTTTCATTGAGTCCAAGGATGCCACCGGAACAAACTCGGATACCAGCTTTCTGAGCATTTCTTATGGTTGCCAACTTATCTTGGTAGCTGTGTGTAGAACAGATGGAGGGAAAGTGGCTTGGGGCGGTCTCGATATTAGAGTGGTAACGGCTGACTCCAATCTCTTTGAGTTGTAAGGCTTGATCATAGGTAAGAAGGCCTAGGGAGCAACAGATTTCAAGACCTAGCTTGGTGTGGACAGCCTCTAGGGCTTGGAGTATTTCTTGAAATTCATGTGGGTTTGAAGTATTGCGACCACTAGTTACGATAGAGAAGCGGACTGCGCCGGCTTCTTTGGCTTTTTGGGCTGCCTCTAGGATAGCTTCCTTGCTGAGTAGGGAATAGACTTCAACGCCAGTATTGTAGTGGCTAGATTGGGCACAAAATTTACAGTTCTCTGGGCATTTACCTGAACGACCGTTGATGATAGCACAGAGGTCCACCTCCTGGTCCGCGAAGGCTTCTTTGATTGTATCTGCCATGGCTAGGAGAATTGGGGTGTCTTGGTCGGAGCAGTGGATTAGGTCTAAGGCTTGGTCTTGGCTAATCTCCTTGCCATCCAGTACGGCTTCTGTGATGGTCGCAATTGTGTGCCAACTTTTTAGGTGTCTATAGCTAGTATTCATAGGACCTCCTGAATAGTGTCATCAATGGGAAAATATTGTATTCATAATGAGATTGTAGAAAAAACAAGATATATTGTCAACTTTATGTTTGTTATAGTTGACAAATGGATCTTATTAGAAGAAGACTTATGGGCTATATCCTTTTAATATTAGACTTTATGGGCTATAATTAGAATGTTAAGTTATGTCTGAGGAGGTGGTAGCTTGTATTTTAATCATGTCATTGGACAGGATGCAATTAAAAACCACCTTCAGGCCTTGGCTGACCGGGATCGTCTCCCTCATAGTCTACTCTTCTATGGCCCTCAGGGGCTAGGAAAGTTAGACATGGCACTGGGGTTAGCATCCTATTTGCTAGGACGCCAGGTCTTCTCAGGTCCCAATGGCCAGAAATACTTAGATCATGTAGAGCAGACTCGCCTCGATCGGGGAGAATCCCAGAAAAAAGTAGATGAAGAAGGGTTACCGGTTTACCAAGATGGAGGCGATGCCTTTTGGATTCGGCCTACCAAGAAGACCCTTAAGGTAGACCAATGGTATCAACTCTTGCGCGACCATCTTAACGTGGCAAGTCAAGGGCGGCGGGTAGTTATCGTAGAGGATTTTCATAAGGCTAATGCTATTATGGCCAATGCTATGTTGAAAACTATAGAGGAACCACCACAAGGGGTGACCTTTATTATCATCACTAATACGATTAATACTGTTTTACCAACCATCCTATCTCGTTGTATGGACATCCCCTTTGGCCCCGTGCCAGATGGGGTTATACGTACAGCCCTTGAAGGGGACGGTCTTGTGGTTACGGATCAAGCATTAGCGGCGGGTCAAGGAAATCCTGCTTTGGTTAGGCAAATGGCTAGTCAAGGAGCTGTGGAGAATTTAGAATTAGCCCTAAAGCTTATGAGAACCTTGGTGGGAGATAAGCGAGCTTTTGCATTGGTTGCCTTATATACGGAGAACTTGGATCGAGATCAACTAGTGGATCTCTTTCATTGGATACAGGTCTTGAGCCGAGACCTCATGGCCTTGCGCTATGGGGCTAGGGACCAAGACTTGCAGTGCCCTTTGCAAAAGGCTAGCTTGTTACATATATTGCCTGCTTGGCCAACTAGGGCTTTAGAAGTTCTTGTCCATGAAAGTTTGCGGGCTCAACAGGCCCTTCGCTTATATATCAAACCAGCCCTGGCTATAGATGGTCTTATGTTGACTGTTAGTCAGGTGTTGCAGGAGGATTAATTGATTACTGTTGTAGGTATCCGTTTTAAAAAAGCGGGTAAAATATATTACTTTGCTCCTGGCGGTATCCACCTAGCCCTTCATGATGGGGTTATTGTGGAGACCGCTCGCGGCCTTGAGTTTGGAACCGTTGTTATTGAAGCACGTACCGTGGAGGAAGATCAGGTTTCAGCTCCTCTCAAGCATGTTCTTCGGAAAGCAAGCCCTAAGGACTATAAGCAGTTAGAAAAGAATAAGGAGAAGGAAGAGAAAGCCTTTGCTATTGGCTTGGAAAAAATCGCTGCTCGTGGCCTAGCCATGAAGCTGATCAATGTGGAATATACTTTTGATATGAATAAGATTATCTTCTTCTTCACAGCTGACGGGCGCATTGATTTCCGAGAGTTAGTTAAAGATCTGGCAGCAGTCTTCCGCACTCGTATTGAATTGCGTCAGGTCGGGGTTCGCGACGAGGCCAAAATCCTTAATGGTATTGGAGCTTGTGGTCGCAGCCTTTGCTGTGCTAACCATCTAGGTGAGTTCGCGCCTGTATCCATCAAGATGGCAAAAGACCAAAATTTGTCCTTAAATCCGACTAAGATTTCCGGTGCTTGTGGCCGTCTTATGTGCTGTCTCAACTATGAGGATGATCTTTACCAAAAGGGGGGAGACCTCTATGTGAAGCGGGAATCCAAAGATGATTGCTATGGCGTAGAGCCACCGGGAATTGGTAAGGCCGTCGTAACTGAAGAAGGCATTGGTAAGGTCCTTAAAATCAATCGCAATAAGCGGTTGGTTAAGGTCCAATTGGATGAAGGACGCACCATTGACCTTAAGTGGTCTGAAGTGACACCGTCGGATGTGGGTCAAGACTAGCCATGAGTCATGAGCAAATCTTAGAAGATCCTCTGGTAACCTTGGATGACCTCATCATAGGGGGGCGTAAAATATACCAGCGATTAGATCAATTTAAGTTTTCCATCGATGCGGTTCTCCTGGCACACTTTGCCTCCTATAAGAAAGGAGCTTCCTACTTAGACTTAGGAACAGGGACTGGTATCTTGCCCCTGTTGGCAACGGCTTTAGGGGCGGATCATGTGACAGGATTAGAAATTAATCCTATTATAGCGGGCTTAGCTCGACAGAGTGTAGCCTATAATGGGCTGGAAGAATCTATTCAAATTATAGAAGGAGATTACCGGTTAGGACACTTAGGTCCTAGCGCCAAAGAGGGTCTCTTACATTTGGGTGCCCGACCCTTTGCAGGGGTTTTGGTAAATCCTCCTTATTATGATAGTCAGGCTGGCAAGAAACCAGCTTCTCCTGATCTTAGTCTAGCCCTTCACGATGGAGAGACCTCCTTGGACATGGTACTAGCCACTGCCAAGCGCTTAGTCAAGTATGGAGGTAAACTGTGGATGATTTATCTGGCTTCTCGGTTACCCCATGCTCTAGGAACTATGAGCCGCTATGGCTTTGCTCCCAAACGGATGCGCTTGGTCCACTCGTATCCTAAAGGCCAGGCTAAACTCGTCCTTTTAGAGGGGCAATTGGGGGCTAAGGAGGGACTTGTTATAGAAGATCCTTTGTTTATTTATAAAGAACCAGGTGTTTACACAGAGGAGGTGGCAGGCTGGTATGGACAAGCAAATAGGAACCCTTTACCTAGTGCCGACACCCATTGGTAACCTGGAGGATATGACCTATCGGGCTGTACGAGTTCTGTCTGAGGTAGACCTGGTAGCAGCAGAAGATACCAGGCATACGGGACAATTGCTTAAGCACTTTGCCATTAAAAAGCCCCTTATCTCCTACCATGAACACAATAAGGATAGGGTGGGGCCTGAACTAATAGACCAACTCTTGGCAGGTAAGACTATAGCGCAGTGCTCTGATGCGGGTATGCCGGCTATTTCAGATCCTGGTGCAGATCTAGTGACTCTGGCCATTGAGGCAAATATTCCTATTGTGCCTCTGCCGGGGGCTAATGCAGGTTTAACCGCTCTCATTGCATCGGGTATGGATACTAAGCGATTTTCCTTTGTTGGTTTCTTACCTAAACGAGGCAAACATCGGATAGCTAGCTTAGAGTCTTTACAGAGTCAGGAGGGGACCATCCTCTTGTATGAGGCTCCCCATCGCTTACAAGAGGTCCTAGAGGATATGTACCAAGTCTTGGGTAACCGGCCTATTACTTTGGCTCGGGAACTCACCAAGAAGTTTGAAGAATTTACCCGAGGTGAACTTAAGGACCTTATTGAACATATTGATGATATTACTTATAAGGGGGAGTTTGTCATTCTCCTAGGAGGGGCTGACCAAGCGCCTCAAGGAGACTCAGATCAACCGCAGGTATTGCTGTCCTATGAGGATGCGGTAGCTGCCTTGGTAGACCAGGGTATCCCTAAGAAAGATGCTATCCGTACGGTAGCTAAGGAGCGAGGCGTATCGCGCCGTGAGGTATATAATGCTGTAGAACAGGGCTAGCTTTCATTTGGCTAGTACCTAAAGGAGGACATTATGGCAGAAAAAAAGACATTCTATATTACAACACCAATTTACTACCCAAGTGCTAAATTGCATATTGGCCATACCTATTGCACATCTGTGGCGGATACCATCGCCCGGTTTAAACGCTTGGCAGGCTATGATGTTCGCTTCTTGACCGGTTCTGATGAACATGGGCAAAAAATCCAACGGGCTGCTGAAAAAGAGGGCATTACTCCTTACGAATATGTGACTCGTATCGTCAACGGTTTTAAAGACTTGTGGAAGCATTTGGATATTTCCAATGACGATTTCATCCGTACTACGGATAAACGCCATGAAAAGGTGGTGCAAGAGCTCTTCCAAAAGGCCTATGATAAAGGTGATATTTATAAGGCTGAATACGAAGGTTGGTATTGCACCCCATGTGAATCTTTCTGGACTGAACTCAACTTGGGACCTAACCACACCTGCCCAGATTGTGGCCGTCCTGTAGAAAAAGTTAAGGAAGAATCGTATTTCTTTAAAATGAATAAGTACGCCGATCAATGGCTCAAATTCATCGATGAAAACCCTGACTTCATTCAACCGGAATCCCGCCGTAATGAAATGATTCAGTTTGTGAAACAAGGCTTGGAAGATTTGGCTGTATCTCGGACTTCCTTCGATTGGGGCATCAAGGTGCCTTTCGACCCAAAACACGTAGTTTATGTATGGTTCGATGCTTTAGTTAACTACATCTCTGCCTTGGAACCAGAGGAGCATAAGGGAGAACTCTATAAGAAGTACTGGCCGGCAGATCTTCACTTAGTGGGTAAGGAAATCGTTCGTTTCCATACTATCATCTGGCCAATTATGCTTATGAGTTTGGATTTACCATTGCCTAAAAAGGTTTTTGGTCATGGTTGGATGATTGTCGATGGCACTAAGATGTCTAAATCCCTTGGGAATGTTATTGACCCAGTCCCTCTTATCGAAGCCTATGGGTCCGATGCCCTTCGTTACTTCTTGCTTTCTGAAATTCAATTGGGCAAGGATGGTAACTTTACACTTCCTGGCTTTGTACAAAAGGTAAATACCGATTTAGCTAATGATTTAGGTAATCTTCTCAACCGGACAGTAGCTATGGTCAATAAGTACCACAATGGCCTTTTGACCAATGTGGGGGACCTAGATGATTTGGATAAGGACTTGTCTTCTATGGCTGTAGCCACAGCGAAAGAATTTGAAGAATACATGGAGGCTATGGAACTCAATAAGGCTATTCGCGCTGTGTGGACATTCATTTCTCGTACTAACAAGTACATTGATGAAACCATGCCTTGGGCCTTGGCCAAGTCTGAAGACATAGCAGACCAAAAACGCTTGCAATCTGTTATGTATCATTTGGCTGAAGCCCTTCGTATTATCGCCATTTTAGTAAGTCCAATCTTGACTAAGGGGGCCCCTAAGATTTGGGGGCAATTGGGCTTGTCAGGTTTTGATCAAGTAACCTTGGCAGATGCTAAGACTTGGGGTCAAATTTCCGATGGGACTAAGGTTGTAAAGGGTGATCCTATTTACCCTCGCTTTGACATGCCAGAAATGGTAGAAGTTACGGAGCCTAAAGTACCACCAGCTCTTAAGGAGGATGAGGCTCCAAAAGAAGCTGCTGAGGAAGGCGCTAGCGAAGCTTTTGAACCTTTGAAAGAGGAAATTTCCTTTGATGATTTTGAAAAATTGGATATGCGGGTTGCTAAGGTCTTGACCTGTGAAAAGGTACCGAAATCTAAGAAACTTCTGCTCTTTACCTTGGATATAGGTTTGGAAACCCGTACAGTTGTATCGGGGATTTCCCAGTTCTATGCACCAGAAGACTTGATTGGTAAAAAGGTAATTTACTTAGCTAACCTTAAGCCTCGTAAAATCATGGGCATTGAGTCGGCAGGGATGATTTTGTCCGCTGCGGATATTGACCATAATCTAGAAGTAACTAATGTGGCTGACTCTAAACCAGGAGCAACCATTGGGTAAGAATAGACAAAAGCAATCAAGGCTAGTCCTTGGTTGCTTTTGACATATGTAAGATAGGATATAAGATGCGTTTGTTTGACACTCATGCTCATCTCAATGATGAGCAATATAACAATGATCGAGAGACCATGATTCAAGCCTGTTTTGATGCGGGCGTAGAGTACATTGTCATCCCTTCCGTCGATAGGGAAACTTGTCAGTCTGGTATCGCCTTAGCTGATGGTTATGACAATATATATGCTGCTGTGGGGGTCCATCCTTGTGAAGTGGCTCATATGACAGAAGATGATTTGGACTACTATAAGGACATGGCCCTTCATCATGATAAGGTGCGGGCTGTTGGTGAAATCGGCTTGGATTACTATTGGGACAAACCTGATCGAGATATACAAAAAAAAGCTTTTCGGCGACAAATGGACTTGGCCCAAGAAGTACAACTTCCTATTCTCATTCATGATCGGGATGCCCATGGGGATACTATGAACATTATTCGAGACTACAAGGATAAGGTATGGGGGGTATTCCACTGTTACTCAGGGTCTTGGGAAATGGCTCGTCAGGCTATCGACCTTGGCTATTACATATCCTTTGCTGGGCCTGTAGCCTTTAAGAATTCTCATACCTTAAAAGAAGTGGCCAAACAAGTACCTATGGATCGGATACTCATCGAAACAGATTCTCCTTATTTGACGCCACCTCCATTTAGGGGCAAGCGTAACGATCCTTCCAAGGTTCAATTTGTAGCGATGGAAATCGCCCGCCTTAAGGGAATGGATGTGGATGAATTTACCGCCCAAACCTTGGAAAATGGTAAGAGGGTATTTGCTATTGAATAGGCTAGGAGAATAGTTTCATGAAACGTATTGCCTTTATCGATTTGGGCTCTAATTCTGTCCGCTTTGTGGTCATTGAGAATAATGATGATGGAAGTCACCAGATGATCTACCAAGAAAAAGAGTCTATCCGCCTCAGTCAGGGCATGTGGGAACATCAGAAATTGACTCAAGCCGCTATGGATCGAGCTATCAAAGCCTTGCAGGGCTTTGCCCATATGGCAGAGGTCATGGAGGTAGACTCTGTCTATGCAGTGGCTACGGCGGCTGTCCGCTTGGCCCATAATCAGAAGGAATTCATCAATCGTGTCGAAAAAGAGACGGGATTTGTTCTCCACTGTATATCTGGCCAAGAGGAGGCCCGCTTAGGCTTCTTGGGTATTATTAACACCTTAAGTCTATTGGATTTTGTATCCTTTGACCTAGGTGGTGCTTCTACGGAGGTTTCCCTCGTTAGAAACCGGCAACTGGTTCAATCGGTTAGCCTTCCTGTAGGGGCGGTGACTCTTAATGGTCGCTTTCCAACAGATGAGGTGGTAGATTCAAAGGCTTTATCTCGCATGATGGCTTATGTAGAGACTATTATAGAAGATTATCCTTGGCTTAAAGATGTCCGCCTGCCTCTTGTAGGGATAGGAGGAACGGCTCGTAATTTAGCCAAGATGGACCAACGAGCCCACGATTACCCCATTGATAAAGTTCATAATTATCCTCTATCGAGGGATCGCCTTAAAGAACTTTTCCATATGGTCCGGTCCAAGACTGTCAATCAACGGCGGAAAATTTCTGGCCTATCTACAGACCGAGCGGATATTATCGTGGCGGGTACGGTCATTATTGAAAGTCTCATGCGCTTTACTAAGGCTAAGTGTTTATTGGTGGGTGGATCAGGTCTCCGGGAAGGTCTCTTTTATGACTACTATGGTCAAGCCTATGGGAAGAGCCCTGTTATGGACGATATTCTGGCCTACTCGGCGGATTCTATCTTCCTTCGTTTAGGGGCAGCAGAGCGTAAGCACGCCCTCTATGTAAGGACTATAGCGATTCGTCTTTTTGACCTATGGAAGAAGGCTCTGAATCTACCAGAATGGAGTAAGAGACTCTTAGCGCTAGCAGCCCTCCTCCATGATGCGGGTAAGCGGATTAATTATTATAGTCATGCTAAGCATGGGGGCTATCTCTTTGTAAATTCCAATATCTATGGGCTTAGCCATAAGGAACAGGCTATGGTGGCCCTGATGATTATGAATTCTCACGGGATTGCTACTAAAAACTACCGCAATTTTTCCTATGCCAAGTTGCTGTCAAGTGAGGACAAAAACCTCATGCAGCGTTTGTCCCTTGTTTTATCTTTGGGAGAAGGCCTAGATATTACTCATGAGGAACTAGTAGAAGACATATCCTCAAAAATTAAGGAGAAGGACTTGGTTTTACAGGTCTATGTGAAAGCTGGTGCCAATACCATGCCGGCCCAAGCGGCTATTGAAAAGTTATCTAAATCATTTAAGAAAGAATGTAAGAGGAATCTCTTGTTTTCTTGGCGTCACATCCGCTAGGAGGAACTATGTCACAAACACCTATTAGACGCTATGCCATGCTCCATGTAGGTTCGACTAGCATGAGTATGACTATCATTGAATATGAGTCACTCGAGTCCATGCGAGTGGTGGACTATGTTAGTCGCGCTGTTACCTTTGGGGAAGAACTCTTTCAGACGCAACGGTTATCCTTTGAGACCATAGAGGAAATTTGTAAGGTTCTCAAGGGCTACAAGCAGCTTATGGCCGATTATGGAGTGACGGAGGCCAAGCTCTATGGGACGACTGTTATACGAGAAGCCAAGAACCGCCGTATTATCCTGGAACAAATCTTTATCCATACGGGCTTTAGGGTCGAGGTTATCGACATGCCTAAGGAAGTCTACTATAAGTATTTTGCCCTTTACTACCATATGCAAAAAAATCCTCTTCACAAGTCCGGCCAGCCACTTATGTTTGTGGATATTACCTCGGGCGGGGTGGGTATCACGGTTTGGAAGGGCTCCAAGGTCCTCTTGCAACACAATATCCACTCTGGGTCTTTGCGGGTTATCGAATCCTTTGATCGCTATCAACAAGCGTCGGCTTCTTTTCCTAAAGCGGTGGCCCAATACTTGAGACGGGTCTTAAGTTCTCTTAAGGAGGAACTCCTGGCCTTTGACCTAGAAAATATAGTATTTGCTGGTGATGAAGCCCGATTTATGGCTGCCTGTTTAGGTCAAGATGGACCACAGGAAGGGGCTGTTTCTATTCCGGCCCAAGAGGTAGCGGACTTTGTAAATACTTTTGAAGCTACATCCATCTCTACCCTAGCCAATCGCTATAAAATCCCTGAATTTAGAGCTCATATTATTATGGCAACTATGATTCTTTATGCGGAAATCATCCATATGATCAAGCCAAGTCATGTATTGGTATCAGGTATTTCTTTTGCACAGGGGATTTCTATGTTCTATGGTGCTACTAAGGAAAATGCGTCGTATACTCATCTATTACGGGAGCAAAATGTGCAGATTGCCCGGTCTATCGCCAAGCGCTATCATACGGATACGGTTCATGACAGAGAGGTAGAACGCTTCTCTATGCAATTCTCGGAGGCCCTTAAGGATCAAGGCGTGCCAGAACGGTGGGGCTATTTGGGGCGTATAGCGGCCCTTTTGTGCTCCGTAGGGAAGTACGTCAATCTTCGTAACCATGGGGAACATGCCTATCATATTGTCATGGGGTCCGATATCTTCGGTTTATCGGAAGAGGAAAAAGAAGTGGTAGCCAATGTGGTCTATTACCACTATAAGGGGACTCCGTCTGATGATGATGACTATTACCAACGTCTTACGGAATACCAAAAGATTGCTGTTCTTAAACTGGTTGCTATTATTCGCGTGTCCTGTGCTTTGGATGCAGGGGGTAACCAAAAGATTGAACGTATTGCTATTACTAAGGAGCCAGACCAACTGTTAGTTAAAGCCTATACACAGGAGAATATATCCTTGGAACGATGGACCTTTGAACGTGATGCGGTCTTCTTTGCTAATGTTTTTGGCCTAGCAATTCGATTGGAAGAAGGGGGGGCTTGGTAAGATGTTTAAAAAACCTAAATATTATTTTAATCGAGAGCTGTCTTGGCTCAAGTTTAACCAACGGGTCCTATCCGAAGCTATCGATCCAACTAATCCACTCTTAGAACAGTTGCGATTTATTGCTATTGCGGCATCTAACCTAGACGAATTCTTTATGATTCGCGTGGCGGGCCTTCGCCATCAAGTCCTTAACGGTGTCACCAAGTACGATGCGGCACATATGGATGCCAAGGCCCAACTCAAGGCCATCGATGAATCCGTTAAGCGCCTCGTAGCTACCCAATATGAATATTTAGCTAAGGTTTTGGCCAAGTGCCAAAAGGAAGGCCTTCGATTTGTGGATATAGGGACCCTAGATGATAAAGATTCGAATTGGCTTGAGGGGTATTTTAAGACGACCGTCTTTCCGGTGGTTACGCCTCTAGCTGTTGATTCTGGTCATCCTTTTCCGTTCTTGGCCAACCGTACTATTAATACCATTGTTTCAATACGCCATAAGTGTGAGAAGTTGAATGAAGCTGAGCGGATTGCAATCATACCAATTCCATCCGTTCTACCCCGCATCATAGAATTGCCTAAACGAGAGGGGGAAGATCGCCGCTTTGTCTACTTAGAAGACCTGATTAATGCCTATGCGGATCATTTCTTTGTAGGCTATGATCTCTTAGATCGAGCTACGTTCCGAGTAACCCGCGATGCAGATCTAGAAATCGATGAGGAGGATACTACTAATCTCTTAACGGAGGTAGAAGAATCCCTTCGCCAACGGAGAAGAGGAGATGCAGTTCGTTTGGAGGTGTCCGGTCACGGCACTAGTGACTTATTGGCTATTGTCCTAGACACCTTGCAGTTAGAAGAGAAGGACCTCTATTATGTGGATGGGCACCTAGATTGTCAGATGTATTTTACTCTCTGCGATTTGGAGGGTTTTGATCACTTGCGTTTTGCCCCCTTTAAGCCACAAGTTCCTAGTGAATTAGTTGATTGCCATCCTGACCATATGTTTGAGACTATCAAGGATCATGACATTTTGGTCCATCATCCTTACGAGTCCTTTGAGGCTGTAGAAGATTTTATTGCTCAAGCCGCTACAGATCCACAGGTCTTGGCCATCAAGCAGACCCTCTATCGAGTATCATCTAAATCTCGTATTATTGCCTCTCTTATCAAAGCTGCGGAAAATGGCAAGCAAGTTACTGTCCTTATGGAAGTTAAGGCTCGTTTTGATGAAGAAAATAATATTCACATGGCTCGGCGTTTGGAAAAGGCTGGTTGCCATGTTATCTACGGCCTTAAAGGCCTTAAAACCCATTCTAAAATCCTGTTAGTGGTAAGGCGCGAAGAGGATGGTATTCGTCGTTATGTCCACCTAGCCACAGGCAACTATAATGGTAAAACTGCCCGTCTCTATACGGACCTAGGCCTCTTTACATCTAATGATGAGTTTGGTAATGATGCGTCCAAATTCTTTAATCTCATTTCAGGCTACTCAGACCCTCCTGAATGGTCTAAATTTATCGTAGCCCCTCTTAACTTACGGGAAAAAATCGTAAATCTTATAGATCGAGAAATTCAGCATGTAGAAGCAGGAGATAAGGGATATATCATAGCTAAAATGAATTCTCTCTTGGATAAAAATATTATAGCCAAGCTCTATGAAGCTTCTTCTAAAGGGGTTAAGATTGACCTTATTATTCGAGGCATTTGTACATTACGTCCTGGTATTGAGGGTGCAAGTGATACCATATCTGTTCGGTCTATTGTGGGACGTTTCTTGGAGCATCATCGCCTCTTTTACTTCTATAATGGGGGGCGAGAAGATGTATTCCTCTCTTCTGCTGACTGGATGCCACGTAATCTCAATGAACGTGTAGAACTTATGATACCTGTTGAAGGGCGACGTCATAAAGAGCGGGTTAAGGCTATCTTGGATTTATATTTAAACGATAACCAAAAAGCCCACATTATGCATGCAGATGGCTCTTATCGTAAGATAATAGCCAAAGAAGGCCTCTTGTCTGCTCAAGAAGAACTTATGAGACTAGCAAAAAAGAGCCAGAAACCTAAAAAAATGACAGATTCTGAACGCTTTCAGCCCATGTTAGGGGCCGATTGAAGATGAAGAGTTTTTCATCATTGAAAACCATTAAAAAGCCACTAGCTATAGGCTAGTGGCTTTTTTTGCTTTTATGAAGATATTGAGGTAGTTCATTTTAAATATAAACAGGATTTTATGACCAAGAAAGTGCTATCTTCTATATTTTAGAAAATAGGTGAGTTTAGGCCGTCTTAAGACCTGGTCATAAATTGATAGAATTAAAAATTAAATGAAATTTGTATGTATAAAATTTAAGTGTATAAGTGCTTTGAAATATCAATAAAATCAGTAATTTACTGATTTTGTAATAAAAAATCAAAAAGGCATTAACAATAGCAAAAACGAATTTTTATAAAATTTAACGTATAAAAATAAGTCTAACACAATATCTAGTAGTTGATAGCTAGATAGGGTTGATAATTAGCCTATCTAGTATATCATCTAAAAATATCTATATGTATTTATGGAGTGGACATTTACTAGTTTATTTATAATTTAAAAAGTTTAATAATATTGTAATTGCAACGATATTAGCTTATTGTTAACCTTTTGTGTTTGACTGGTTGTATCTTGCTGTGGTAGAATTGCTACAGCAGGAGGGATACAATGATACAAATGCAAAAGATTCACAAGCGATATGCATCTCTTGTGGCATCCGGTTTGATGGTATTAGCTTTGACAACATCTGGCTTTGCTTTCAACGATAAAACAGTAACAGTTGTGGCAGATGGTTCTGCCCATACAATTAAAACGCACTTGACCTCTACACGAGGCATTGCACAAGATGCTGGTCTTACCTTAGATCCTAAAGACCAAGTTATTTCTAATACGAATACAATTCAAGAAGGTACTACCTTGACAGTAGTAAGAGCAGTCCCAGTTACGGTTACCGTAAATGGTAAGACGAAAACTGTGAAAACGGCTAGTCAAACGGTAGGTGACCTAGCTCAAGAGTTAGGCTATAAAGAACCTGCTTATACAACTAAAGAAGATTCTAAAGCCGCTGTGGTAGCTAATATGACGGTTAATATCGTAAAAGTAGCTAAACACGAAGTAAAAGAATCCGATCGTCCTATTGCCGTTACAGAAACTCGTCAACAAGACGACTCCATGGATGTGGGGCAAACAGTAGTGGCTCAGCAAGGCACACCAGGTGTAGAGACAGTAAAACAAGAAGTTTACTATGATGCTAATGGTAATGTCATCAAGACTGCTGATAAGGGTACGACCGTAAAACAAGCTATGGTTCCATCCATTGTAAAGGAAGGAACTCGACCTGTAGTTACTAATGACCCTGCTAAGCTAGCACAACAAGTTATCTACATGGAAGCATCTGCTTATTTAGCTGGTGATGGCGATGGTGCTGGTATTACAGCGACTGGCCTTCCAGCGGTACGCGGTGTAGTTGCCGTTGACCCTGATGTTATTCCATTAGGCACTCGCCTCTTTATTCCTGGCTACGGCGAAGCAATTGCTGCCGATACAGGTGGGGCGATTGTAGGTAATCGTATCGATTTATTGATGGATTCCTATGGTGAAGCTATGAACTTTGGACGTCAGGATGTACCAGTTTACATTTTAGGCTACTAAGACCTAGACAGATTAATAGAGATCCCAGTCTTAAGACTGGGGTCTTTTTTTGTCCAAATGGATTACATATGGTAAAATAAGGAGAATTTAAGTGAGGAGTTCCCATGTTAAAAGAAGTCATCGTAGTAGAAGGAAAATCAGATATTCAGCGGGTCAATCAGGCCTTAGAAGCTGATTGCATAGCTACAGAAGGCTTTACCCTTCGCAAGGGGGTCATAGACCAAATTCGCGTGGCCTATGACAAACGGGGGATTATTATTTTGACTGACCCCGATACAGCTGGTGAGCGGATTCGTCGCTTCTTGACCAAGAAGTTTCCAAAGGCTAAGCAGGCCTTTGTGCCTCGTGACCAAGCTTTTGCTAATGATGATATTGGCATAGAACAGGCATCGCCAGAAGCTATACGACAAGCACTTTCCGTCCTCCATGTTCAATCCTTAGAACCATCCCAGGAATTTTCTATGGCTGATATGGTGGCCTATGATTTGACGGGCTATCCTAAGTCCGCTGCCTTACGGGCTGCTGTGGGTGCCTCTTTGGGCATCGGTTATGGTAACGCAAAGCAGTTTGTTTACCGACTTAATCATTATGGAATCAGTAAAGATGACTTTCATAGGGCTGCGCAAGAGGCCCTAGATGGCTTAGAAGTAAAGAAATAGGAGACCTATGCTAGAACCAATTATTGCGAGCCCTGAAGTGGTTCATCATATTTGTAAACGCTTTGGCATTACTATGTCAAAAAAGCTGGGGCAAAATTTTTTGATTAAACGAACGGTAGTCGATCAAATCGTAGCAGCTGCTGATTTAGGCCCAGATGACCAGGTTCTGGAAGTGGGCCCCGGTATAGGGACCTTGACGCAAGGCTTAGCACAAAGTGGTGCCTGTGTTAAGGCTATTGAATTAGACCAACGCCTTTTGGAGGTTTTGGATACGACCTTGGAATCTTACGATAATGTAGATATTATCCATGGGGATGTCTTAAAACTCAATGTACCTGAAATTATGGACCATAAGCCCTTTAAGGTTGTAGCAAATTTGCCTTATTACATTACGACGCCGATTATTATGTCGCTCTTGGAAGCCAAACTTCCTATTGAGCGCTTGGTCGTCATGGTGCAACGAGAGGTAGCACTCCGCATGGTTGCCCAACCGGGCACCAAAGACTATGGGGCCTTATCTGTGGCCGTACAATACTATACTGAGCCGGATATCGTTTTAGAGGTGCCCCCTAAGGCCTTTATGCCGGCTCCTGCAGTAACATCAGCAGTTATTCGCTGCCGTCTACGTCAGAAACCGCCTGTACATGTAGATGATGAAAGAATTTTCTTTCGCGTGGTAAAAGCCGCCTTCGCTCAACGGCGAAAGACCTTCTCTAATTCGATGAAAACCACTGGCTTATCCAAGGAACAGATTGCTGCTATTTTGGAGCAAGCAGGTATTGATGGGCAACGACGAGGTGAAACCTTAGGCTTACAAGAATTTGCCGATTTAGCCAATACTTGGTGTCAATTGTATAAGTAAAGGAAAGGCCCTAGGGGGCCTTTCCTTCTGTGAGGAAGACTAATGGACCTCTTATGGTATGTATTTGAATATATTGGAACCATAGCTTTTGCTATATCTGGTGCCCTAATAGGGGTATCCCGGAACATGGATATTTTTGGTATGGTCGTCTTGGCACTGGTGACAGCTATTGGAGGCGGCGTTATTAGGGATCTTTTGGTGGGGCAAATACCACCTCACGCCTTACAAACGGGAACCTATGTGGTTTTGACCATACTGGTTACGCTAGCTCTCTTTGCCCTCTATAAGACTCACTATAGACGGCGCCGTGCGGGGATTTGGGTTCGCCGATCCTATTTGATGGCGGATGCTTTGGGTTTAGCTTCCTTTACGGTAACGGGTGCCAGCGTAGGACTAGCTAATTTCTCAGACTATATGATCCTCTCTATTATTCTAGGGACGGTAACTGCCGTAGGCGGAGGAATGATTCGGGATGTTTTAGCCCAACGGATTCCTTCGGTTCTCCGAGAAGAGGTTTATGCCTTGCCTGCTATTGTAGGTGCGACTCTCTATTGCTTCTTGGCTCAGGGAGACTTTTCTGCTTGGGCTGTAATCATTTCCTTTTTGACTGTTTTGGGTATTCGTCTTATGGCCATTTATTTCCATTGGCACTTGCCAAAGGTTCGTTAAGTGTAAATAGGGGCTCCTAGATTAAGTATTGTCTAGGAGCCCCTATTGTATATGGTTATAGTGGCTTTTTTATGTATTGGTGATGTATCTTATATAATGTATAAATAAAGGTCCATACTAGCTTAGCTAGTATGGACCTTTTTGTAAGATTTTATTAGGAATGAACTCGAGAGCTGTATACATTCAAGTGGAACTTGTAAGGCAATAAAACTGCTAACAGAAGAGTTTTTCCATAAAGGTAATCAAGAAAGCGTTGGCAAAATCGATGAGGAAGGCACCAACCAAGGATACAATGAGCCAAGCCCGTGGGGATGGACCGTGTTTGGATGCCAAGGACAACATGTTTACTAAGGCGTTTGGTGTAGCCCCTAAGCCGAAGCCGATAGCACCAGCACCGAGCATAACGGAAGTGTAGGTTCGTCTGAATACCCAGAAGATGATGTAGGCAAAGATACAGATAAGAACCATTTGTACTGCCAAGATTACTAAGAGAGGAAGGGCCAAGTCAATCAATTGGACTAATTTCAAAGAATTGATAGCCATGGTTACAAAGAGGGCCAAGGCTGCATTGGATACAGCATCGAGTGCTACGTCATTGATTTTATATTTGTGGGTATAGTCGCCGAAGTTACGTATAACAGCGGCAACAATCATAGAGCCGATATAAATAGGCAATGGGCCAAGGACAACACTCAAGAATTGAGACATGATAGTCCCCAAACCAAGAGCCAATCCAATCCACATGGTAATAGTAAGGAGGTCTTGGGAGGAGAATTGTTTGCCTGCTACAACCTTATCTTCGATGACAGAAATATCAGTATCATCCATGGCGGAAGGATCTTCGTATGGTGTTTTTACCTTGTGAAGTTTGATAATTCGTTCACCAACAGGGGCCCCCAAGAGGGTGCCTGCCACCATACCAAAGGTAGCGGCTGCGATAGCGGCAGCAGAAACGCCAGGAATGCCAAGGAGTTCTTCAAAGTGCGGTCCGAAGGCAGACGCTGTACCAAGGCCACCCATCATGGAAACGGAACCAGCAATAATGCCAAAAATTGGTTCGATGCCCATAAGCTTGGCGGTAATAATACCAGCCCCGTTTTGGACTACAATCCAGATGGAGCAGAGAATAAAGAATGCGAGGATGCCGATACCACCTTTTTTGAGGACCTTGACGGAGGCCATGAGGCCGATGGTGGTAAAGAAAGCCAGCATCAAAACAGTTTGTAGTTGGGAATCGAAGGTTATGTTAATGATTTTAAAGTAGGCCAAAAAAGCGTTGATAAAGGCAAAGGGAAGGGCCCCAATGGCAGGTGCTGGGATACAGAGCTTTTGCAAAATTTTAGCATGTTTATTGATCCAAGTACCGATAAACAAGGTAATAATGGCCAAGCCAACGGTTTGGATCATGGACAATTTAAGAGTCCATACACCGTTCACCATAGATAGGTCGATAAGAGGCATAAGAATCACACTCCTAATAAAAACTATAGAATCTTAACTATGGGACTATCATAGCATAGAGACTTAGAAAAAGATACTATAGAATCTAAAAAAATGCAGTAAAATTAGTATGTATACAAGATACTTTAATGAGGGGTTTATCTATACAGTAAAAAGTAAAGACTTATATCCTTGAGAAGCCAGTTAAAAAGACCTCCTAAGGAGGTCTTTTGGTCGTTTGCATACATGCGATTACTCGCCATAGCCTGTATGGATTCGTGGTGCTGTGAGAAAGGTAACATCAGGATTTCGTTCTACCACCCAATTCATTTGCCATTCGTTGGCAATGAGGATGACCGTACGCCCACGATTATCTTTAACCACCATAGCATTATCTAAGCCCTTGAGGATTTTAGGGTCTACATCCTCGTCAATCCAACGGGCAACAGAATAAGGAAGGGTATTGTTTAAGAGGTCTACATTATATTCGTTTTTAAGACGGTATTCTAGCACTTCGAATTGGAGCATGCCGACGGCACCTACAATATAGGAGTCCATAGCATGGGCTTGTTCGAAGATCTGTACGGCCCCCTCTTGCGCTAATTGGGTCATGCCCTTGATGAATTGCTTGCGCTTCATCGTATCCTTTGGAGAGATGCGGGCGAAGAATTCAGGAGGGAAAACGGGGAAGTCGCCAAACGTTACCTTGTGTTTAGGCATGCAGAGAGTGTCGCCAACCCCCATGGTGCCAGCATCAAAGACGCCGATAATATCGCCAGGGTAGGCATCTTCTATAATGGTTCGCTCTGTAGCCATAAATTGTTGAGGCTGGGACAGGCGAATTTGCTTACCCGATTGTTGGTGGAGTACAGTCATACCCTTTTCAAATTTTCCAGAGCAGATACGCATAAAGACAATGCGGTCATGGTGATTTTTATCCATGTTAGCTTGGATTTTAAAGACCAAGGCGGAGAAGTCTTCTGAATGGGGATCGACCACTTCTTCTAGGGCTTGGCGTGGGGCTGGGGCTGGGGCCAGTTCTAGAAATTTTTCCAAGAAAGGCTTAACGCCAAAGTTAGTCATAGCAGAGCCAAAGAACATAGGGGTGAGGTCGCCCTTTTGTACGCGGTCATAATCGAAGGGGTCGCCAGCTATATCTAAGAGTTCAATATCATCTTTGAGGGCTTGGTAGACTTGGTCACCGATGAGCTCTCTAAAAGCTGGATCATCTACATTCCATACTTGAGAGGCTAACTTTTCTTGGCCATGGGTCTCGTCCTTTGCGAATAGTTCAACGGTGTTACTTTCACGGTTGTATATGCCGTTATAGTCGCCGTTAATCCCTACGGGCCAGTTCATAGGGACAGATCGGATCCCTAATACACTTTCAATCTCTTCCATGAGATCGAGCGGGTTACGACCGAAGTGGTCCAATTTGTTAACGAATGTAAAGATAGGAATGCCTCGTTCCTTACAGACTGCAAAAAGCTTTTTGGTTTGTGCTTCCACACCCTTGGCAATGTCGATGAGCATGACTGCAGAATCCGCAGCCATGAGGGTTCGATAGGTATCTTCCGAGAAGTCTTGGTGACCAGGGGTGTCCAAAATATTAACTCGATGGCCAGAGTAATCGAACTGGAGGACGGAGGAGGTAACAGAGATACCCCTTTGCTTTTCGATTTCCATCCAGTCAGATACGGCATGTTTATTGGTTTTTCGGGATTTAACAGATCCTGCTAAGTGGATGGCCCCACCGTAAAGCAAGAGTTTTTCCGTTAAGGTTGTTTTGCCAGCATCTGGGTGAGAGATGATGGCAAAGGTTCGGCGACGATTTACTTGATCTAAAAATGTCATTGAGATACTCCTATATAATATATATCTTTTATATTATATAGGATTTGCCATTCTATGACCATATGGGGGGAGGCGGTGAGTAGGGAATTTTGTGCGAAGAATGATAGAATCATGTATAATAGTTCTACATGTTAGGAGCTCGTGTTTATGATGGAGGTGGGATAAGGTGCGTTTGTTTATTGCGGAAAAACCGTCTATGGGACGGGAAATATCTAAATATTTGCCAGAACAAAAGCGGATACAGAAGAACAACGGCTTTATCGTGCAAGGGGATGACATTGTTACCTGGGCCTTTGGTCATGTGTTGGAACAGGCTGAACCAGGTGATTACGACGAAAAGTACAAACGCTGGCGCGCTGAGGACCTGCCTATTGTACCTATTCAATGGAAACTCCTAGTTACTGAATCATCAAAGGCTCAGTTTGAAACCATTAAGATGTTGATTGGTAAGGCTGATACCATCGTCAATGCAGGTGACCCGGACCGGGAAGGACAGCTTTTGATCGATGAAATCTTACACTATGTAGGTACGGACAAGCCAGTTCAACGGATTCTCCTCAATGCATTGGATGAAAAGTCCGTACGGGCAGCCCTTAATGATTTACGAGATAATAAGGATTTTTATAACCTGCAACAGTCGGCCTTGGCTCGGTCTAGGGCTGACTGGCTCATGGGGATGAACTTATCACGGGCTTATACCTTGGCTGAACGTCGCAAGGGTCATAAGGTGACTCTCCCTATTGGCCGGGTAAAGACGCCAACCTTATCCCTTGTTGTGCGCCGGGAACGGGAATTAGATTCCTTTGTTCCTGTAGATTACTTTACTCTTAAAATGCGTTATAATCACGCTAATGGGATCTTTTGGGCTACCTGGCAGCCTAAGGATGAGCAGAAGGGACTAGATCCTGATGGACGCCTATTAGATGAAACCATTGCTCAGGAACTGGCTGCTAAACTGCTAGCTGATCCGCAAGCCTTAGTTCATAAGGTGACTAAGAGCAAAAAGAAGGAAGGGCAACGCCTACCCCTTTCCTTGTCAGCCTTACAAGTCTTGGCTGGCAAGGCCTTTGGTTATGACCCGAAAACTGTTTTGGATGTGGCCCAACGGCTTTATGAACGAAAGCTGACCTCCTATCCACGATCTGACTGTGATTACTTGCCTACTAATCAGTATGGTGATAGGGGGGCTGTAGTCCGCAATTTGATTAAGTGTGGAGATCAACAGGTGGAAGCATGGGCTAGAGGGGCTAATCTGACTATCAAGTCCAAGTGTTGGAATGATAAGAAAATTACTGCCCATCATGCTATTATACCTACAACCGTAGCAGCTAAGATGGATGGTCTTTCTCAAGATGAACGCAACATTTATCACTTAATAGCCCAGGCTTATTTGGCTCAATTCTATCCTGAACATGTCTATGAACAAACTAAGATTGAAGTTGTTCAACAAGATGAAGTTTTCGCCGCCTCTGGACGCGTGGTTATTGAGCCCGGCTGGAAAGCTCTTTATGCTCGTAAGAAAAAATCTGTTCTTGCAACTGATAGTGGTCAAGATCAGATTAAGACCGATTCTTTAGAGGGAGAGGACGAAGCGGATTTGACCGATGACCGGGGGGCGGAAATTATCCATAAGAGGGAAGCGCTTGAGGAATCTGATAATCTTCCGCATGTTAAGAAAAAAGATTCTCTTACAGCGGTGGATAAGCAAATTGATAAGAAGGCGACTAAGCCACCTAGCCGTTTCACTGCAGCTACTCTATTGCAAGCTATGAAGGAAATTCATAAGTTTGTAAAAAATGAGGATCTAAAGAAGCAGTTGAAGGCTGTTTCTGGTATCGGGACGGAAGCCACGAGAGCTACTATAATTGAGGAGTTGATATCTCGTGGCTTTATGAAGGAGACAGGGAAGAAAAAGATTCTTACTCCTACAGAAAATGCCTATCTCTTAGTGGATGCTTTACCAGAAGAACTTATTTATCCGGATGAAACAGCTCTTTGGGAAGAACGGTTAGCTAATATGTCAGAAGGGCAAGACACGTTACAAGATTTTTTAGATGATCAAATTGCCTTCTTGCGTAAGTTGATTGAAAAGCTGGCCACTGAGGTTCCTCTAATTGCGCCTGGTGGCATGCAAGCTAACATTACACGGACTATTAAGCGAAACGAGGGTGGCCGGCCCCTGGGTTTGTCCCCAGACCAGTTAGATAAGCTTGAAACCTGTCCAGAGTGTGGGCAGGGTAAGATGATGATTCGCAAGGGTAAATTTGGCCAGTTTTACGGTTGCACTAACTACCCTAAGTGCCGCTATACAAAGCCCTTAGAGGAGAGTAACGGTTCAGTGCTAGGGTTGCCGGGGCCGCAAGTGGGCTTTGACCCACAGAGATCAGCGTCTCCTGTTGAAGATATTGACGTGCCTCAAGATCAACAGCTCTATCGTTGTCCCCGCTGTAAGCAGGGCTATCTAGTCCCAGTTCCCAAGGGGAATAATCAAAAATGGATTTGCTCTAAACGGTCTACCTGTAAGACTACTGTGTCGGATGTGGAGGGTAAACCAGTGGCGTATGCCAATAAATAAGTACTGGGAGGTAGCCTTCCTAGAAAGAACAGCTCAGCTAGCAAGGATAAAAGTCAAGAAGAGTCCTAGAGTAGTATAAATTAAATATAGCATTAAAAGCAGAAGCTAAGTCTATCCACTGAAATCCAGTGAATAACTTAGCTTCTGCTTTTTCTAATAGTTTTATTTAATTGGTTTTGGTGACTGTTGCTCTAGTAAAGGTTAATCAGCGACGACGACCACTATTACTTTGGCTAGTAGAAACCTTCCGTTGCCGTTTGTTGGTGCCCTTGTGACCACGGGCTTTATGGGCCTTTTTCTTGGTTGCTTGGTAGGTGGATTTAGGACCACTTGGGCGGGCCTTGTTAGTCCTCTTAGGGGCTAGGGATTTGTTGCCCTTAGTTTTGACTTGGCCATCCTTGGTGTATTTGGTGAGGGTAGCTTGAATGGATCGTTCAATGCGACGTAGCCAAGATTCTTCTTGTGGTGCAGCCAAGGTTACGGCAATACCATTTGTGCCCGCACGACCTGTCCGGCCGATACGGTGGATGTAGTAGTCCACATCATGTGGTACATCGTAGTTATAGATATGGCTAATCCCTTCGATATCAATCCCACGGGCTGCAATGTCTGTAGCTACGAGAATTTGGGTGCGAGCCTTAGCGAATTCTTTTAAGACTTGTGTGCGACGGCCTTGGGTCATATCTCCGTGAAGTTCGCCAATGTTAAGCCCTTCGGCTACCAGCTGGTAGGAAAGACGAATAGCCCCTTCTTTGGTATTACAGAAGACGATTGCTAGGAAGGGATTATCCTCCTTAATCATATTGATTAAGAATGGTAATTTGTCATCTTGGTCCATAACATAGACTTTTTGCTCGATGGAGTCCAAGGTAATATGAGCCCCTTCGATGGTTACCGATACGGGCTTGATCATGTAGGACTTAGCAAGAGCTCTAATCTTGTCCGGGATGGTAGCGGAAAAGAGGATGAGTTGGCGGGCTCCATTAGTTTGGCCAATAATGGTTTCTATATCTGGCAAAAAGCCCATGTGGAGCATTTGGTCAGCTTCATCCAGGACAACCTTACGGATGGAATCTAAGTGGAGGGAGCCTCGTTTAGCATGGTCTAATAGACGGCCTGGGGTACCGAGGATAAGATGAGGCCGTCGACCCAGCTGTTGGAGTTGGCCCTCGATAGTTTTGCCTCCGATGAGGGGGAGAACATCTACCCCTAAAGGCTCTGCTAGGGCTTTAGCTTCATCTGCAATTTGTTTGACCAATTCACGGGTTGGTGCCATGATTAAGACTTGTTCCTGGTGGACATCTACATGTACTCGTTGCATGAGAGGAAGGAGGAAAGCTAGGGTCTTACCGGTCCCGGTTTGCGCTCGACCGATGATATCATTACCCTTAAAGATGACAGGGATAGCCTGTTCTTGGATAGGGGTAGGGCTCTTGATGCCCTGCTTTAGAAGGGTGGCTATGAGAGCATCACAAATACCTAGAGGTTTGAAGTCTTTCATGAGAATCTTCTTTCTATACGAAGTAAGGATAAAATAGTTTCTATATATATCTATATAATTATAAACGATTTTAGATACTTTATCTAATTGAAGTGACGATTGATACTGGAAACTGTATGAGGATAATGAGATTAACATCGGGCAAAGAAACTAAAAATGGTACATCAACCAGTGTAATTACAAGGTATCATAAAATAATAATTGAGAATTACATAGCTTTATATAAAAATTAATTATCTTAGTGATTATCAATTAATGAAATTAAATCTACTACGAATAAAATTGAAATTAATCAATAGTATTGAATCATAGGCTTATTTTCTGGCAACAATTAAACATGAATATAAACATCATCGAAAAAAATCGTTATTAATAAAACAAAAACATATAAAATTTTGAGAATATACATAAAAAAGAAAAATGAGAAAATGAGAATAGGAATTGAAAAGAAAATATTTTCTGATATACTGTTATATGTAAATAAATCTCAATATGAAAGGGGACTGTATTCATGGCAATTAAAAAATTGAGCCAATTAAAAGCAGGACAATCTGGTGTTATCAAAGCTCTCCATGGTAATGGGTCTAACATCATGCATCGACTCATTGACATGGGCTTAGTGCAGGGGACTAAGGTGTCAGTCGTAAAGTACGCACCACTGAAAGATCCAGTAGAGATCAAGGTGAAGAACTTTGAACTCGCACTCCGGGTATCCGAAGCCGATACGATTGATGTAGAAGTAGCAGAATAAGGAGGTCCTCTTATGGCAGATGAAAATCAACGGATCCGCATAGCTCTTGCGGGCAATCCTAACTGTGGTAAAACCACAATCTTTAATAATATTACAGGGGCTAAACAACACGTTGGTAACTATTCTGGTGTTACCGTAGAAAAGAAGGAAGGGGAAAAGCACTTTGAAGGTAAGGACTTACTCTTCATTGACCTTCCAGGTACCTATTCCTTGACCGCACGGTCCATGGATGAATTGGTAGCTCGTAACGTTATCATCAATGATGAACCAGATGTTATCGTCAACGTTCTTGACGCATCTAACTTGGAACGTAACCTTTACTTGGCTGCTCAGATAGTAGAGCTGGAACGACCAATGGTTATCGCTCTTAATATGGCCGATGTAGCTGACACTATGGGCTTTAAGTACGATATCGACAAGTTATCCGCTTTGACCGGCGCAACTATCGTTTCCACTGTAGGCCGAGATAACAAGGGCACTAAGCAATTGCTAGAAGCGGTTGTTAAAGTAGCAGCTGAACAAGAGGCACCTCCTGTGAAGGTTTCCTATGGTGATATTTTGGAACCTAAAATCGCAGAGGTACAAGCAGAATTGGAAAAAGCTGGTTCTATCCAATACCCTGTTCGCTATGTAGCTATCAAGCTCCTTGAAAACGATGCAGACATGATTGGCAAGGTTATGCGCTTGGATAACACGGAAACTGCATTGGCTAAGGCTAAGGCAATTCGGGAAGAATTGAAAAATCAAATCGACTTAGAAGTTGTCTTCCAAGAGGCGCGTCACCGTTTTGCAGTAGAAGTATTCAATGCAATTACCGTAAAACTACCTAAGACAAGTGAAACCGTCTCAGATAAAATTGATAATGTTATTACCAATAAATACCTTGGTATTCCAATCTTCCTTATCGTTATGTGGGTTCTCTTTACCTTGGTTAATATCATCGGTAAGGTTCCACAAGACTGGATTACAAATGGATTTACAGCATTAGGCGGATTCATTGGTGATAACATGGCCGATGGCTTTGCCAAGTCTCTTATCGTCGATGGTATCATCGCCGGTGTTGGTACGGTCTTGAGCTTCTTCCCTCTTATCGTCCTTCTCTTCTTAGGGATTTCCTTCTTGGAAGATACAGGTTATATGGCCCGTGCAGCTTTCGTTATTGACCGTTTAATGCATAAGTTTGGTCTTCATGGTAAATCCTTTATCCCATTGCTTTTGGGCTTCGGATGTACCGTGCCAGCTGTTATGGGTACGCGGATTCTCGATAACTATAAAGACCGTATGGTTACCATCTTGGTATCTCCATTCATGATTTGCTCGGCGCGGTTCCCTGTTTATATCCTGTTTACCGCAGCCTTCTTCCCACCTGAACAACGGGGGACAGCCCTCTTCGCCTTCTACATCTTGGGTATCATCTTGGCTATTATCGTGGCTAAGATCTTCCGTAAGACCCTCTTTAAGGGTGAAGCAGAACCGTTTGTTATGGAATTGCCACCATACCACATGCCAACCTTAAAAGCAGCTCTTCAACACATGTGGGAACGTTCTGTTTTGTATGTTAAAAAAGCTGGTACCTTCATATTGGCGGCTAATATTATCGTGTGGGCGCTCTTGGCCTTCCCAACATTAACAGATGAAGAGCAAGGTGCTTTCGATGACCAAAAGGCTCAAGTAGAGGCTACTTACGAAGCTAAAAATGATCAAGTGCCTGCGCAATTTGGTTTGACTGAAGAACAACAAGCTAAGGTTAATGACTTGGTTGACCAAATGGAAGGTATTAAGAAGGATGCAGATGATGCAGCCGATAATGCCGGTGAAGATGCACCTGAAATTGATACTTCCGATGATGCAGATTTACCAGATCTTTTTGCTGATGTTAAGTTCGATAACAATGTGGAACGCGATGCAGCATGGACTATCGTTAGAAATGATCTCAACAAAGAAGCTGAGTTGGGTGACATCGATGACCAAGCTAAATCTCAACAAGTGCAAAACTCTTATGCAGCTACCGTTGGTAAATTCGTTGAACCTGCCATCAAACCATTGGGCTTTGATTGGCGCTTGGGTGTAGGTATTGTGGCCTTCACCGTTGCTAAGGAAGTTATTATCTCTACCTTAGCTCAAATCTACGCTCTTGAAGCGGATGATCAACATCAAACTAATCTTATCGACTTCCTCCAAAACGACCCAGACTATACTCCTTTGAAGGCTGTATCTCTCTTGGTATTCGTCTTGATCTTCCCACCTTGTATGGCAGCTCTTGCTGTTGTTAAGCGGGAAACTAACTCTTGGAAGTGGATGGGCTTCATGTTCTGCTATGGTGTCATCCTCTCTTGGGTATTCGCCTTCATCACCTACCAAGGCGGCTTGCTCTTGGGCTTTAAATAATAAGCCTTGCTAGCTTGACGTCGATTGGATTATGAGGGTCTAAGTATATTACTTATATCATTGTAAATGAAAGAAAGCTGGTATATACTATGGATAATATTATTGTAGGTATTGTTATTCTTGCAGCTGTTATCTTTATTGGTCGCAAATTTTATCTATCCTTTACAGGTCAAGGTGGTTGCGGCTGTGGTGGCGGCTGTGGCGGCGGCAAGAATAAAAACAAAAAAGGTGGCTGTAAGGGCTGCTAAGAATAATCTATAACCTTAGGCTACCTAGATAGAGGTGTATGAATGATCAAATTTACAAAGAAACAAAAGAAAACCTCTGCTATTGTAGGCACTGGTTTAGTAATTGGCCTAGCAGGTATTAAGTTGCTGCGGTCTGAAGAAGCAAAGAAACTTTATCAAAAGGTAGCTGCTGCTGGTCTAACTATTACTACACGGGTTATAGATAAGGCAAAGAGTCTCAAAAAAGATGAAAGGCCAAAAGAATAAGAGAAGGGTCCTCCAAGGAGGACCCTTTTTTTATATGTGAATTCGGAATAGCCATCTTATGCGTTTATGATAAATAGCTTGTTTATATGGTATTTTAGGAGTCTCTGTTGTAAAATAGAGAATGATAAATTCCTAATAGGAGGTTTCATGAACACTGTCATTGATATTTTAAAGCGCACAGGATATATGGCCTTTTTCTTTATGCCGATTCCTGTAGGCTCCTATATTATCCATAATGGGTCCAGTGCTGTCGTGGCGTTGGTTAGTTTTTTGGTCCTATCCTTAGCGGTACCCTTAGCCTATGCATCATTTTCCTTCTCGGGATTTGGTCCTAAGGAGATTCGCCTTCGCTGGTGGGCCTATAGTATTGCTTGGACTTTAGTACAGGCTGTATCGTATCTGGCTTTTACGCAAGTAAGCCTATCTCTCTTGTGGAATTGGCCAACTATAGGCCGGGATTTTGCCTTTTTGATCATTATGTATGTACAGGTTGCCTTAGCTATCTTGGTAGGCTATGCTATTGGTCGCCCCTTTGCTAAGGTGGAGGTAATTCATGAATAAACAATTTTGGATTTTTACATTGATTGCTGCATTTATGACTGCTGCGTTTTCCCTAGTAAAAGGGTGGGGAACCATGGATGTCACCTTCTTTGGGACCTTAGCTCTCTTGCTGCCTATCGTCTTGAAATCGGTGAAACGCTTTGCCTTTACTGAGGGCCTCCATGTCAACCTTTGGGCTCATGCTTATAGCTGGCTCTTCTGGAATACGGTCTTCTTTATCGGTGGTGCACCACCGCTCCTGTCAATTCAAATGGAAAGTTCTTTGGCCATCGCCGCTCTCTGGTTTGGTGTGATGTTCTTGACGGTGGTTCTTATGGAATTGACAGCCCTTGGTCTTACCTTCTTCTTCAAGCGAGATAAGAAACGGCCGTGGCTCGATTCAACCCTAGATATTGCTCTTATTACTTTACCTGTTCCTATGACCCTTTTAGGACACCTCTTCTTCTTGGATCTATCTAATCCTATTATTGCCTCCATCATGGGTCAGGATGTATTGGCCATGCTTAACATGTATATCCTAGGTATCATAGTTTTGACTATGTTGACCTTAGTCTTTTACTGGTACCCTCGAGACCAAGTGGCTACCTTCCCTCGGATGGTCCGGATTTTTGCTACTGGATTCATGTGGTTAGCTATCAATGGACATGTCCTCTTTGGTGGATGGATGCCACAATTTGTCTTAGACTTCATCCCTCGGATTATGCCAATTTTCCAAGGCAACACCATCGTTTACATTACACCGGTGGTCTATGAATTTTTAGTAATTGCTGTTTCAGTGGGTATTGGGGTAGGTCTTGAATGCTTGCTCAAGAAGAAATTTCCACGCTTTGCCGATTAATTCCACAAGGTGTTTTCATTTTTTGGCTGATTAGCTTTTTCTTTTAGAAGTTCGTCTTGCATCCCTAGGAGTGAGAACGGAGGAAAATTATGAATCAAGAATACAAAATGTCCGGAGATAACCAAGAGGTATCTACCAAGGGACAAGTTAAACGTCAATTTACTATTCGTGAGATGGTTATTATCGGCCTCTTATCGGCTGTCGTCATCACCTTAGGCATGACACCATTTGGCCTCATTCGTCTGGGTGCTTTGAATGCAACTACTATGCATATACCAGTCTTGATTGGTGCATTGGTAGAGGGGCCTAAGGTGGGAGCCCTGGTTGGCCTTATATATGGCCTCTTCTCTTGGTGGTCTAATATGACTCAACCGTCATCCCTTTTGTCTCCACTTTTTATGAATCCGTTGGTATCAGTCTTGCCGCGTTTTCTCTTTCCCATTTTTGCAGCCTTTTTCTTCTGGGCTAATCCTATGAAGGCCTTGGGGGCTCGTCTTATGATTGCCGCCTTTCTAGGGACTCTGGTACAAACTATCTTGGTTATGGGAACTATGTACCTCTTCTTCGCAGATGAATTTGCCAAGCTCATGAATGTATCTACTAGCTTGGTGGGCCTTACTATCTTTGGCTTGGGCGCCTCTCATGGGTTACCTGAAGCCCTCATCGCTGGTGTCGTTGTGACGGCCATTGCTCTTCCTCTTCGCAAGATGCTAGGTAAGGATAAGAAGAAGGGGCTTCCAATGGCAGATCTTGATAGGAAGGTGGCCGATCTTGAGCCCGCTGATCATAGGCCCCTAGATATGGCCAATGAATTTCGTCAGGAACATGGAGTTCAAACGATAACTAAAGAGGGGGAAGAGGGCTCTAAGAAGACTTTTAAAAACCCTTATGCTAACTAGGAAGACCTCGTAGCTATCTTATATTTACAGAAAATCTGGCCTATGCTACACTGTGTATACAGATAAATTCATTAGGAGGAATTAGACATGGCTAAACACATCCGCACACTCAACTCTGAGTCCTTGCAAACAACAGCTAAAACTGGTGGTTGCGGCGAATGCCAAACTTCTTGCCAATCCGCTTGCAAAACATCTTGCACCGTAGGCAATCAAGTTTGCAAACAAAAATAATCCTATCACAGGGGATTGAAGGCTTACCGGAAGGTAGGCCTTTTTGTTTTGTCTTGAGCGGCACAGCAACTATATCGAATAATATGCTATACTTAATAGCAGGTCTGTTTAGAAGCAGATATAATACAGATTTAGTGGAGGCACTATGTTAGAATTACAACCTATGATTCATAAGTTCAAAATGAAGGATGAAATCTATTGCTTAGATGTTAATAGTGGAACCATTCATATCATTGATGAATTAACTGATAAAGTTTTGGATGTATATAAAGGCCATAACAGGGCGGATGTCCATGCGGCTCTGGATACGACTGAGGATCCTACGGAATTAGATGAACTATTGGATGAGATTGATGAGCTCATCAAGGCAGGTCAACTCTTCACACCTATGAGCCCTGACTTCCAATTGGTAATTGATGAAAAGCCAATCGTAAAGGCTATGTGCCTCAATATCGCTCATGATTGTAATCTAGCTTGTAAGTATTGCTTTGCATCCCAAGGTGATTATGGTGGGGTAAAACGTGAACTCATGCCATTTGAGGTGGCTAAGCGTGCTGTTGATTTTTTGATTGCCAACTCCGGTAGTCGGCAACATCTGGAGATAGACTTCTTTGGTGGGGAACCTCTTCTCAACTGGGATGTGGTTAAGCAAACTGTTGAGTATGCTGAAGAGCAGGCTAAAAAGAACAACAAAATCATGAAGATGACCATGACTACTAATGGTGTTCTTTTGAATCAAGATAAAATTGACTATCTCAACGACCATAATATGTCTATGGTATTGTCCTTGGATGGTCGTGAGGCGGTTCATAACGCCATGCGCCCTGTAGCCAATTCCGGTGCAGCATCTTATAATATCATCGCTAAGAACCTTGTTAATGCCGTCAAGCAACGTAACGGTTTGGAATATTATGTGCGTGGCACCTTTACCCATAAAAATTTGGATTTTGTAGAGGATGTAAAATCGCTGTCTGATTTAGGTTTTGAACATCTTTCTATGGAACCAGTGGTAGGAGCGGAAGGGGACTATGTCCTTCGTGAAGAAGATTGGCCTACATTATCTGCAGAATATGAAAAGTTGGCGGATCTTTATTTGGAACGCCAAGCAGAAGGTTGGGGCGAGCGCTTTAACTTCTTCCACTTCCGCATGGACCTCTACCGCGGACCATGCATGGCTAAGCGCTTGCGCGGTTGTGGCGCAGGTCATGAGTATATGGCAGTTGTGCCAAATGGGGATATCTATCCTTGCCACCAATTTGTCGGCAAGGATGGTTATGTAATTGGTACTGTATGGGAAGGTATTACCAATACTGATATTCCAACCCAATTCCGTAATACACATGTGTTTACTAAGCCAACCTGTGCTAAATGCTGGGCTAAGTTCTTCTGTTCTGGTGGTTGCCATGCCAATAACATCAGTCTAGGTGGTAATTTGGAGACCCCTTATGAATTTGGCTGTCGCCTCCAAAAGAAGCGGATTGAATGTGCTATTATGATTCAGGCTAAAATGGATGAAATGGGTCTTGATGGGTCTGTACCAGTAGCCAAAAATTGTAAAGACTAGTATGATATAAATAAATTCATTGCCATAAAAAGAAAATTATATAACCTTTGAATGGGAGTTTCTTATGAAGGAACATCGTTTATCAGCATCTACAATTGAACGTTGGGCAATCCGATTTGAAGGCATCGTGCAAGGGGTCGGGTTCCGGCCCCTTGTTTCTGTATGCGCCCATGAATTAGGCCTGACAGGTTTTGTTTATAATGATGGAGTAGGAGTCTATGTGGAGGTCCAGGGGCCTGTGGTTGATCTGAAGGCTTTTGTGAAAGCCATACAAGATCGCTTACCCCGCCTGGGCCGTATAAATAATGTGGAGCACAAGATAATAGACCCAGTAGAGGAAGAGGCGTTTTCCATCCGAAATTCTCCTCTGGGGGGGCCTATACATACCTTTATTCCTCCTGATACGGCGCCTTGTCAAGCTTGTTTGGAAGAAATGCATCAAGGGGTAGAGCGGCGGATTAATTATAGTTTTATCAACTGCACTAACTGTGGTCCCCGCTACACCATTATTGAGTCTATGCCCTATGATAGGGAGCGGACTACCATGTCTGACTTTCCCATGTGCCCTGATTGCCAGGCAGAGTATGAGGATATAAGAGGGCGACGCTATCATGCGGAACCGAACGCCTGCCATGTCTGTGGTCCTCATTATAGTTTTTATAGGGTTGATCGCCAAGCCCTAGAGAAGGTGGCCGAATCTTGCCACGAGGGTGACCAATCTTGGATTAGTGATTGGGGCCTAACATCTGAGAAGCCGGAGACTGAGCATCGAGGTAGTGACATGCGTGGGTGTCATGGCATGTCCACGCATGATGATAGGTTAGGCAGTGATGATTATTTGCTGTTCGAGGAAGAGGGAGATGCCTCCTTGCTTAGCGCAAGAGATCTTGTTAAAAGAGGAGGTATTTTAGCACTTAAGGGGATTGGTGGTTATCACTTAGTCTGTGATGCTCATGAGAGAGAGTCGATTCAAATTCTAAGGGATCGTAAGCATAGGCCTGCTAAGCCATTGGCTCTTATGGCGGGCTCCCTAAAGGCCATAAAAGAGGTTGCACAGGTATCTCCTCAGGAAGAAGAACTCCTCTTAGATCCTAGCCGACCTATCGTTCTTTTAGCCCTTAAGAAGAATGTAGCTCTTCCTATGGATGTCATTGCGCCGGGCACTCACTATATAGGGATTATGCTACCTTATGCCCCTATCCATGAGGCTTTGTTGCCTAAGGAAGCCCTCTGGATAATGACTTCAGGAAATCGGTCTGGCGATCCCGTCCTCTTTAAGGACGACCAAGCCATCCAAGAGCTAGCTAGCATTGTGGATGGGTTTTTGTTGCATAATCGCCGTATCGAGGCACCTGTAGATGACTCTGTTATGGCGATTGGTCCACAAGGATCGTTACAGTTTCGTCGCAGCCGAGGCTTTGTACCGGCGCCTATCTATATTCCGAGCCTAGGGAATCATACCGTCTTAGCTATGGGGTCAGACCTTAAGAACGCATTTGCCCTTAATTGTGGTCATCAAGCCCTCATGGGACCGCATATGGGGGACTTGGCGTCTGCCAAGTCTCATCAAACCTTGGAATGGACTATAGACCACTATGAAAAGCTCTTTAACTTGAATCCCACACATATTGTTGTAGATAGTCATCCAGGCTATTTTTCCTCTGCCTTAGGCCGAAAATGGGCAAAGGAAAGAAATATTCCTTTGCTAGACGTGCAGCACCACCACGCCCATATAGGGGCCGTTATGGCTGAACACGATATTGATGAAAAAGTGCTTGGTATTTGTTTTGATGGTACTGGTTATGGTCCAGATGGCACTATGTGGGGTGGTGAGTTCTTGGTCTGCCAAGGGGCCTCTTATAAGCGGATGGCTCATCTGAAGGCCATTCCCCTTTTAGGGGGGGAAGCGGCCGTCAGAGAGCCTTGGCGCCAGGCGGTTTATTACTTGGATCAAACCTATGGCAAAGCCTGGCCGGAGAACTATTTAAAATGGGCTAAGACTTTGCCTAAGGGATGGGAATTAGTCCAATCTATGGCCCATTCCTCTATGAACCTAGTCATGTCCTCTGGTGCTGGGCGTCTATTTGATGCTCTGGGTAGTCTCCTGGGCCAGGGTAATGTACATGCCTTTGATGGGCAGATTGCCATGAGTCTAGAGCAGCTAGCCCATGGTCATAAGGGACACTTGGTCGACTTTTACTATGACCAGGGAGTCCTTGATATGGGCCCTACAGTAGCTTATATAATGGATGAATATGCTAAGGGGACATCACGTAAACGGTTGGCAGCTAGCTTTCATCGGACTCTTGCTTTTGCCATGGTAGAGGTAGCTAAAGATATATGCCAACAAGAAGGCATTAAACAAGTTGTGTTAGCCGGTGGAGTCTTTCAAAATCGCCGCCTCTTGGAAGAGTTTCTGTCTATTTGGGATGGCAAACCTGTACTTATGAATAAGCTTATCCCACCTAATGATGGCGGTTTGGCCCTAGGACAGTTATATATAGCCCATCAATTGATAAAAAAGGCAAACTAATCTCTTAAACTCACCAATCACTTATTAAAGATGAAGGGTGAGTTTTTGATTAGCATCGACAGCTAATTTAGTGATGAAAGCCCCAGTTTATAGAGAATTACTGTGCTATAATAAAAACAGTATAATTATATTGTATAAACCTTTAGGTAAGTTATATAAGGAGGTTGCCATGTGTTTAGCAGTGCCAGCACAATTAGTGAGCATTAATGACACCATTGGCACCATTGAGCTCACAGGGGCACAACGCGACTGTTCCTTGCTCTTGGTACCAGAAGCAAAAGTAGGCGACTGGCTCTTGGTCCATGCCGGTTTTGCCGTTCAAATTGTCGATGAGGAAGAAGCGAAAGCGACTATGGACGCTTTCCGGGAGCTTGAAGAACTTGAAGACGCTTACTTCGCAGGAAAAACGCAAAACAGCTAAGGCGCTTTTAGAGCGCATCGAAGCCTTACATCAACCGGGCGAGCAGATTCGCTTGATGGAAGTATGTGGGACCCATACTGTATCCATCTTCCGGGAAGGTCTTCGTCAATTGTTACCTGAGGGGATTGAACTGGTGTCTGGTCCAGGCTGTCCTGTTTGTGTGACAGACCAAGAGTATATGGATAAGGCCTTGACCTATGCGGCCCAAGATGATGTGATTATCGCTACCTTTGGGGATATGCTCAAGGTGCCGGGCTCCCATTCTAGCCTCTCTCAAGCACAAGCTGAAGGCGCTCATATCCACATTATTTACACCCCTTTGGAAATTCTTGAATTGGGCCGTCAACATCCAGATAAGAAGATTATTTTCTTGGCAATCGGTTTTGAGACAACCATTGCCATCATAGGGGCTACGGTAAAAGCTGTGGCTCAATCAGGCCTTAAGAATGTTTTCTTCTTGGTATCTCACAAGTTGGTTCCACCAGCTTTAAGGGCTCTTTTGGACTCCCAAGAAGGCCACATTGATGGCTTTATCCTACCTGGCCACGTGTCCGTTATTATTGGGGAAAAACCCTACCAGTTCTTAGCTGACGACTATAAGATTCCTTCCTGTATAGCTGGTTTTGAAGGGGTAGAAATCCTTGCAGCGGTTGAGAATATTTTGGAACAAAGAAAGTCTGGCCACTTCTATGTAGGTAACTCTTACCATTCTGTGGTTGCCAAGGAAGGTAACCCTGTGGCTATCGCCATGATGGATGAGGTCTATGAAGTTTGCGATAATACCTGGCGGGGCATTGGAACTATTCCTAAGTCAGGCCTTAGATTGAAAGGCTCGTATGCTCAGTTGGATGTGGAAAAGGTGCATCCTATTAGTATCGGCGATGTAGCAGCTGTTCCTAATGGCTGTCAATGCGGCCGCGTTTTGCAAGGCTTGGTAAAACCTAATGAATGTCCCCTCTTTGGTAAGGCGTGCACGCCAGATCACGCAGTGGGTGCTTGTATGGTGTCTGTTGAAGGCTCGTGTGCAGCTTGGTATAAGTATGGTTACGCCTCTGGCGGTCTCTCTTGGGAGGAATAATGGAACGAATTCGCTTAGTTCATGGTAATGGCGGTAAGTTTAGTCGTCAGCTTACAGAAGAACATATTCTTAAGTATTTTACCAATGATTTATTGGCAGAACTCCATGATGGGGCTCAATTTCCTGTAACGCAAGGTCGTATGGCCTTTACAACGGATTCCTATGTGGTACAACCGACCTTTTTCCCTGGAGGTAACATCGGCAAACTAGCTGTTTGTGGTACTGTTAATGATTTAACTATGAATGGGGCTATTCCTCAGTATTTGTCCTGTGGACTTATCTTGGAAGAAGGATTCCCTATGGACCAGCTTGACCAAATTCTGGAAACTATGGCTGCTATGGCTAAGAAGGCTGGGGTACAAATCGTTACAGGTGATACTAAGGTGGTTAAGCAAGGGGAAGTAGACGGCATCTATATCAATACTGCTGGGGTTGGCCAAATTCCAGACGGTATTGATATTCATCCTAGTCGCATTCAACCAGGTATGGATGTAATTGTATCCGGATCTATAGGAGATCATTCTATTGCTGTTATGGGGACCCGCTTCGGTTTAGAGCTATCCCCATCCATTAAGACGGACTGCGCGCCTCTTAATAAGATGGTTCATACTGTCTTGGATCAAGTTGGGCCTCAAGTGGCACTGCTTCGTGATCCTACACGGGGTGGCTTGGGGACCGTTTTAAAAGAAATGGCCGTTCAAGGTAATGTGGGTATTGCCGTAGAGGAAAATACCATCCCTATTCATGATGAAGTGAAAGCGGTCTGCTCTATCTTGGGTTACGATCCCCTTTACTTAGCTAATGAAGGTAAGGTAGTTATGATCGTTAATTCAGAAGTTACCGAACAAGTCTTATCGATCCTTCACTCCTTTGAAGAGGGTCGTGAAGCGGTTGTTATTGGTAAGACCCTAGGTAAAAACCAAGGTAAAGTGGGATTGAAAACGGCTGTAGGCGGGATCCGTCTTATCGATGAACTAGGGGAAGATCAAGTGCCTCGCATTTGCTAATCGTTTATAAAATGTTGAGAGTTTATTCATAGGTGCTTTCCGCCTACTTGCTATAATACAGATTAAGTTGGGCCGCAAAGATACTAGTAGGCCTCCTTTCTATGGCGAAGAAAGCCATAGTTTGGTACAATAGATAAAAGTCTTTTAAGAGGAGGATTCCTATGAAAAAGAAAATTATTGCAGCTGCCCTTGGTGTAACTATGGCTTTCACCATCGTAGGTGGCGTAGCTAATCAAGCACAAGCATTTAGCCTTGGTAATGTTCTCGGCAAAACGGTTAAGGTCGCTGGTATTGGCGCCCTTGTCCATAAATTCGGTCCACAAATTGATAGCTTCCTCAATAAATTATTAAAGCAAAATAATTTGTCTACCACCTATACGACAGCGGTGGTACCAATCGTATCCGTTGGTAACAAGGGTTATATCGGTGCGGTTCAAGTAACAGGCCCAGCCTCTGAAATCGAACGGGTTAAAGCGGTGGCTCAAGTAGAAGGTTCCTTTGGCGGGGTAGCTCGCGTTAAGGGCCTCGTTCCAATTGATAGCACCAATCCTGTAGGGGCTTCCCGTATTCAAGGGGTTGGCGTATCTGCTATTATTGACTTCAAAATCTAATAATCCAGTAAGCACGGTTTGACCACCGTGCTTATTGTCCTGTTTATAAGGAGGTTTCTCATGAAAAAACACTTGGTAGCTCTTGTAATGACTTCTTTGATGGCTGGCTCTGCTTTTGCGGCAGCACCCACAACAGTGATGGATAAAACCGCACATATGGAAACACAAATCTATGGTGATGTACAATCCGGTGCTATTTTAGACCGAGTTAATCAATTGGATACTACTGTATATGGCTCTGAAAAGTCAGGTACAGTAAATGATAAGGTGGACCAATTGTATGCTACTGTGGAAGGGGATGGGAACTCCATTCCTTTGGCTACCCAATTGTCCGTTCTAGAATACACATACCAACATAAGGCTACTCAAGGTTCCATGTTAGAACGCTTGGATCGCTTGGACCGTTCTGTATTTGGTAAAATCCAAACTGGTACCTTACAAAGCCGTATTTCCAAGTTGTCTTCCTCCGTTAATGGTTCTGATTTTAAAATGACTCCACAAGTTGGTACCATTCCTGTTGATAAGGTCTTCAAGGTTACCTTGGACCAAGATATCAATGCTAAGGTTAATAAGGTAGGGGATACTGTTAAGTTTACCGTAGCTGAAAATGTTATGGATGGTGATGTTTTACTTGTTCCAGCAGGTACAGCTGGGACCGGTACCATTACAACCGTTCGTAAGCCAGGTCCATTTGGTCGCAATGCTAAATTAGATATTCGCTTTGATCATATTCCTGCTATTGATGATACTGAATTCGTTGCTGTACAAGGGCAAGAAGCACAAGCCAAGGCTAAGGAAGAAGCCAAGAAGCAACAAATTAAATCTGGTGGTGCGTCTGTAGCTGGTGCTGTATTACTTGGCCCTGTTGGCCTTGTGGGAGGCGCTTTTATCAAAGGTGCTAATATTAATTTGCCAGCGGGTACGGATATCTATGTACAAGCGGAATCTCCTGTGACAATCCAAGGTGTCGTTATTGGTGGAGATGGTCTTAACCATGCTAATGATTTGGTTAATGCCACTAAGGTTTCCGAAACCGCACCAGATGATGTGGATGCAGTGACTGGTGAAACTATTGATGACGTGGATAATTCAGCTGATCAAGGCGCAGATGATGCCAGTGATGTAGAGGATACTACAGATGCAGATGCTGAGGGTAAGGTTGATAGTGACGATGAATTGGATTCCGATTCCGTTGTTCCTGAAAGTAAACCAGCTGTTAATGTATCGCAACCGATTGCTGTTGTAAAACGGTCTTAATATAGGAGTGTAACGAGAGTATGAAAAAGCAAAAAGCCCATTTGGCCTTGGCTGCTAGTGTTTTGTGCGCTGTGCAAATGGGGTATGTGCAGGCTACAGGTCAAACAGGTATGTTTGGTACTACTGTTCCCACAGAATACCAAACGGATATCAATAATGAGCTGGCTTCCTATCCTGGTGAACTACGAGATAGCCAAGCCTATGATACTTCCACCATTCGCGTAGTTCGTCGGGATAGTGAAGTAAAAAAAATTACAGCGGAAGGATTACCTACCCGTGTAGACGCGGACTATATGCGGTATAAAGGGAATACGGGTGATATTGACGCTTCTGGTGATGTAGTAGTAACACAGGGAACCAAAGAGTTGCGGGCCCCACGTGTAACAGGCAATGTGAATACGCAAGAGTATAACACAGCCGGCGGTCCTTATAAGTTCTTGGAAGATGGCGGTAAGTCTAAGAACATGAGCGGTGACTCATTAGCTTATCAAGCAGCGACCCAGTCCATACAATCGACTAATGTAACAGGTTTCTCTGATCCTTATTATTTTAAGGCTAATAATGTAGATTTTAAGAATAATGTAGGACATATTGATAAGGGAATGGTAACTACCAAGCATGCTATGGCTTGGAAACATACGCCTGACTATCGTATTGAAGGGGAGGATATCGTAGTGTATCCGAACGATAAGGCTGTTATTAAGCACCCTACCTTCTATATTAAGAATACAAAGATTTTATCTCTGCCATCCTATACGGCATCTTTGCGTCATGATAAAGAGGGTAAGTTCTCTGCCTTTTCCTTGTTGCCACGACCTATGTATGACTCTGATAACGGTATTGGCTTATATGCTAATATGGCTATACCGACTGGTCGTAATGGGGAATGGTACGCTAATTATAAGCTCCTTTCTAAGGTGGGATTTAAGCCTGATATTGGCTATCGTCGCTTCCTTCCTTGGGGGGAAGCTTCCTTTGGTTACTCTAAGGATGATGCAACTTTTCGCGATGAAAAAGTGTGGGTAGAAAAAATTGGTGAGCTTAAGGTGGATACGAATGCGTATCACTTAGGTGATACTAAACTCACTATCCGTGGCGGTGCTTCTGGAGGCTACTGGAAGGAAGGGGATACTAAGGGCATGCACTATAAGTACTATGGCGAGTTAAGCCATGATGTACTTAAACCTTGGGCTAATGCTAACTTCCGCTTCTTTGGTGGCTACCAACGTGACTTCTACAAGGCTGATGGTGGCGTGGTTAGATCTATGCCATACTGGGGTGCTCGGCTAAATCAAAAGGTGAATAACCGCTTGGACCTCTGGGCTGGTTATACTCAACGTAATCTTGGTTCTACCCATTCTCCATATCCATTTGATGAAGTGGAAATTCCGAAAGAACTTACTTATGGTGGGACAGTTCACTTGACCAATAAGGATGATGTCTCCCTTAATATTCGTCAAAATGCAGAAAATGGTAATATCGAATATAAGAACTTGACCTATCATCGTGATCTTCACTCCTTTGATGCTTACCTCACTTATAAGGCTGTACAAAAGACTTGGGAAATGAAGTGGACCGCTAAGGACTTCTAAGTTTATATGGACTATGTGTGGTGTGATTTAAAAGAGGGATAACTATGAAGAAAGTACGAAAAGCGGTTATACCTGCGGCTGGCTTTGGAACTCGGTTTCTACCAGCCACCAAGGCACAGCCTAAGGAAATGCTGCCCATTGTAGATACACCGGCTATCCAATATATAGTACAAGAGGCAATCGATTCTGGCATTGAAGAAATTCTGATTATCACTGGACGGACTAAGCGGTCTATTGAAGATCATTTTGACTCCAATATGGAGTTGGAGACTCTTCTCCAAGCACAGGGTAAGGACAAGCAACTAAAGATGGTACAGAATTTGGCGGATATAAAGGTTCACTTTATCCGTCAACGGTCTCCTAAGGGCTTAGGTGATGCTGTGCGTTGTGCAGAAGCTTTTGTAGGGGATGAACCCTTTGCGGTTCTCTTAGGAGATGATATCGTCTATAATCCTGAGAAACCTTGCCTGAAACAACTGATTGACTGCTTTAATGAGCATGAGGGGATTGTATTAGGGGCTCAATTTGTACCTCAAGACAAGGTGTCTTCCTATGGTATTGTATCAGGTCAGCCTATTAATGATACCCTATATAAGGTGACAGGTTTAGTCGAGAAGCCTAGTAAGGAAATGGCGCCTTCCAATTTGGCTGTCTTAGGCCGCTATATTTTGACACCTGATATCTTTGAAATCTTGGCTCATACAAAGCCTGGGGCGGGTAATGAAATCCAATTAACAGATGCTATTGCAGCTTCCAAGCAAGATAAATATGCCTTGGCCTATGAGGGCATCCGTTACGATACGGGGGATAAACTAGGTTATCTCAAGGCTACTGTTGAATTTGCCCTCCGCAATGAAGAATTGGGTGATAAGTTCAGAGACTATTTGAAGTCTTTAGACCTATAATACTTGTAGTTTATTGGCATGAGAATCTGAGACTATTAGGTTTATGAAATTGCTAAAGCGAGACTAGGAAACCCTAGTCTCTTTCTTTATGCTTATTGTCAACCAATATAAGCGGCATAAAGTTGACTAAAATAAGGGATATCACTATAATGGTTTCATGATTGCTTTTTAATGTTTACTTAACTAGGACTAGTAAAGTGGACATTCTTTGTTTGCACATAATTTGGAGGCTCTTATGTCAATGTCCGTAAAAAAACTGACCAAGATGGCTTTATTTGTGGCCCTTTTGGTAGTATCTGCCTATTTGTCCATTCCTTTGCCCCATCCTATTCCGCCACTGACCCTCTTAACCATGACTGGCTGCTTGATAGCCCTTGTGATGACACCTAGTGAGACCTTTCTTATTTGCTTAGTTTATGTTCTCCTAGGGGCCGTAGGACTACCTGTTTTCGCTAATGGGGAAGGGGGCCTTGGTGTTATCCTTAACTATAAGGGAGGATATATCCTCTCCTGGCCCATTGCCTATACTGTACTGTCGGCCCTTAAGGGGAATAAGCCCCATTGGTTAGCTTATGGTTTGCGTTCCTTAGTGACTATCCCCATTATTTACGCCATGGGTGTAGGTGGCCTTATGATTGTATTAGGCCTAGATCTAAAAACCGCTTGTATGACAGGGGCGCTTCCCTTCATTCCAGGAGATATTATTAAGTGCTTAATCGCAGGATTCCTAGCATGTAAAATTAGGCGCTTATAGGATTTTGAGCGTTAGATAAGGGAGTTTTAAGAAATTTATCCCATAAGTCTCTCTAAGAATACACAAAATGCTATAATAGTTAAAAAGAATGACACCCCTAGGGGTGTCATTTATTATTGTTAGCTATAATTTTTATAGGAGTGGGTTATGCAAATCAACCACGCTAGTTTACATATATTTGATTTTACTGCTAGTTTGGCGGTTTACTCAGAACATGAACTTAAGATAGGTGATCAACCCATTCAAGATTACCTAGTGTCCCATGTAAGTAAAGCTTTTAAGGATCCTGCTTGTAGGACGGGTTCTCTCAATCCAGGGGGAATAGTCGCCAAATGGATTCAGGCTTATAAGGAGGGCTCTCTATCCTTTATAGAGCTGTCTAAACACATGGGTGAGAGAACCTTTGATTACATGAAGCAAGCTACGGAAGGATCTATTATTGATACCATCGTCTGTGAAGCTGTTAGCGATCGATCTTACCTCTGTCTCCTCCAATGTCAGGCTCATGATGCGTATACCCATCAACTCTTTTCCGAAGATGATGGGACCTTAGCGACGGAACTCGTTTCCCATAAAGCTGTTCTTCCAACGGCAACGCAAAAGTTGCGGGCCTATTTGGCCATTGATATGGAGGATTATTCGATCAAACTCTTTGAACCAAAAGGTCAATATGATGGAGAGGTTACCTATATATTGGCTAATCGAGTCCTACAAATTGGGACACAACAATCTACGCGAGATACTATTCGAAAGGTGCAAAAAATTGTAGACAAGGTAGCAGAAGCTCATGAATCTGATGGGGTAGAGGCCCTGGCCAAGACAAAGGCCTTCATAGCAAAGAATGCGGAAGTATCTGATACCTTAGACCCTATACGGATTGTGGAAGAAGTCTTTACTAATAGCATACAAGTGGAAGCGGCAAAAAAAGAGCTAGAAGAAGAACATATGGTAGCCCCTTTGCCGGTCAATCGCGAATTTGCGACTAAGATGGGGCAGATGCATAAGATTAAGACAGACACGGGGATTGAGATTTCCTTTCCTGTGGAATATATGAAAAAGCGGGACTTTATTGAGATTGTAACCAATGATGATGGATCTCTTCGGATAGAGGTAAAGAATATCAATAAAATCATCAATAAGTAGGAGATTAGTTATGCCAAAAAAGGATAAGCATAAGAAGACCAATGCCTTACGCATGTTGGATACTCATAAGGTGGTCTATGAAATTTTAGAGTACGAGTGGGAGGATGGTCGAAACACAGGCCTCCATGTAGTAGAAGCACTAGGTTTGGAAGCGCCACAGGTTTTTAAGACGCTCGTGGGCAAGGGGTCTAAAACGGGGCCTGTCGTTTTCTGCATTCCCGTAGCAGAGGAATTGGACCTTAAACAAGCAGCTCGTGTATCAGGAAATAAGTCGGTGGAGTTAATCCATGTTAAGGATCTCTTAGGTTTGACTGGTTATCTCCGAGGGGGCTGTTCACCTGTGGGTATGAAGAAGGCCTTTCCAACCTATTTTGATGCGACTATGGAAAAGTTTGTTCAAGTTTATGTAAGTGCAGGTCTTCGAGGCATGCAGATGAAGGTAGATCCTCATGCCTTGGCAGGAGTTGTAGATGCTAGCTTTGTACCCTTGACTATAGCAGAAACACACGGAGATGGTAATCATGGCTAAGAAGTATTACGCTGTTAAGGCAGGCCGCCAAGTAGGGATTTACCGGACTTGGGCAGACTGTCAAAAGCAAGTACAGGGCTATAGTGGCGCTGTTTTTAAATCCTTTCCCACTGTAGAGGAAGCGGAGGCCTTTATAGGTGATACTAAAGGTCAATCCCTAGGTGATTTTTTGGATGACCAGAAAGAGACAAGCCTACCTTATGGTCCTCATGTTCTAGTAGCCTATATTGATGGATCTTTTGATAAGCGTCTTGGCCTTGTAGGTTCTGGAGGGGTTATCTTTTACCGGGGCCAGGAGGAAGAGTTTTCCTTTGGTACTAAGGACCCTCAGTATACGGAATTTTGGAATGTAGCAGGTGAATTGTTGGCGGCTATGCACGCTATGAAGTATGCTCTTGAAAAAGGGGCTAAGGAGTGCGCCCTCTACTATGATTATATGGGGATTGAGATGTGGGCAACCCAGGCATGGAAACGGAATAATGCCCTTACACAAGCTTATGCTAAGTTTGCTCAGGAAGCTATGAAGTCTATGACAATCCACTTTCACAAGGTAGCTGCGCATACGGGCGATACGTACAATGAGAGAGCGGATATACTGGCAAAAGGTGGGCTCAGTAAGGTTAAGTAGAGGGATTTGTGCTATACTTATGGGCGTAGTGGACTGAACTCATAACTTTATCTAAGTAATACTTGTTTTATATAGGTTTATGGAAGTTGGCTTAGTATGTCCTTTAACATGGATAAAAGGAGTTATATGAATATTATCGTAACTGGAGGGGCCGGTTTTATCGGTTCTCATCTAGTAGACCGTTTAATTAATGATGGTCATAGGGTTCTTGTAATCGACAATTTATCAACTGGGCTTAAGACCTTCGTTAATGATCGAGCTGAATTCCTTCAAATGGATATTCGAGACCAAAAGTTGGGGCAAGTTTTTTGTGATTTCAAGCCGACTTATGTTTTTCATGAGGCGGCCCAAACCATGGTGCCGGATTCTATGAAGGACCCAGCTAATGACTGTGATATTAACTTGAAAGGGCTTATTAATGTCTTAGAGGCTTGTCGTCAAGCTGGTGTTGAGAAGATTTTGACACCTTCTTCAGCAGCTGTTTATGGTGACTTGGATAGCTTACCCCTCACAGAAGAGATGACAGGGCAACCAACATCCTTTTATGGACTCACTAAAATGACCATGGAACACTATTTGAGGATTTATCGGGACGCCTTTGGATTGGACTATATTTGCTTCCGCTACTCCAATGTCTATGGTTCTCGTCAAGGTGATGGGGGCGAAGGTGGCGTTATTTCCATTTTTGCCAAATTAGCTGTTCAGGATAAGACACTTCAGATTTTTGGGGATGGGCAGCAAACGCGTGATTTTATCTATGTGGACGATGTGGTAGAAGCCAATATATGTGGTATGAATCATAAGGCGGTAACGGGTGTCTTCAATGTGTCCACCAATAAGGGGATTTCTGTAAATCGTCTTGTTAAGACTTTCAATACAGTGACCGGTAAAGAATTGTCTGTGGACTATGGTCCGGAGCGAGCTGGCGATATTCGTCATTCTCGATTAGATAATGAGAAGGCAAAGGTAGAACTTGGCTTTACTGCTAAGGTGCCTCTTGAGGAAGGCCTTGTAACAACTTATGAATATTTTTTACAGAATAAGTAGGCGCCTATGTTGACCTATGTGATGATTGGTCTAGGTTTATGGAACCTTATCGTTACTGCTATCTATGGACTAGATAAGTTCTTTGCAATGAAAGAAAAGCAACGGATTTCAGAGTTTAGCCTCCTCTTTTTTGCCTTTTGCTTTGCTGGCCTTGGAGCTCTTTTGGGGATGGCTTTATGCCATCATAAGACAAGAAAGTGGAAGTTTAGGATTCTTATACCCTTGGCGGTTCTATGGGAGACATTTTCTTTGGGCTACGCCTATTTTTATTTCTCCTAAGAGATTATTTGTGTTGGATATGTGTGAAGGGAAAAGCTAGTCATGAAAGAAATGGAAGTGCCCTCTGGCTTTAGGATAAACTATGAAGGAATCCTCAACGACTGGGCTGTTACAGAGGCTGACTTGGCAGCACTTAAACCGCAATTAGATGAGCTCTGGTTGGCCAGCGATCGCTTACGTCAAGAAGGTATCGTTGATGGGCACCTATCTAAGGATGGCGCCCCAGAGCCTGTCCTCTTTTCTCGTCTACCCTATGTTGAAGAAGATGCTATCAATACGCCGGCTGTTATGGATGAATTGGATCAATTGGGCTCCTATGCGAGGGAGAACATTGATACGGTTGTCTCCTTTGGTATTGGAGGTTCTTATTTAGGAAATAAGGTTCTTTTTGATGTTCATGGGGGGCCCTTCTGGAATGCCATGACAGCTAAGGAGCGGAATGGTTATCCCTCTATTCACTTCGCTGGACATACTGTTGATGCTCGTTATATTCAAGGCCTATGCAAGTCTTTGAAACAAAGTCAAATGCATAAGCAATTGACTGATGGCTTTGAATCTCCTTATAAGGTTATGTTGGTAGTTATCTCTAAGTCTGGTTCTACCATAGAGCCTATGGCCAACTTTATGGTTGTAGAAAAGTACCTTAAGGAGGCAGGAATAGACTATGAAGTGGTTGCGGTAACAGATACTCGAGATGGGCAAGAGCCAACTATTCTTAGAGACATGGCTGATAGAAACCATTGGCGGGTCTTTTCCGTTCCTCATGGTGTGGGGGGCCGCTTCTCTATATTCTCTGAAGTAGGATTGGTGATGGGAGCCCTCATGGGCTTTGATATCCATCAATTTTTGGCTGGTGCTAGAGCTATGGATCAGGCCTGTCAAAATCGGGATATTTATCAGAATCCAGCCCTTTTATCAGCAGCCCTCAAATATGTGGCTGCTGAGAAGTATGGCCGTCATATAGAAGTCTTTATGCCTTATGGTCAATGTTTACATTCCTTATCTGATTGGTATGTACAACTTTTGGCAGAATCTCTAGGTAAACACCGAGCAGATGGAACCCTTTATGGTCGGACACCGGTGGCTGCAGTGGGTACTACAGATATGCATGCTCAGGTGCAAGAACACCAAGAAGGCCGATTGGACAAGGTTGTTCAATTTATTAAGGTTAAAGAGTGGGCGGAAGATGTTATAGTGCCAGATACCTATGCTTCCTATCCTAAGGTTGATGTCTTTGCTAACATAGGGTTAACTGATATTTTAAATGTGGCCTTGGACTCTAACCGTGAGGCCTTATCCTCTGACCATCGCTTTAATATGACAGTGGAAATTCCTCAGTTGAATGCCTTCTATTTAGGGCAGCTTATGTATATGTACTGCTGGTCAATTTTCTTTGAGTCTCAGTTAGCAGGTGTGGATGCTTTTGATCAACCGGGTGTAGAGGTTTATAAACGACTGTTAGGGCCTAAATTGCAAGGTGTAAAGGAAAAATAAGATGACTAGTTTTAGGTTCCATATGATATAAAAAGTGATTGATAGTCACATTTATAGGAAACTTTATAAAGACTCCGAATTACTTAGGTAATGAGGAGTCTTTTTTTTGCCTCTTAGACCTCTATGATGGTATAGGGACTAGGTATTGATGTGAGGATTGTTTCTTATGGATGAACTAATAGTACATATACAAGCTTGGTATGAAAGTTGGAAAGATAAAATTCGAGTTACCTGGACTCGGGGCAAGTGGTGGTATATAGGCCTTGCTCTAGTTCTTCTAGGGATCTGTCTTTACACAGCCATCTATCCCTATCAGTCGATGGCTAGTAGGGAAGTTATATCCATATTGGACCAAGGAGGTTTAGATAGAGATCAGGACTTTCAAGAAGAGAATAAATCCCATCATAAAGAATCTAAAGATGCGTTTCAAAATATGGAAAAAAGCCAGGAGCACGATGTAAGTCTGGATAAAGATGTGACCTTACTGCTAGGGGTTGCACCGGTAGAAAAGCCCTATCCCTTGGCTTCTATATTCGGCGATGAAAATAGTTTCAAGGCTGCTATGAATCTAGAACCTAAGAAGGGAGACCATGCTCAAGTTAATGGGGACAAGAAGGTTGGCGCTGGGCGCAGCGATTTAGCTAAGGAGCTAGTCTCAAGTACCGAGAGTGGCTTAGAAGACTATTTGTTGCCAGCCTCTCTAGTTCACAAGCATAAAAATGAGGTTATTAGGCCTAGGGTCCAGGAGGATGCACTTAGTACTAAGAGGAGCCCAGAGCCAGCCCAGGTGACCCTGCGAGGGCTGATAGGGGGGGCAGACCCTCAAGCTCTGCTTGACTATGGTGGTCAATCGTACTGTCTGTCTCTCGGAGAGAGTCAGGGAGGACTTGTTTTGGAGGCTATAAAGGATCAAAGGGCTTTAGTATCAATTGGGGGTGATAGCCAATGGCACAGTTTATGAGTTTAATTTGCAAGATTATCTTGCTTATGTTAGGAGGTTTATGTTTGACATCCTTTTCTTTTCAGGGGACTTTTAACCAGGATGGAAGTATTCAGAACAAGGACTTTTATATTGATAGAGCCAACAATTGTGTATTGGGTGCGGAGCCTATATCGATGACCCTTAAGGAAGCACCTTTACAAGCCTTAGTTACGGGTATAGGAAAAAACTATCATATGAACATTATAGGGATTGAATCCTTAAGGGGGACCGTGACAGGTAGTCTTGAAGGCCAGGATGGACAGGAGATTTTGGAGTCATTGGCAGGGCTTAAGCACTTTTCTCTTCAACGGCAAGGAGACCTGTATTTGATAGATGGGACGGATATGGAGGATAAGGACGATGCTAAACAACCTATCTTGTTGGAGCCTCAGCATCTGAGACCAGAATCATTAAAGACGGCCTTGAGTAGCTTAGTAGACCCTACCAATATGGCCGTTCTTAAGGAAAACAATGCCCTCCTCCTTAGGGTGAAACCCAGTCAGGCTCAGGCTATTTATAGTCTTTATCCCCAATTAGATAAGGAGCCTAAACAGGTGCGTTTGGAAGCTACCATCTTGGCTTATGAACAATCCTATGCTAAAGAGCTAGGTATTAATTGGTCCTGGCTAGGCCTCAGTAATCATGGAGAGGATACTAGCAAAGCTTACGGGGCCATTTCTTTTGGGAAGGCTTCTGATGGTAATCCTTATCGCTGGTTTATTAAGCCAGAATTATCGGCCTCTCAGGCTCAGGGTAAGGCTAGCCTAATCGCCAAACCATCCATTATGACCCTCAATGGGGAGGAGGCTAAGATCCTCATTGGTGATCGGGTTCCCGTTCTTGAGAAAAGCACTACAAATGGAGAAAAATCCAGTCATGTACGATATGAAGATGTGGGGATAAAGCTCATTGTGACTCCTTATATCAGCCCTGATAAAACGGTGGATGCCTCTGTCTACGCAGAGGTATCGTCTCCAACTCTAGTATCAGAGATGAAGGCCTATAAAATCTCCACCCGCCAGGCTCAGACTCGGGTTAGGATGAAACCAGGCGAAGTTTTGGTTATTGGGGGCCTCATGGATAATCGTTCTGGGGCTCAGTACAAAAAGATTCCCTTCTTAGGAGATATTCCCCTCTTAGGAAAGCTCTTTCAGCATGCGCGGAAGACTAAGGATAAGGTAGAAATGGTCATGCTAGTTAAGGCTAGCGTCCTATAGTATAATAAATGTGATTATTTTCGCGTAAGTAGATGGGGTTGTATGGAACGAATTCGGATAATTGGACTTGAAAAATCCTTTGGTATCAAGCAGGTATTCTCTAATGTTTCCTTTGAATTAGCACAAGGGGAACGCTTGGGCTTAGTCGGTCCTAATGGGGCGGGGAAGTCTACCCTTTTGAAGTGCATCTTAGACTTAGAAGAGCGCGATGGTGGTCAGGTTGTTAAGTCTCCTGTAGCTACCATTGGTTACTTGCGGCAGGATGTAGATTTAGGTGATGCAAGCCTAAGACAGGAGATGGAAACAGCTTGGGCGGATATTCATCGCTTGGAAGATCAATTGAAGGATTTGACTGCTCGTCTAGCTGACCAAGAGGCCACACCGTCTGATTTAGCCCGCCTGGACTACTTACAAAACCGGTTAGAATGGCTAGGGGGCTATGACTATGAGCGGCAAACTCAACGGATTGTCCTGGGTTTAGGTTTTACGGAGGAAGATTTAGATAAGCCGGCATCCGCCTTTTCTGGAGGACAAAAGACTCGGATTAATTTAGCGAAGGCCCTAGTAAGGCAGCCCGACTTCCTTTTTTTGGATGAACCCACTAACCATCTAGATATGGAAATGCTAGAATGGTTGGAAAACTACCTTCTTTCCTATAAAGGGGGCATCCTAGTAGTCAGTCATGACCGTTATTTCCTAGATCGGATTGTTACGGGTGTGATTGAGCTAGACCACCACAAGACGCGAACCTATCGTGGGAATTATAGCCGCTACCTCAAGCAAAAAGAGGCGAACTTTAAAGCTGATCTCAAGGCTTATGAGAAACAACAAGAAGAGATTAAGAAGACAGAAGCATACATCGACAAGTATCGAGCTGGCATTAAGTCTAAGATGGCGCGTGGCCGCCAATCTCAACTAGACCGCCTAGAGCGGTTAGAGGCACCAGAGACCAGTCATAATTTATCCTTTTCTTTTCCTAAGGCTGCTATGTCTGCGGATAAGGTGTTAGTCTTAGACAAGGTGTCCTATGCCTATCAAGAGGGGCATCCTGTTTTTGAGGAGGTATCCTTTGTTATCCGCCGTGGTGAAGCAGTGGCCCTTATTGGCGCTAACGGAGCAGGTAAATCCACCTTGGTAAAGACCATCGTAGGAGCCTTACATCCTAGCCAGGGTTTTGTAGATGTGGGTAATCGTGTTCAAGTGGGTTATTTCTCACAAGAACACGAGGAACTGCATGACCACTGGGAGGTCCTTGATGAAATCGTCAACAATTTCGGCTTTAAGGAGGAAGAGGCTCGTAAGGCCTTGGGGTCCTTTATGTTCCGTGGGGATGATGTCTTCAAAAAGGTAGGGGACCTATCTGGGGGTGAAAAGGCCCGTCTGGCGCTTTTGAAACTTTTCTTACAAGGTAATAATTTCTTGATTTTAGATGAACCGACCAACCATTTGGATATTCCTACGCGGGAGGTTGTGGAAGAAGCCTTGAAGAACTTTGATGGCACTTGTTTAGTTATTAGCCATGACCGCTACTTCTTGGATCAGGTGGCCAAGCGGATTATCGATCTTGAACAGGGGCATATTTTAGATTTCCAAGGTAATTTTACTGACTTTAAGGAGGCCCTTAATCAGGGACGGATTCACTTGCCTGGTCAGGCGGACTCTGGAGGGGTAGCAAGCGAGCTAGTCTCAATAAATGGACCTAAAAACACTTCAAGTGCAGGAGCCATGACAAACTCGTCTAATCCAGAGAAACAGAAGGCTGGTCTTCATCCGCTGCCACCTGAAGAAGGTACGGCTAATCCTAAGAAGGAAACTAAGACCAATGATTATATGCGGGAGAAAAAGCTAGGCCAAGTGGAAACGGAGATTGCCCGCTTAGAGGCAACTATCAAGATGTACGAGGTGCAGCTGATGAACCCAGCTGTTCAAGCAGATAATGAGCAAATGGCTAGCTTAGCTAGCAACATAGAGCAAGCAAATAGTGAATTAGAGGCCCTTTATGAAAGATGGGAAGCCTTATCAGAATAAGTATAGATAGGAACATATGGAATTTTTGGACTTGGCCACATGGGTGGTTATTGGACGGCTAATCGTCATTGATATTTTACTAGCCGGTGACAATGCAGTTGTTATCGGCATGGCTGCGAGTAAGTTAAACCCTAGTCTACAAAAGAAGGCTATACTCTGGGGGACTCTAGGGGCTATTATACTGAGGCTCTTATTTGCCACCCTCTTAGTGGAGGCCTTATCGTATATTCCTGCCTTACACATCATAGGCGGGGCTGTTTTGCTTTGGATTGCTATTCAGCTCTTAGTGGGAGATGAAGAACCGGAGACGATTCAAGCTAAGTCCAAGCTCCTCCCAGCCATCGTAACCATTGTCATGGCCGATGCTATGATGTCCATTGATAATGTGCTTGCCGTTGTAGGGGCCTCACAAGGCCACTTAGAATACGTGGTCGTAGGCATGCTCGTGACGGTACCTCTTGTGATATATGGGTCTACTATCTTTGCCAAGGTTATTAACCGCTACCCTATCATTTTATATGTAGGGGGTATGCTCCTAGGTTGGGTAGGTGGTGAGATGATGACTGAGGACAAGCTCCTAAAACCCTATATTGGGGGCTATGAACTTTGGATTAAGCTCCTCTGCATAGTCCTTGTGTTAGTATTAGTGACGATTCTTAAGTATAGACATCACTTTGGTCAAGAGAAGGGATAAGATGGGAAAGAAAATGAAGAATCAAGCCCCAGTTGAATTGGGTCAAGAAGTATCCCTTTGGATTGATGGCCTAGGGTCCAATGGAGAAGGGGTTGGCCGTGTGGATAATTACACGGTCTTTGTTCCCTATGCTCTGCCTGGGGAAGAAGTAAGGGTCATAATCGAGACGGTCAAGAAGACCTATTCCATCGGACGTTTGACCAAGCTTTTACAAGCCTCTCCAGATCGGCAAGAGGCCCCTTGTGAACTCTACGGCATTTGTGGAGGCTGTCAATTACAACATACTACTTATGAAAATCAACTAGCCCTCAAGACGCAAAAGGTTAAGGATATAATGGTTCGTATAGGTGGACTGGAGGAAAATCTAGTCTTGCCAGCCTTAGGGCCCAAAAATCCTTGGGCTTATCGTAACAAGATGCAAATGCCTGTTGGAGGAACCCGGGGTCATCTTCGTATGGGATTTTATAAAAGGGGATCTCATGCTATTGTCGATGGGACTAATTGCCTTATTCAGCGGCCAGAAAATAATGAGATTGCCAAAGTTTGCTACGATTTGGCCCATGATTTAGGGGTAGAACCTTATGATGAAAGAACTGGTAAAGGTTTCCTTCGTCATGTCATCGGCCGTGTAGGGCAAGACCAATGGATGGTTATATTAGTTGGGACCGGTCCAAACCTCCCTCGGCAAGAGGAATGGGTTCAAGGGATTCGTCAGGCCTTGCCTAAGGTGTCTTCCATCGTTTTAAATATCAATGACCGTAAGACTAATGTTATCATGGGGCCTAAGAATCGCTTGTTATGGGGGGAGACTTACATGCAAGATACCATTGAAGATTTGACATTTTCCTTAAGCCCTCATTCTTTTTTCCAGGTGAATCCCGAACAGACAGCAGTCCTATATAATAAGGCTTTAGAATTCGCTGACCTATCAGGGGGTGAAAGCGTTATTGATGCCTACTGCGGAACGGGGACTATATCTCTTTTCTTGGCTCATAAGGCTAAGCGGGTTATCGGCATAGAAATCGTGGAACCAGCTATCCTAGATGCCCGTAAAAATGCGGCTGCTAATGGTTTTTTCAATACGGAATTTATCGTTGGTGATGCGGCTATTGAAATGCCTAAGCTCTATAAGAAGGGCGAACGACCTGATGTAATCGTATTCGATCCGATTCGGGCCGGTTGTAAGGAAGAAGTCCTCATAGCAGCGGCGGGCATGAAGCCAAAGCGAATGGTTTATGTGTCCTGTAATCCGGCCTCTATGGCCCGAGATATAGGTGTCCTCCGCCCTTTAGGCTATGAGGTGGTAAAGGTTCAACCAGTAGATATGTTCCCTCAAACCTCTCACGTGGAGGCGATTGCGAAACTTGTCAGAATAAAAGCCGATAAAGACTAGCTTTACCGGCTTAAAAGTTCCATATGATTTCAAAATAATTTTCTTCTTCGTTTACGATGATCTTTTGAATAAGGGTATGGACTAGGTTCTGCTTAGCGGACATATCGTTAGATGAGATTATAGATTCAAAGCTATCTTTTAGTGATAATACATCGCTAGGGGATAGCTTTTTTTCTGTTTCAGGTAGGCTAGGTGTAGAGAGCTTAGTAATCGTTTCTTGAAGTTTGACCTTCTCCTCTTGTAGCTGGTTGATGCGGTCATGAATATCATCTATGCCAATGCCATCTAGCTGATATAAATCTAAGAGGCGTGATATTTGTCCTTGGATAGAGATAATCTGTTTGGATAGTAACTCTATTTCCAGGTCATTATTTGGCGCTGGCGGTGGAGTTGATGATTGTACAATACTTTCAAAGTAATCATGGCAGGTGAAGAGCTTACGAATTTCATTGAGGATAATATTATCCAATACAGGGACGGCATAGCTAGGATTCTTACAGTTAGGATCTATGATATATTTCTTGTTGGACTTTGCCCTGGAATAACAAGTGTAATATGGCCTGTATGAGCGATTTACACCACGTCCGCTATAATTGCCCTTAGCCAGGTAACGAGCTCCACAGTGGGCACAATAGAGTAACCCACCTAGCAATGTTTTACTTTTAAAAGGCCTGTTGTGATATTTCTTTTTTCTGACCTCAAGCAAATCTTGGGCACGTTTAAAGGTATCAGCAGAAATAATGGCATCATGTTGGCCATCATATATTTCTCCGCCATAGCTTATCTTGCCTGTGTACAAGACCATGGAAAGAGTACTACGGATAACTGACTCATGAAAGTCCTTGCCATATTTATTAGATATAATCTGTTGAATCTGATAGATAGGAATCTTGTTATTAAATAGCTCAAATATATCTTTAACAATAGCCGATTCGTAGTCATTGATTACGAGTTGACCATCAATGTAATTGTATCCAAAAGGCTCATGTCCGCCGCCATGCCATAGACCATTCTTAGCCCGTTCGACACGGCCCATCATTGACCGCTCTTTAATCTGTTCACGTTCTAGTTGAGCAAACACAGAGAGAATCCCAATCATAGCCCTGCCAAAAGGCGATGAGGTGTCAAAGTTTTCATTCAGCGACACGAAATCAATACCATTCTTTAGGAATACATCCTCAATAATATAAAGGGTATCCTTTTGGCTACGAGATAGACGGTCTAACTTATATACGAGAACACAATTGACTCTCTTGCCTTTTATATCATCCAGTAACTGTGATAGTGCTGGTCGAGACATATTAGATCCGCTGAAACCGCCATCAATGTATATGTTATAGATATTCCATGCCCTGGAACGGCAATAGGCGGTTAATCTATCACGCTGGGCATCAATAGAGTAGCCTTCATTGGCCTGTTCCTGTGTAGATACACGGATATAGACACCTACATTTGTAGAAGGCATAAAAAAATCACACTCCTTTAGGTATAGCAAAGCTGACCTAGAGTGTGAACCGTGATATAATCAATTTGTCGAGTTGATGCGGTACCGCTCTAGGTATTGTATTCAATTCTTTCCCTCATCCTGTTGGCGCAGGGTGGGGGATTTTTTATTGTTAGTGTGCAACAATATTGCAACACCATGCTCAGTGAGGTTGCAATCAGAAATAAAAAGACAATTATTTATTTTGCAGAATGGAGTACATCATTCCAATTTTTAGGGAATCCCATTTCAATAAGAATTTTGTTAAAGGTAGCCTGAGATAATTCTTCAGATAATTTATCAATTCGTTTACTTAGAACTTGAATTAATTTTAAATAATCTCTTTTGGTTAAGAAAAATCGTAATATTAATATTAAATCGAATACATGGCCATCATAGACTCTTGATACACTAGAAGGATAGTAGAAGTAACTAACATTTATGAATTTTCCATTGCTGTTAACAGCTTTATAATCGAATAGTCGGTCCTCATGGGCACAGATATTTCTAAAACGATTTAATGCGTTTAATAGATTGTTGAAATCTTTTATATGTTGTTTTGCAAAATGTATAAGAGGAAAAGAACTATGATTGCGAAATTCTTTAATGAATTTTTGAATAATAGTTATTTTTAGTGAGTCGGGCATATTATAGAATAAGGTTGCTGTTTCACCAAATGTCATTTTTGTAATAAGAACCCAGAGAGGTAATTCTTGGTGTTCTCTAAAGTAATGCGGGAAAGGACTGTATAAATCATTCACATCAGAATGTTTATTAGCGACATTAGATAATTGTGAAATAAGACGGGTTGCTTGAGAATAATTATTGTGTTGATAATTATTGATGTTGAAATAACTGAATGATTCTTTAGAATGTTCTAAAGAAAAGAAGTATGATACTTTTGCTTTTATAGATTGCTCTGCTTTTAGAATATATTTAAGTACGATATTTCTCAGATCTCTATCAAACTCATATAGACAATATATGTTTTCAAATGTAGTGCCTTCTTTGTACCAATCATCATTTCTTTTTTTTGTTTCGGGCTCATCAATGAAAATCCTCTTATAACCATTAATCAGACAGTAGTAGTTTTCACGGCTGAGAATATCTATTGCTTTTGAGCCATTGCGTATAATGACATTGCGTTTTCTAAGAATTTTAAGTTGAGTTCGAAGTGATTTAAATGGTTTAGCCATATGAATCTCCTAGATAAAAAAAGAGCGAAGCAATCCGCAGACCACTTCGCTCTCGCAACCTCCCCGCAGGTTAGTTGCTAACTCACTGTAAGTGAAGTTTAGCACTAAAGACAGTCTACGTCAACGTTATTTCTGAAAAAAGTTGAATGCTTTTTTGAGACACAATATATTATATAGGATGTAATACCACAAAAGGTGCAATTACGTTTATAAAAATCTTCTTTATAACATTCTAAGTGAAAGAATAAAGTGCGAAATAAAAATTCAATAAAAACAACCATAAAATAGGGGAATATGGTATTTGATTGAAATAAAAAACACAATAAGTGCAAAATAAATATGGAAAATGCAAAATAAACTGCATAAATTGGGGCAAGAGAAATTTAGAACGATCTCCTCAACTCAACAACCTTACCAACAATCTTAATAGGTAAACTAGCAATCTCATCATTAGAGTAGAATTTAGGTGAGAAAGCTAGGGCATTATCACCGATGAGCACGATACCGTGGTCATCTTTTTTAATGCGTTTTACAGTACCTTCATCTCCGTTAACCAGGACAACAGCAATTTCATTAGATTCCACATCAGGCTGTTGTCTAACGATGATAATATCACCTTCAGTAAAAGTAGGCTCCATAGAATCACCTTTAATACGTAAGGCAAAGAATTCACCAGTAAGGGACAAATCTTTAGAGATTTCCTCATAGCCTAAAATATCTTGAACCGCCGAGATAGGGACACCAGCAACGACATAGCCAAGGACAGGGATACGAACTGATTTATAAGAAGGATTGAGGTTTATATTTTCTTGGGAAGAAGCTTCACATAAATTATTAGCTGGGCCTAATCCCATTAGTTCAACAGGGTCTACATGTAAAGCTTCGGCAAAAGAAGCAATCTTAGATTGTGGAATATCGATTTTACCAGCTTCAATTTTTGCGATAGTGGTTCTATTGCTGTAACCAACTAAATTGGCAAGTTCGCTTTGTGAAAGTTTATGTTTTAAGCGAAGCTCTTTTATATTGTCGTATAGTTTCATCGGTAGGCTCCTAATATCTATTTCTATAATTATAGTAATATAAGTGTGAACAAAAATCAACAAAAACAAAAACAAATGTTGACACAAAATCACCAAATGATTTAAGATATGAGTGTGATTAAAAATCAACATACGAAAGGAGGCGTGATAGATTGAATTTAAAGGAGAAAATTAGTAAAAGTGGGCTTACAGTAACTTGGGTTGCCAGTAAGTTAGGAATCAGTAGAGAGGGGCTGCATAAAAAGCTAAGAGGGAACAGTGAATTCAAAGCATCGGAAATTGCAACAATGTCAAAGATATTGAATTTAACTAACGATGAAATAAGAGAATATTTTTTTTATCGAAATAAGTGATTTTAAATCATCATTCTAAATAATTAATATTGAAAGAGGTGAAATAAAATGAAAGAAATTCAATTAAAAATCATTAAGGATAAAACAATTAAGAAGATTAGATCCTTAATGGAGTGTATAGAATTTGCAAGTAATGGTGAACATATACAAAGGTATGTTTCCGCATTAAAGTTCATGCAAAACACAGAGCAAATAACAATTGAAGAAAATGAAATAGAAGCACTTAGCGAATTGATAGGACGTTGTTTATATCAATTATTAGAAAATCAAACAGATGATAACTCAGAGGCTTTTGAAAAGTATTTAATTGCATTAGGGGTGCTAGAAGGATGGAAAACAAAAGAGGATAAAGAAAAAGAGGCACTTCAAAGAAATGCCTCGAGACTATTTACTACTCTTCCTTAAATGAACTACTAATCAAAAGCAAAAGTAGTTGGACTATTAATGGTGCAAGGATTTGATGAAAGAAATATTTGGCTATAACTTGAGCTGGTTGATTTGCGAAGTCAGGAAATGTCAAGCGAAACCAAGTAATAAACTTTATATCCTTTGTTAGTGCTTCAATTGTGGTGTTTTCAGTATTAGAAGTTACTTCATCATCAAAATTTAAATTTGTAGGATTAGTTATTTCCAATGAATCCAACGGCAAAATGTCAGCAATACTTTGAGTGGGTAATGTATCATTCAAATCTTGCAATGTTTCTTGATATGAAGATAATTCTCTAAAAGCTGCAAACTGTGCTGATGAAATAGATGGAATTTTAAATTGTGGGGTAGAAATAATAGATGCTTTTATTAACTCGTTTATTTGTTTAGTTGGAAGATAGATTTGAGAAATTTGATTTGAAATTTGGCTTGAAATTTGTGCATAAGGAGCGATGGATAGATTCATTTGGTTTTGTATAGCTCGAGCTGGAGCATAAAGTGAATCTAACATTTTCCGTTGTGCTTCAATAGCATCTAAGAGTGAAGAATTAATAAAGTCATTTTTTAATGGCATATAATCACCCCCTTTCAAAGTGATTATAGCAATTATAAAAGAAAGGTGAAATAGAAAAGGAGAACATATGAAAAAAGAAAAGATTATAAAAATACTCCATCGATTATCAGATGGTCGAACCTATAGATCCTTATGCGACATGCCAGTAAATGCAGATGCGGAGGCAATCGGCAGGGTTTTAGGAATGGTAAGAAAATACCAGCCAAAGAAGATGGCTGGGTAAGGAGACAGGATATGAAAAAAGGAGCTTTACTCATTGCTTTAGTTCTAACTGGAGCAATCGCTAGTGGGTTCGTGATGAACCACGCAACGACTCCGGTTCAGTATCGGTATGACTATACCGTCAAAAGCGGAGACACTTTATGGAACATTGCTAGCGAGGCATGCCCAGAGGGTATGGACGTGCGAGAGTATATCCACGAAGTTTCCAAAATGAACGGAATCGAGGACGGGAGCATTCGCCCTGGTCAAACGATTGAGTTGTACCACTACTAGGAGTAGCCATGTATAAGAATCAAGTAAGAGACTGCATTGCTCTTGGCGAGTACAAAGGTCATAACTGGGTAATCCGCAAAGGATTATATGGGCCACGAGGCTATGTTCTTCTGACTGAGGAAGAGAAGCACCGCATTATTGGCATCCATTGTTATGCAGATGCAGATTGGTTAGTAGAGAGTCATATCAAGATGCACGGCGGCTGTACTTACGTTGGTGATCTTGGCCTAAAGCTAGGTACATGGATAGGCTTCGACACTAGCCACTATTACAGTGGTCAATCTGTTAAAAATAAGGCGTTTGTACAGAAGGAATGCCTTCGCATAATTGACCAATTATTAGACACAAAAAAAGGCCCACTGACTCAAGTAAAGCCAATGGGCAGATAGAACATCCGTATTAATTATAACATAGGAGATTAAAATCATGAATAAAAAAGTAGTAGTTGCATCTATGGTTATGAGTGCATTAACAGCGTCCGTATTCGCTGCGGACAATAATTTCATCGGTGGTACAGACAACATCGTTACTAACGGCGCTAAAAGTATCGGCGTTGTAGGCTATCAAAACACTGTGGGCGGCAACAACGCAGTAGCTTTCGGCGAGAATAACGTTGCGAACGGCACTAACTCTTTCGCAGGCGGTAATGATAGTAAAGCATTAGGCCGTGATAGTTTTGCTTACGGAGCGCATGCGGAAGCTACTGTTGAATATACAGTAGCCATCGGCAGTCAAGCTCGTACTGCTGCATATAACACTATTGCGATTGGTAATGGAGCCTACGCCAACGGCGAGTCCACGGTAGTTATAGGTAGAACAAACACAGTTAATGCTGAAAACGCTACAGTGATTGGTTCTAATAACGGAACCGTTGAAAGCGGGCATGGTGTTGTGGTTGGGTACAACAATCAGGTTCTTGATAATTCCAAAGAGCAATTAGTCTTTGGGTCTAACTCTAAGACTAAAGGCCAAGGAGCTATCGCCGTAGGGACCCATGCACAAGCCGGTGCTATTGATGCCCTGGCTGTTGGTAATAATACACTGTCCGATACTCCGAATGGTGTAGCACTTGGCACTAACTCCACCACTGACACAGCGGTCAGCACCGCTAGTGCAGAAATTGCTGGCAAGACCTATAACTTTGCTGGTGGTGTTGCCGATAGCACTGTATCTGTCGGCACCACTGATAAAGCTGGTATGGGTGGCGTCATGAACTACAAGCGCACCATTACCAATGTCGCAGCAGGTCGGATTTCCGACGCATCCACTGATGCGGTGAACGGGTCCCAACTCCATGCCACAATTCAAGCAATTAACGATCTAGGAGGTCAGTTACATGAGCAAGAACAAACTATTGTTCAACATTCTAATGCTATTGCTGGTAATAGCATGGCTATTAACCACCTTAGAAGTAATGTGCATGATCATGAAGACCGTATCAGCGTTTTAGAAAACGCACAACACGCAGTGGATAACCGCATCAACGGCATGGGCCAACGCATGAACAAGATGGGCGCATCAAGTGCCGCTCTTGCAGGACTCCATCCGCTGGACTTCAATGCGGATGATAAAGCTAGTTACGCAGTTAGTTATGGCCACTACCGCAATGCTAACGCGGTAGCAATGGGGGCGTTCTACCGACCTAATGAACGTATCATGGTTGGCCTCGGCGCTTCACTTGGTTCTGAACCAATGTACACTGCGAACATTGCGTTCAAGTTCGGCCCTGGTTCCGATTACATTGCGGAAGCCAAGGATAAAGACGCACGCATTGCTAGGTTAGAACGCCTGGTAGCAGAGTTAGTAGCTGACCGTAATAAATAATATATCTATTAAATAGAAAAAACATGGGTATAAATAGACGAATATGTGGTCTATGCAATGAATTAAATAAAGAAAGCACCGCTTATGTGCATTGTGCGAAGTTAAGCGGTGCCATTATTTGCATAGAACATTGTAGGGAGTGCCAATGGCTCATTAAAAATCAAGGAGCAATGAGGTGCACATATAAAAAAAGACGCCTAGTAAAACTAAGCGCCTTTTAGTTAGCCATTCAGCTAAGGTCTAATTAATTATAGCATGAAATGGTTGATAAATACAGTAATAATCAGTATTTTAGCTGATTATTTTTAACTTGATATAACGTATTAACAAATCAGACATTTCAGAGGACGCTATGAGAAAAAGGAAACGAGTAATTGGTAAATCAATGATAGAGGTAACCGATTATCATACATCAAGGACCTATAGAAGGAATGGCAAACGAGTTAAAAAACAACAACCAACTTCGGAAGCAGTCAAGAAGAACAATGAGAAGGCAGCAGAAGCTAGGTTAAGAATGCTGATTGACATCAACTTCAAAAGCAATGACTACTACCTGACATTGACATATAAAGAGCAACCGACGTGGGAGCAAGCTAAGAAGGATATGCAGAATTTCATCAAAAGATTGCAAAGAGCCTATAAAAAATGCGGGAAGGAACTGAAATATATTTATGTCGCAGAAGGTAAGACCCGCATTCACTTTCACATGATCATCAATAGTGAAATTGAACTATATGCAGAAGACTTTGCAAAATTATGGAAACATGGCATGCACAAATTAATGCTATTCAATGGTCAAGCAGAAGACGCATGTAGATTGGCCCATTACTTTGTAAAAGAAAAACGAGCTGCTTGCTATGAAGAAAAACAAGAAGTATTCCATCGACGTTGGTCAAGCAGTAAGAACTTAGAAAAGCCAAGTGTGAAAGTAGAAACACTCAAAGCAAGCACCTGGAGAGAAGGCATCAATGCACCACAAGGATATTATGTTGAGACAGATTCAGTAGTAGAAGGTGTTAGTGAAGAGGGTTACCCATACAGATTCTATCGATTGATAAAGATAGGAGAAAAAAATGCTCATGCTAATTATCGGAATGGTAATCGGTAGAATATGAGAAATGTTAATAACTGCATTATGCGTAGTTAGTAAGAAAGGAGACAAGTAATGGCCATATTGAAAGTAAAAAGATTGACGACAGTAACAGTACCGGATAACGGAACAGCAGGGTCTGTAGGGCTAGATTTATATATGCCAGAGGATGTAGTTGTTCCAGCGGGAGCTAGGGGACAGATTGTAAAGCTAGGGATAGCAGTGGAGTTGCCGAGTGGATTCCATGTAGAGTTACTGCCACGATCTAGCACAGGCGTTAAAACGCCAATTCGTATATCGAATGAAATGGGAATTATCGACTCCGATTATAGAGGGGAGATTGGGGCAATTGTCGATAATGTATCTAATCAAGACTTTGTATTGAAGAAGAATGAACGATATTTCCAAATGATTGTGCAAAAGAACTACTGTGATGGCGTGTTGGTAGTGGATGAGCTATCAGATACAGAACGTAGTACAGGTGGATATGGGAGTACAGGAAAGTAGGTAATAAATGGAAACAAGATGTAAGTGTTGTGGTGGAAAAATTAAACAGAGTGAAGCATCGACAATGACATATTGCAAAGTGTGTTGTCAGAGATTTCATATAAAAACAACAAACAACGAACAAATGTTAGAAAAATATAAAGAGTTTAGAAAAGAGCAACCGGTATACACCTATACAAAGGATGGGAAGAAGGTGTTGCATGAGTTTCAAAATAATAAGCCAGTAAAAACAGTATTTACAGGCATGCGACATAAGAAATGTGTAGTATGCGGGAAAGAATTTAAAACATTAAGTGGTGGAGCTAAATATTGCTCTGACCAGTGTAGAAATAAGGCACATAAGGAGAAAAACAATGATTGATATGAACCAAGTACATTTAGCTGGTCGAGTAGTAGGAGATGCTGAATTGCGTTATACAAAAACTGGAAAACCAGTATTAAGTTTCAGCATGGCCACAAATAAGAAGATTGGTGATGAGTATAGACCTAGTTATCACCATATTGTCTGTTGGAATGATGCAGAAGATTACGGTGCATTAATGAAAGGCGATTACGTATTTGTCGATGGCGAGCTGTCGACACGATCCTATGAGGGGAAAGATGGAAAGAAACGATACATTACAGAAGTAATTGCATTCAATATTGGTGTATCTGCAAAAACAAATAAGGGTAAGAGCAATTTCGAAAATTATGGGAATGACGAAGACGTACCATTCTAGGAGGAGTCATGAGGACAAGATATATAAGTCCGTATGGTGGAGATATGCCACAAGCAGACCTAGTTATTGAAGACGAAGAAGTAGCAAGAAAGTCTAATGGATTCATTTATATATATGACTTAGATAATCCGACGACAATTAGTGAGGCTATTTACTATGTAAGTAAGTTACATGGGTACAATGTGAGATATATTGCTGAATTAATTGCTAATGATGCGGGACTTAAAAAGACCGACTTATTAGAAGATGCAGAACGATGGGCGGTTAATGAGGTAAGGAAGATGTTTTTATGGCCAAAATAAACTTTGATGTACCACTAACAAAGAGAAAGCAAAATGCCATGATACAAGCGAACATATTAGATGATAAGAAAATGCGTGAAATAGGATTTACTGATTATAGTAAAGACTCATGGTATTACTGCAGAGGATTAGGGAGCGACATATCATTTAATGTCAGCATAAATAAAAAAACGAGCGAAATAAAAATTGATGTATTGGATGAATGTTTTTTACAACCTTTTGATTATCAAGCGCAAATACAAGATGGGCGGAATGATGATTTCATAAACAATATCAATAAACAGGTACAGGAGCAGATGAAGTATCTTATGGATGCTGGTGTTATAACGGGGTACAGAATGGGTGATTATATCTAATGCATATTAGTAAAGAGAAAGCAGAAAAAATAAAAGAATTAGTTGATAGTGGCATAGTAACAACATTGGGTGAGTTGGCCAAAGAGTTAAATGTGACAGTAGAGGAACTAGTAAGGGAAGATATGGATGATTGAATTTAGAGGATAAGGATTTAGTAGAGTAGTAACGAGAACGGAGAGATAAGTCATGACAGTAGAAGTAATTAAAGCATACTTGGCCACAGAAATTGAATATTGCGGAGAGTACGAAGAAACAAAGAAGAAGGCATATTTGAAAGTCTTAAAATTTATTGAAAACGGAGAAGAGGAAGATAGAAAAACAAATATAACGGGAGAAGAGATAAGTAAAGGCCTATTGGGCGCATTAAAAGAGGGAGAATAGTGCATGACGGAGCAAGAATGCAAAGAGTTATTACGGCGAGTCAGAAAGGCACAGTTTGAGCTTCGAACAAAAGAAGAAGAATTAGAACAATACAAAAATGATTGCTATACATTAACAGCAACGGATTACAGTAAAGAGAAGTTGAGTGGTGGCACGACGCATGACACATCAGATATGATTGCCAGGTTGATGCAACTACGTGATGCGGTTAATAATCAGTGGGATATACTTATTAACTTGAGGCTAGAAGCTAATATTTGTATCAATAATATGCATGATTCTGTTAATAGGTCATTGTTGACACAGAGGTATATTCTTGCGAAATCTTGGAAAGCAGTAGCAGATAGTCTAAGTACAAGTGAAGATAACGCAAGAGGATATAGACATGAAGCTGCAATTGCAGAATTTATCAAATCAAATAAAAATTAACACATTTTAACACATTCATATCTGATATACTATATGTGTAAGTAGTTTCGATAAGAAATGAACACGATTAATTACAATATGAATAGGGAAAAGGACACTGTCGCTGCAGTGTCCTTTTTTCATGCTTGAATTAGGAGAGCTTATGTTTCCAAAGCACAAACGAATTGTTAATAGGAAGATGATACAAGCCTGTAGAAAAAACAGATGTGAGTATTGCGGTACAGTAACAAATATTGAACCACATCATATTAATACTCGTGGAAGTGGAGGAGGAGATATAAAGGAGAACCTGATACAGTTATGTACGCAGTGCCATATTAATGCACACAGTGGCTTACTAAGCAAAGAAGAATGTATGGAAGTAGTCGCTATTCGTGAAGGGCTGTCGGTTGATGCGGTATATAAGATTAATCGTAAAGCAATGGGTTATGATATATAGCAATTTTTATTGGAGGTAATACATGTTACGAGCCTGTAGCTATTGTGGAGGAATTCATGATGGTGAGTGCCCACATAAACCCAAAAGAAACTACAAACAGGAACATGCCAATGCTAGTGATAGCAGAATAAAAGAACGCAAGTTTAGGTCTAGCACTGAATGGAAAGACTGCAGAGCTAACATATTAGATAGAGACAAACACCTATGTAGGATATGTTTATATGAAGACGGATACATTAGTGTAGGGCAGCCTCTTGATGTTCATCATATAGAACCATTGCACAAGGCATGGTCTAAGAGGACTAAAGAGAGTAACTTAATTACAGTATGTAAGGCTCATCATTATCAATGCGATCATGGACAATATAAAGCCCAGTATCTCGAGAAAATAATTAGTACCCCCCCTACCTTGGAAAAGAAAAATTGTAAAAAGTCGTGAGACCGTACTGCTCACCTCATTTTTTAAAATTTTCCCCATGCGCTCATGCGTGCGTGCGAATAAGAACTCTATTATTATACGTGCGCGTATATATATAAATACTAGAAAGGAGATGAGACGATGGCACGAGCAAAGAGTGCAAAGACAACTAAAAAGCACTTAACTAAAGCAGAAAAGGACGCAAGACTAGCTGTTGAAAATGCATTTGCTGATGATGCGGATGTTTGTCCACCGTCTTATCTAAATAAGGAACAAGTGGAAGTGTTCGAATTTATTGCGGGTGTATTGAAACGAGCCAATGTACTAAGCAGTTTGGATACGCAAACAATTACACAGGCAAGTGTTGTCATCGACATGTTGAATAGCGCTAATTTACAGGTTGCCAACGATCCTGAACTAGCTATTGATTTGGCGTTTACGCAAAACATGGAACGGTTAACTAGAACATATTTGAAGTTGTGCGCTGAACTAGGGCTTAGTCCAACCGCAAGAGCTAAGATGGGTTCGCTGATTGCTAATAAAGCAAAAGAGGACAAAGACCCATTATTAAGTATCTTGAAGGGCGGTGATATAGATGAATAAAAAACATCCCGCTTATGCGTATGCCATGGACGTAGCAGAAGGAAAGATAAATGCACCTAAGTTTGTAAAGCTACAGGTGAAAGAGTTCCTAAGAATTGCTAACAACAAGGATACCAGGTATAAGATTGACGATAATAAGGTTAGAACGATTGGCGAATTACTGAAATTGCTAATCATGCCTAAAGGGTTGAAAGCCAATCGCACAGTCCACGATAGTATAGCTGGGTTTCAATGGCTTTTTATTATCGCTATTATGTGTACTGTTGAACGTGATCATAGTGAAAAACGCAGATATGAAAATGCCATATTGGAAATATGCAGAAAGAACGGCAAGACATTCTTAATAGCCGTTATTTTTATTTTGCTTTTCTTTATTGAGCCTAAATTCTCTAAGTTTTATTCTGTCGCTCCTGATGGTTCATTGTCTCGTGAAATTAAGACGGCGATTGAGGAAATTATTCGTTCAAGCCCTGCTATGCTTGGCAAGATGAATGGTAAAGAGAAATTTAAAATGCTAAGGGATTATATCAATTGTAATATCACAGAGAACAGATATATTCCGCTTAATTACTCAACTGGTAGATTGGACGGCAAGCTCCCTAGTGTATTTCTAGTAGATGAAACAGGTGCATTGCCTAATACATACGCTATTGAGGCCATGAGGTCAGGGCAATTAACTATCTTGAACAAGCTAGGATTTATCATTTCAACTAAATACCCTACGCTAAACAATCCATTTGAAGATGAAGTGGATTATGCAAAGCGTGTATTGAATGGTGCAGTAGATGATGATAAGGTGTTCGCCTTGTTATATGAGCCTGACGACACAAAAGGTTGGGCTACTAATGACGAGGTGTTGGAACAATCAAATCCGTTGGCGCTAGAAGTGCCTGAAATCATGGAAGATTTAAAAGCTAAACGCCAGGTGGCCATTGAAATTGAAAGCAAAAGGGAAAACTTTATCACAAAGCATTGCAACATCATCTACAGTGGAGCGGGCAGTGAAAGCTTTGTCAATGTAGCAGACCTACAAAAGGGGGCAGTCGATAATATCGATTGGCAAGGAAGAGAAGTCTTCTTGGGCGTTGACTTGGCAATGACAACAGATAATTGCGCCGTATCTATGGTTGCCTATGACGAGGACGAAGGTAGGGCATACTTACAATCCGTTGCGTTTATTCCTGAAGAGAGGATAGATGAAAAGTCCAAATTGGAGAGGATACCGTATCGTGACTACATTAATGCAGGCAACTGCATCCCGTGTGGTAATCGTACTGTAGATTATGGTGCTATTGAGAGATACATCATGAATATAGAGCAGAAATATGGTGTCACAGTCATGGGTATTGGTTATGACAGATATAATGCTCTGTCCACTGCTCAAAAGCTAGAAGAGGCCGGATATACAATGGTAGAAATCAAGCAACACTCTAGTGTATTGCATCCAGCTACCAAGTGGCTTGCCGAATTGGTGGCAGAGGGCAATTTATCTTATGATAAGTCCAATAAACTCCTAGAAATTAACTTTGAAAACTCAAGATGTGTTTACGATACCAACATGAACCGATATGTAAATAAGAAAAAATCACGAGGTAAGGTGGATATGGTAGTCGCTGGCATCAATGCAATGTATCTATTACATCAAAATTATATGTTAAACAGTGCATTGGATTGGGTTGTTCAGATTTAAGAAAGGGGGTGAAATGAGAAATGGGACTACTAGATAAGATTATTGGTGTAGAAGAGCGCTCCGAGGATAACCAAAACGCCTATGTAGACACGGCTGATAGCATTGATTTAACACTTCCAAGCTTTGGGACTAACCCAACTGTTACACGGCAACAGGCGTTATCTGTGCCAGCGGTGGCTAGTGCTTTGTATTTAATCAGTGGCATCATAGCGGGGATACCAATCAAGCTATATCGTAAAGAAAATGACGCCATAACGGAAGTTAAAGGCGATGATAGGGTAACACTGCTTAACATTGAAACGAACTCCGTCCTAGGGGCATATGAGACAAAACAAGCTATGCTAAATGACCTAATCATGGAAGGCAGTTGCTATTGTTACATTGGTAAGAATGGAAATACGGCTGAATCGTTACAATATTTGCCAAAATATAGAGTATCTTGCCTAGATAATGGGCAATTAATTGACAGAAAACTCTATTTCCTTGTTGATGGCAAGTATTATGACAACTTTAATATTATGCGAGCCGTGAGAAACTGCAGTGATGGCGTTCATGGCAATGGTCTCTTACAAGATAATGCCATGCATATATCCAGTATGTATAACGCATTAACCTATGAAAATGGCGTAATTAGTAAGGGTGTTCGTAAAGGTTTCTTGAAATCAGAGGGTAGATTAACGGTAAAAGCCCTTGAGGCACTTAAAAGAGCTTGGCGATACATGACTTCTAAGCTTGGCCAGAGCGATGTCATCGTGTTGAACAAGGGTATTACATTTGAAAGTGCAGATAGTACTGCTGTAGAAAATCAATTGAATGAATCCAAGCAAACCAATGCTGATCTAGTGTATAAGTTGTTCGGCTTTACCGATAAGACATTCACAGATGAAAAAGCATTCAATATTTTCGTCAAAACAACTATCATGCCAATAGTCAACTGCTTTACAGAAGCAATTAATCGCTCTATGTTGCTTGAAAATGAAAAAGGAACACTATACTTTAGCCTTGATATGAATGACTTACAAAAGGCGGATATGTTGACGCGGTTCAATGCCTATAAAACTGCATTGGATAGCAACTGGATTAATGTTGATGAAGTCCGTGAACGAGAAGACTTATCTCCTATGGGCATCGACTTTGTAAGCATGAACCTTGCCAATGTATTGTACTGGCCTGAAAGCAAAAAGGTTTACACGCCTAATACTGGTATCATGGGCGACCTGACCACCTTAAAAGCAGAGAAAGGGGGTGAGGAAAGTGAAAATCGAAGTTAGAAACGGAGCAGTAACGATTGAGGGTTATGTCAACGTTACTGAACGCCTATCTAAGCCAATCCGTGATGTAAGAGGTCAATTCTTGGAAAAAGTTGCGACTGGTGCATTTAATTCCGCTTTACAACGCAATGACAATGTAGAATTACGGTTTAATCATCGCCGTAAATTGGGCGACCAACAAGATGGCACTCTTGAACTTCGTGAAGATAACATTGGTCTTTATGCAAAAGCAACTGTTTCTGATGGCGAAGTAGTGGAATTGGCTGAAAATCGGCAATTAAAAGGCTGGTCTTTTGGCTTTAAAAAGTTAGAAGACGCATGGGAAAAACAGGAAAATATGCCTGAAATTCGCACGTTGAAAGCAATTGATATGAGCGAAGTATCTATTTTGTCTGTAAATCCTGCCTATATTGCCACTTCCGTCAGTGTTCGAGCTGACGAGGGAGAAGATTTACTTGAATGTAGATCTAATGACCAGGCAATCGGCGTGGTTGAATATGATGTTGAAGAGAAACGCCAAGAAGAAAAACCAAAGGCAGATAACTCTAAATACCATGAATTAATTAACCAACTTAAAGGCTAGCATCCATCATATATGGGTGCTTTTATTAATTAGTGAGGAAACAATTAATGAATTTCAAAAAACTTATCGAGAAACGCAACGAATTAGTTGCTGAAATGGACGCACTTGTGAAGTCTGCTGACGAAGAAACACGTGCATTAAACGATGACGAAGTAAAATCTTTTGAAGAAAAGAAAGCAGAAGTCGCTAAAATTGACCAAACTTTGGCATTGGCTAACGAAGAACGTAGCATGATGTCTGTGGCACCTGAAGAAGCTCCTAAAGCTTTGGATAAAGCAGCTAAATCTGAAGTAGAAGAACGTGCTTTTGCTAACTTCTTGCGTACAGGCTTGACTTCCTTCTCTGATGTTGAAACACGTTCTGATGTAAACCTTTCCAAAGGTGATAATGGCGTTGTAATTCCTACAACAATTGCTGACCGAATCATCTCTACTGTTAAGAATATCGCTCCTATCATCCAAGGTTCTGACCTTTATGATGTAAAAGGCGATTTGGTGTTCGTGGTTGACGACGAATCTGCCAACAAAACCACTTGTGCATATGTAACAGAATTCCAAGAATTGGAATCCACTACTGGCAAATTCAAGTCTGTAACACTTAAAGGTGAAATCGCTGGCGTATTGACTAAAGTATCCAAATCTTTGATTAACAACGCAGGCTTTGACATTGTTAACTATGTTGTAACTAAAGTTGCTGAATCCATTGCACAATTCTTGGAAAACGAAATGCTTAATGGCACAACAAAAATCCAAGGCCTTTTGAACGCAGAACACGCAGTTACTGCTGCATCTGCTACTGCAATCACCGCTGATGATCTCATCGACTTGCAATTCGCTGTTCCGCAAGTATATCGTGGCAATGGCGTATTCATTATGAACCCTGATACTTTCAAGGCTTGTGCTAAATTGAAAGACAATGACGGCAATTACATTTTGAATAAAGACCTTACTAATGGCTATGGCTATACTTTGTTGGGTCGCCCTGTATACGAATCTGACAATATGCCTAAAATGGCAACTGGTAATAAAGTTGCTTTGTTTGCTGACCTTAAAGGCTATGCTACTAAGATTGCTGGCGAATCTGCAGAAATTACTGTGTTGCAAGAAAAATTTGCGACTCAATATGCAGTTGGCGTAGCTGGTTATGTAGAAGTTGACGGCAAAATCGTTGACCAACAACGTATTGCAGTCCTCAAAATGGCGTAATTAAAGGGGTTTAACCTATGAAGTACAAAGCATTAATCGGCTTTAGTGGCGTTGTATCCGCACATAAAGGTCAAGTAGTCGAGATCGTGAATGACGAAATTGCACAAGACCTATTGTCTGCTGGGTATATTGAGGCTGCAAAAACAGTAAAAAAAGCCACTAAGGCAGTAAAAGCTGACGAACCAGTAGAGGAGTAATTAATGAAAGTTAGTGAACTAACTATTGATGTGGTAGCTAACTTTATCCGAGTAGATATTACTTCCGAGACAGAGCCGATACTTAACTTAGTACTTAAGGCAGCTATTCAATACTGCATGACATATGTAGGCATTGATGACAAACAGGAATTGGACGAGTATGAGGATATGACTATTGCAGTGCTTAGCCTGTGTGGTGAGTTTTATGACAACCGCACGTTTACGGCGGTTGAAAATGCGGTAGTCAATCCTACTGCTCAAGCAATTCTTGATAAGTATTCATTTAACCTACTGTAGGGGGTGCAATATGTATCGAAAAGGGCGACTAAGTACACTCTTACAACATAAGGGAGAGCTACACGCCAATAGAAAGTCTAGCACCATGAACGAATTGGGGCAGTATCCAATTGAGGATACTATCCTTGATGTCATGCATTGTGGGGTTATCCCACAGACTGGCGGACTATTGAGCGGTAGAACTGCTGATACTACATTGGCTAGGACAACCCATAAAATCGTAACAAGATACCGAGATGATATAGAGTCTGATATGTGGTTTATCATCGAGGGGCAACGATACAACATTCTATATGTCATGGATCCTTACCTTAATAAGGAACGCCTTGAGATATTCACAGAGGTGGTTATCTAATGGGTGTTGATGTCGAATATGAGGGTCTTACTGAATTTTCCAAGGAGCTATTAGACTTAGCAAACGATAAATTTCCAAAAGAAACAAGGAAATTTCTTCAACGAGCTGGCAACAAATTGCGCAAAAATGCCAAGGATAATTACAAGAAAGGCACTACAACAGGCACGAAGAACCTTATTAAAGGGCTAAAAAGGGATAGGGCGTATAAATACGGAAAAGACGAGTGGCAAGTTCGTGTAAAAAATACCGCTCCTCATGCATGGCTAGTGGAGCATGGTCATGTTATGTTGGGGCATAAAGAACAAGGTAAGCCTAAGTTGACAGTAGCTAATACTGGAGAGGCTTTTGTTCGAGGCAAAAATGTCATGGGCAAGACTGCCAAGGCTTTTCCTGGTGAATACGAACAAATGGCGGAAGAATTTATCGACATGATGTTAGATGAGAAAGGGTTAAGCTGATATGGTAACGGCGGTAGATATAGTTAAGGCTTTGACTATTAAATGCCGTGAGTTATTAGGGTGCGATGTTAACGATAGAGACTTATCAGAGGGCTTTGAACGCCCATCTTTTTTTATCGAGGTGGTTGACTTTAAGAACGACGATATAGGTGAAATTCTTAGGGGTGATACATTCACTGTATATATCTACTATTTCAACGAACGCCGTGAGACTGGCTATTTAACACTGCTAAAAGCACGTGAGAGCCTTAGAGAGTTGTTGGCCATGCCAATATCTATCACTGACGGCTTTAGTATCGTTGCGGATGAAATAGCGGAAAATATCAGTAAGGCTGATATGTCCTATATAACCAACTTTGATGTAACACTTTACCAAAATCGCCCACAACCAGACGGCACTTATATGGAAGAGTTGGCTATCAATGGGCAATTGCAAAAGCCCACAGAATAATACAATGCACCCACAGAGGGTGCTTTTTTATTGCAGAAACGAGGTAAAAAATGGCTATTGGCTTACCTAATATTGATATTGTTTTCTTGCAAAAAGCAGTATCCGCAGTACTTCGTTCAGAACGAGGCACTGCCGTTGTCATCGTAAAAGATGACACCCAAACTGCTGCAGGGTACGATATTTTCAAATTCGAGGCAGATATTACTAAAAATAAATATTCTACTGAAAATATTGCACTCTTAAAGCGGTGTTTCTATACAAACGTAAATAAAGTAGTGGCGGTTCATGTGCCAACTACAACGTCTGATTTTGCTGATGTCAAAGCAGTGCTTGACCGAGTTAAATACAACTGGGCTTGTACTACAGTGGCTGATTGGCAAGATGACTTGGTTTCTTATACTAAGAGCCGTAATGTTATCTCTAAGGGTCGCAAAGTAAAATGCGTTGTGGCTAATGTTACAGTGGCTGATGATAAACACGTTGTTAATATCAAAGGCGATTGGGTACATGAGGCTGGTGCTGACCAAGCTACAACCGTCAAGATGACTGACTATGTACCACGCATTACTTCTATATTGGCTAACTTGCCAATGAACCGTAGTATCACATACTACGAATTGGAAGATTTAGACTATGTAGATAACTCTTTCATTACTAATGAAAAGGATGCTAATAAATGGACTGATGAGGGTTGGTTGATTCTCATCAATGATGACGAAGATGCGGTTGTTCGTGTCGGACGTGGGGTTAACACTTTAACTACATTCACGTCCACAGACACAGAAGATATGCGGAAGATTATCATCGTTGAATCCATGGACTTGATGACTGAAGACTTGTATTCCACTTTCAAAAAATACTATGTTGGCAAGTACAAGAACCATGTAGATAATCAATACTTATTTATCTCTTCCGTTAATTCTTACTTTAAGTCTTTGACAAAAGTGGTAAACGGCGAAATTCTAGATCCTGAATACGATAACAAGGCATTCATTGATGTTGAAAATCAACGTGATGCGTGGTTATCTGTTGGGAAAACAGAGGCAGAAGACTGGGATGAAGATAAGGTCAAGAAAATGTCCTTTAAGTCTACAGTTTTCATCGCTGCCAAAATTAAAATCTTGGATGCAATGGAAGATTTGTCTTTCCAAATTACCATGGAATAGGAGTAATGTATGGCTAATAACAAAGAAATTCATAATCAAATTCTCCGTGGTCAATTCGGTAAGGTGTGGATTGACGGCGAGTTGTATGCCAATGTAAAGTCTTTTGAGGCTAAAATCTCCCTCAAGTACGAGGCAGTAGATATTAATGGCGAAATGGGCGTTCATCAACGCCTTGTAGGGTTCGAGGGTGCAGGCACTTTGGTGTTGCATAAAATCGATAGCCGTGTAGCACAAAAGATTGCTGGCAAAATCAAGAACGGCTCTGTTCCTGATATTAAAATTGTATCTAAGTTAACAGACCCTGATGTTAATGGGGCAGAACGCATTGAATTAACAGGCGTTACTCTTGATGAATTGACACATGGGTTCGAAAACAAAAAGGTACAAGAAGAATCTTATCCTTTCAAGTTTGCTGATTATAACTACTTAGACTTGATTCTCTAATTTATATAGGCGTTGCTAAGGCAGCGCCTTTTCTAATTCAGTGAGGAATATAAATATGGCTAAAATTCAACTAGAAGATTTGCTCAATCGCAATATGAAAGAGGGCTTTGAATCTAAAGATGTATATGTAAAGGGATTGGGCGGTGAATTAACTGTAATTCATCAACCATTGCCAACGGTACTCCGCCTTATGGATGACATTAAAGACAATGCAACTCTTTCCACTGTTATGGATGCCATGGTGCAACTAATTTATAATTGTGTTCCGCTCTTCAAGAACAAGGATCTACAAGCTAAATATGAATGTGCAGAACCTACAGATGTTGTCTACAAAGTCTTAAATGACAGTGTAGAAGATATTACTGCATTGGGTGAGGCTATCCTAGCCATGTATGGCATGACAAACCCTGTAGATGAAGTAAAAAAGCAATAAGAGCGGACAAAGAATTAACGATGTTCCGCTTTTATATGCGAAAAGGTCATACTTTACATTCCTTGCTTGATTTAGACCCTTTAGAGAAAGCCTTTTATATGGCTTGCTTTGAGTTAGAAATCGAAGACTTAGAAAGGAGCAGAAATGGCTAAAAGTATTAATGTACTCCTTAGCTTACGAGACAAATTCACCGCTCCGATGAAACAAGTAGGGGATACAACCAAGGACACTGAACGCAAGTTGTCAGTTATGAAAAATAAAATGACTAACTTTGGCAGTGGCATTAACAGCAAGTTCATGGGAATTGCAGGGTCTATTGGCAAAATGGGCTTGGCAATGAGTGGACTTGGTGCGTTTGCTGGCGTTGGTGCGTTGGTGGATTACGGCAAGAAAGCAATGGATGCGGCTAAGGCTGCAGAAACTGCACAAGTAACACTCCGCAACTCAATTCAGAATAACAATTCGCTATATGATAAGTCTGCCTCTTCCATTGATGCAATACAACAACAACTAAATGGGTATGCTGCTAAATGGGGGCAAGTCGGCGTTATTTCAACAGGGGCTATCCGTGCAGGATACACCGAACTGAATAAATGGAATGTTCCTGTTGATAAAATTGATGATATGAGTGAAGCACTTACAAATCTAGTCGCGGGCAAATTCGGTATTAATGCTACGGCAGAAGATGCTACGTTGGCTAGTCAGGCAATTGGGCGTGCTTTTAACGGCGACGTTGCCGGCCTTACTAGGATGAAGATCCCAATGACAGAGGCACAAAAGCAGATGATTAAGAATGGTGATGCGGCACAACGCATGGCGGCGATTAATGAAATTGTTAATGGCACATTCAAGAATCAAAATGAAATCTTAGCGCAAACGCCTGATGGCAAAATGAAGAAGATGCAAAACCAACAGGCTGCACTTATGGCTACTATTGGTAAAAGCCTTTTGCCAATGCAACAAGCATTTATTGACTTGATTGCAACAATCATGCCAGCCATTGCCCCTGTAATCCAAGATATATTTGGGCTTTTTAGTGGTGCGTTTACTGCAATTGCTCAAGTCATTGGAGAAAATAAACAAGTCATCCAAGATAATTTGGCTGGTGCAATGAACGTTGTTAAGTCTGTGATAGCTGGTCTCGGTACTGTCATCAAGTGGTGCGTAGAAAACCTTGGTTTCCTAGCTCCTGTATTGAAGTATATTGTGGCTGGATTCCTTGCGTTCAATGCCATATCAGCCGTATTACCAACTATTTTGTCAATCGGTAAAGGCATTATGACTGTTATCAGCATTGTCAAGACATTGGGAGCAGTTGTTATGGCTAACCCAATGTTATTCGCTATCCTGGCAGTAGTAGCTGGTATTTATTTGTTAATCACTAACTGGGAGACAGTGAAAGAAGTTGCTATAGAGGTATGGGATGCCATTTCTTCTAAAGTAACCGATGTGTGGGATAACATAGTGGCTACTTGCATGGCGTTTGTACAGGCGGTTATTGCTCAAGTGCAATTATTGTACAACAGTTTCATGACGATCATAAGTCCTATATTGGATGGAGTACAACAAATTTTCCAAGGAATCATTGATTTCGTTGTAGGCGTATTCACAGGTAACTGGGATATGGCTATGAGTGGATTGGTCAATATCTTTAGCGGATACTTTAATGTAATCCAAAGCATTGCCACTACTGTACTTGGTTTCATCCAAGATAAAATCCAGTGGGCGGCAGACAAGATTGATGCTATTAAGAGTGGTGTATCCAATATGTTTGGCGGTGGCGGTGGTGGCGATGAAGACCACCATAACGCAACAGGAACACAATACTGGCAAGGCGGGTTGACATATGTTAATGAAAACCAAAGAGGTGAGTTAATCAACTTGCCAAATGGGTCGCAGGTCATTCCACATGATGAAAGTATGCGTCAGCTTGCTAATAATCGTGGCGGCGTTACTGTTAATGTAACAGTCCAAGGCAATGTGATTGGCAATGAGCAATTTATGGATGATTGCGGTCGCCATATTACGGATAAGATTATGCTAGCAATGGGTAATATGTAGGGGGTGAAACATGAGCTTTATAGATAATGCCAAGAAAATGGCAAAAAGCAGAATGCTTGCTAAACAGGCAGATTTGCAGAAGACTCTAGTATCACGCGCTACAAGAGAGGCTGACAAGTTAACACATGGATTAGTTGGCAAGGTGTTGGATTACATGGAACGGCGACCTAGCACGGACATAGTGTTTCACTCTGAACTAACAGATGAATATGTTACCTTGCCAGTTGTACCTAACCCATTGCCAACCATAAGCGAACCACAAGCCAATGATACTTTCAATGGTCTTAGGGGGGATATTAAGTTAATAGGACCGCTAGGACTTAGGACTTTATCCTTAGACAATATCCTGTTGCCAGTCGGAAAGGATTACTCATTTATTCGTGGCAATGGTACAGATGGCGCTCAAGTGCTTAGCTTTTTCCAAGCCCAACGGCAGATGAAAGCGGTGATGCGGATATGCATTATTCAGACAGATGGCACTGAAATACTTAATATGCCATGTGTCATTAATGACCTATCCTACTCCTACGATAAGGTAGGCGATATTAAAGCCACAGTAAGCATAGAAGAGTATGTGTATACAAATGTATCAACGCAGACACAATCGGCTACTGGGGGCGAAAATACCGAGGCAGGAGCGACTAAATGAAACTACAGTATACGAATGTAACAAAGGATAAAGACGGCAATGATGTTACCGAGACACGAGAAATAACGGCGTATACCAATAACTATCAGCGGTCTGATGGTATCGATACACTGGGTCAAGAATTTACTTTTGACCTTGCTGATAACCCTTTTGATTTCAATATGATGGGTACACGGCTAGCCATTGGCGGTAAGGTAGAGTTTAGTAATCAATTGAGCAATAATAACAAGAGTGCAACAATGACACTGCAGGAAGAACCACAAGAGGTGGTTGTATTCCAAGGCATAATCGTTGCAGAAAAGCAAAGTGGGGCTAATAAATATAGCTATACTTGCTTTGATTATTGCTTTTATCTCAACAAATCTGAAATTGAAATACAATTCAACGGGGTTAGTGGAACAGAGGCAATACAACGAGTATGCAAAGAGAATGATATTCCGCTTGGGAATGTGGCTCAAATCAACACTAAAATCAAAAAGATATACCAAGGTCAGCCAGTATCCGATGTCATTAGGGATATTATCAAGCAAGCAACGGAAGAGACAGGATATAAATACCGCTTTGAGTATCGTGATGGCAAGATTCATGTAGAGGATTATAAGGATTTAGTGCTAGATAAGGTAATCACAGAACCTATCAGCAACTATAGCCGTGATCTAAGCATGGAAGATATGCGAAACAGTGTAGTTGCTATCTCTAGTAAAGAAAAGTCGACTTCGGTCAAATCCACCATCCAGGATAATGAAAGTGTAAAGCGGTACGGCTTGATTAAGAAAATCATCAAGGTAGATGATAAAAAGCAAGCACAGACCGCACAGATTGCTAACAAGACTATTAAGGATAGAAATAAGATTGGCGAAAAGCTAAATATTACTCTACTTGGCGATGACACTGTTAGAAGTGGGCGTGTGATTATCCTAGACGATTATACCGTTGATATTCACGATAAATTCTTGGTAACAAATTGCAAACATAGCTATGGTACTAACCATACTATGGTGCTAGACCTACAGAGAGTTGTGCCTGATCCTGATACTAGTACGTATAGCAAGACAACCACAACAAGTATCACTCCTAACGCAGTTAACTCTAGTGCCAATGCAGCACAAGTTGATGCAGGCATGAACGCCTTAAACGGCTACGAAAGTGTGTATCGCGATAATGGTTGTGTAGATGTGGCGGTAAAGGCAGGGTCATATTACAGCCCATTCCTAAAGCAACAGGCAGATATGGGCGTTGCTAATGTGCCTACATTGGTTAATAACGCAAAGAGTGCAGGATACAGTGTAACGCCATTTAATGGATATGCTAACAAGGGCGACTTACTTGTATATGGAAATAATGACCATGTTGTTATTGCTGATGGTGCTGGCGGTTGCTTTGGTAACTCTACCAGTGCTGGTCATGCTAGGTTCTATAGCGACGCCAATTATGCTTTTGGCGATGGCGTTGCACCTACTAAAGTGATTCATATGTCATAGGGGGTAGTTATGGAAGAATGGCATAGCCAAATGGCTAAAGAGTTTAAAAGCCGTAGTAATCCTGTTAGAATTGGTGCGGTTCTTGGAGAGGTAATCAGTACTTCGCCATGGAAAGTAGCAATAAAAGACGGCAAGTTTATTATTGATAATTCTAACGGATATGTTTGCTTTCAGCTGATTCACCACATTACTACCTACGTATATAGGCACAGTGGTCAGATGACCCATAGCGGTTGTAGAGCTGGGGCGAATTCAGGATACACTGCACAAGGCGAAGGAAAAATAGTTTTGAACGAGCTATGGAAACCAGGCGACAAAGTGCTTGTTATACCTGACGAAAACGAACAACATTTCTTTATAGTGGATATTGTAAAAGAGGGGGTCTAATGTTCCCAAAAGACTACAATTTCACAAACTCTATCCAATCAACTGCAACAGCTACCAATGCTCAACACCATGTAGGGCGGTCTTTTGCTTTTGACTATAAGACGCACCGCTTTATATTTAAAGACGGACGGAATGTGGAAGATACGCAGATTGATGCCATAAAGCAGTGGATAGAGTTGTTTATTAGAACAGATATGAAGAAATATCTGATTTATACCGATAGCTTTGGTCTAGATCTAACTAAGTTTATCGGTTATCGCTTGCCAAGAGCCTACAAAGTGTCAGAAATCAAACGGCGGATTACAGAGGGAATCATGAACAAAGTCCCTTGCGCCGTTGTTGTTAAGGACTGGGCTTTTAATGCAGGCGTTTTTTATTTCACAGTGGTAACTAATACAGGAGAGGAGATAAAAATAGAACATGACTTCGAATTATAATGTGGATAAAATCCACAATACGATGCTAGAGCATATCTCCGATAGCTACCAAAAGACAGAGGGTTTTCCTACATATGACCTCACAAGAGGCGAGGCGTTCGCTATCCTTGAATTGTGGAAGAAATGCGAAGAAATCGAACGAAAGCAGAATGTGGATAATCTGACTGGCGATGAATTGACACGAATTGTATTCCAACGCAAGGGTACGGAACGCAAACAGGCAACTAAAGCAGTTGGCAAGTTACGCATTGTTGATGGCAATGGCACTATTCATAGTGGCGACCTTTTTGCCAGTGAAAACGGCGTACAATACGAAAGCCTGGATACAAAAGATGTAACCACTGGCGATTATATCAACATTCGTTGTATGCAAGCTGGCGTTGTTGGTAATGTTCCAAAAGGCATGATTACGCAAATGACTGTAACTATTGCTGGCATTAATAGTGTCATTAATGATGACGGAATTGCTGGTGGTGAAAACGAAGAAAGCGATGACGATTTACGAGAACGATACTATGAAGAACTCCGTGAACCTGCCACCAGCGGTAATGATTTCCACTATAAACAGTGGGCTAAAGAGGTTGAGGGAGTTGGCGAGGCTAATGTTATCGGTCTATGGAATGGTATCAATACAGTAAAAGTTGTCATTATTAATTCTGACCGCAAGGCAGCAGATACAGACCTGGTTAAGAGGGTACAAGATTATATTGACCCAGATAGCCAAGGCATTGGCAAGGGGCAAGCCCCTATTGGCGCTAAATGCACTGTTGTGAGTGCTACAGAAGTGCCAATTAATGTATCTGTAACAGGCGTAGGGCACAATAGCACGGCGACAAAATCAACCATTACTACGGCCATTACAACGGCAGTAACGGAATACCTTAAGCGGATAGCATTCCACCAATCCTATGTATCGGTTGCACAGATTGCCAATATCATCATTGATAGCACTGGAGTAACAGATTATGAAAGTGTAACCGTGAACGGACAATCCACCAAGATTGACCTTACTGTAGAGCAAGTAGCCGTAATGGGTTCGGTAAGTGTGGCTCTTAATGACTAATACAGAGTTTAAGGAATACGCATTATACGCAATCAACAAAATGTATCGTAATGATCCTTGGGTTCGTGAGCTATATCAATCAGCAGGATTACAACTGCAAGATATAGATGGTGTTCTTGATGAACTACTAAACAATGGTTTCTTTGATGCGGTAGGTGATAGAGGTATCAGGGTCTATGAAAAAGACCTTGGTATAAGCCCAAGCGGTTCACTAGAGCAACGCCGTGCCATGGTAGAAATGTTGTGGCACAACAATGGAAAATGCGACCTAGAAAAAATTAAAGCGATCATAAAAACATTCGTTGACGATGATGCCGATGTAATTTTTAAAAATGGCATATTGCATTTAGAATTCAACGATTCTTCTTTTGTGTATGCAATCGATAAATTGCGTGAAAACCTGAAAATTGTAAAGCCGGCTCATATCGGTTTGTCCATTGCTGATGCCCATAATGTTGGCGGAGGCGTCTATGTTGGTTCTGTTGTTATGACAAAAGAGACTGTAACCATCGAGCCTAATATTGGCTATAACGCAGAAATGGATACCGCTAACATTTATGGAGCAGTATGGGTAAAACGCATTCACGTAGTTAATAACATTAATAGTTAAAGGAGAAAATATGGCTTCTCAATATCCAAGAAATCGAATTACACGAGGTGGGTATAACTTACTTGCCGAAAGCATTGCGACTAAAAAGCAGTTAACATTTACAAAAGTTGTGATTGGCGATGGCGATGACAAAGGTCAAGATATTAACACCATGGCTACAGTGTTATCTCCAAAGATGACATTGCCAGTAACTGACGGACGAAAAGACGGCGATGGGCAATATCTAGTACAAGCGACTTTGTCTAACAATGAAGTTGAAACAGGGTTTTTTCCAAAAGAGGTGGCTCTATTTGCAAAAATTGATGGCGGTGCTGAAATCATGTACTCCTATACCAATGGTGGTAATATGGTTGGCTTTATTCCTGACAAGAACACGCCGATAGATAGCGAAATTTACAACATTCGCACCAAAATTGGTAATGCAGAAAATGTAACATTCTCCCATGTGGATTCTACATATGTTACCGCTGGTCAACTATCTGACCACAACTCCGACCCTAACGCACATGGCGGACTAATGACAAAAGTGCAAAATGAAGTCAAGGTAGCAACCGATGCCCTGGCAACGCATAATACTGATAATAATGCCCATGCGGCTAAATTTGCTAAATACTTGCCATTAACTGGTGGCAATATGAGCGGCGATATTACGATTAACACCCACTTAGTAGATTATATTATCGAAGAGGGCAGTAACGGTCGAAATTGGTATGCAAAATGGAAAAGCGGACGAATGGAGCAGTTCGTGATTGTAACTAGGTATGGCACTAGTGAAGGGAATGGTTCTATTAGTGGTTGTATTGTTTCACTAATGCAACCTTTCAAAGACACGGATTATATAGCAATTCCAATAAACGAAATGAATGGGGCTAGAAATATTTGGGATGACCAAAATAGTGCTAGTATAACTAGCGGTCCTGGATTTACAAATGTTGCGTATAATCAATCAAAGCGGACTACTACTAGTGTTACAGTATCAACAGATAAATATTGCAACGCAGGCGTTTATTGTGTAGGGCGGTGGAAATAATGTTAGGAACAGTAATAAAAAAAGATGCTTTTGATGCAAAATTATATGCGCAATGTGCTGACTGGTGCAACTATAATAGGGCTATCATAGCGGAATATGACGATAAATATATAGTAGAGGCTATTCCTGGAATACAACCAACCAAAGCGGAACAAATAGCAGAGATTCGCAAACATTACGATGCTAGATTCTCTGCTCTTGACCAAGCTCTTATCCGCCGCCGATTGGCTAACGGCTCTATCGAAGATTTGCAATCTCAATATAAGGCTTTGCAATCTGAAATGTTGACCAAAATTAAGGGGGTTAAATAATGGAAGAAATCAAATCTAACATTCCTGTAATGCATTTTTGCGAATACTGTTGGGCGACTCTCAACCAGGACGGCACTTGCCCTGCCGAGGGTTGCGTACATGACGAACTAATGGAGCTAGATGCCGATGTTGAAACTAATTAAGACAGTAGACGAGGAGTGGCATATCGCTAGCGACTGGCGGAGAGGGTATAAAATCCAAAATGGCGTAGACTTGACCAATGCTACAGCGGTATGCAAGTTCAGGGACGAGCTAGACAATGTGCTAGCCGTTGCTGACTGCCATATCCAAGATAATACAATCATCGTAGAGGTGTTAGGACATAACCATACCAAAGTGCCTAGGTTCGCCAAAAGAGGAAGATACGATGTATTTATCCTCATAGGCGACCAACAGTACAAGGTGGTTATGGGACGCCTTACGATTATTCAAGATGTATCAATGCATTAAGGGGGTAACTGATGAATAATAACGAAGTAGTTAATATAGAGATAGCTAACGGCGTCATCACCAATGAAGTTACGGCTGATGGCATCATCACCCCTGAGGTTACAAATGTATTTGTACCGATCGGTGGCGGTGGCTCTGTAGACTTAAAGCCGTATGCGACAAAAGCAGATACATATACCAAGGCAGAAGTTGATGATAAGGTTAACGGCGTTCATGTTGATTTATCCAATTATTACAACAAAGGCGAAGTAGATTCTAAGGTTCAGGCGGTCACGCCTGACCTTTCCGCCTATGCTACTAAAGCGGAAGTAGAGTATAAGGTCAGCACTGTAACAGGACAAAAGGGCGACCCTGGTCCAAAGGGGGATAAGGGGGAACCGTTCACTTATGCTGACTTTACCCAAGACCAATTAAACGCCCTTAAAGGCCCAAAGGGTGAGCGTGGCGAGCAAGGTCCTGCTGGTCCTATGGGTCCACAGGGGCTACAAGGTGTTCCAGGTCCTAAAGGTGATACTGGATTAACTGGTCCGATGGGTCCTAAAGGTGCAGACGGTGCTAAAGGCGACAAAGGCGAACCTGGTCCACAAGGCTCACCAGGTGAAAGAGGACCTCAAGGTTTACAAGGTCCAATTGGTCCTAAAGGCGATAAAGGGGAACAAGGTCAACAAGGTCAACAAGGTATTCAAGGCATTCAAGGTCCAGTTGGTCCACAAGGACCAAAGGGCGAACCTCTTAGATTTAGCGATTTAACCCCTGACCAAATCGCCCAACTCAAAGGACCGAAAGGCGACCCAGGACCGCAAGGCCCTGCAGGCGTAGGCGGTTCAGGTGGTGGTAGTGTCGATTTGTCTCAATATGCCAAGAAGACAGACCTCAATGCCTATTTATCGACTAATGACGCCAACAATCACTACGCCCAAAAGGGGTGGTCCTCACAGACCTTTGCCTATAAAGGCGACTTGGGCGCTTTTATTAGAAAGAATGAAATTGGGCAATACGCTTTAACGCCTGGAGATGCGGCTAGCCGGTATGTGAATAACATACAGGCTCAAAACTTTGCTAAGAATTCAGATTTAAGCAATTATCGGACAGTCAAGGATGCGGATAATCTGTATATTAGAAAAGTAGATATACGGAACTACATAGCCATGATTAGCGACCCTGTATATCTCAAGAAAACAGACGCCTCTACTACTTATGTTGCTAAAGCCGACTACCAAGATCAAGGCGATAAATTGAAACAGTTTTTAATAGGCAAAAAGCTGACTATTAATAGTACAGATTTGGCTGGAATCCTGATTGAGCTTTTTGAATCTATTGGACATGACAAAGGTTGGTTTAATGACAAAGAACATCACGATGGCGGTGGTAGTCCTCAACCACCTGCTCCGCCAAGCATGTAAAGGGGTGATTGAATGTGGACATGGCAATTCCAATTAGATGATATTCTGACCACTGTAACAATTATTGCAGTCGTGGGCGGCAGTGGATATAGGTTCTTGGTTATGCCGTTGCTAAAGCAAATAGATGCGCAGCGAGTGCAGGATATGCAGGAGCTGGATAAGCAACGGGTACAAGATAATTTATCACTAAATAATAAGTGGGAAGTGCTGGCGGATACTCTCAAGGAACTTAAGGAAGAGATAAAGCTATCTCGTGCAGAGCGAATAAAAGCTGAAACGAAGCAGGTGCTTTTATCTGCCAAGATGGAGGCGATTGAGGTCAGACTAGATGAAGTAAAAGGGGAATTACATGAACATATCTCAAAAGCTCGTTAATTCTCTAAAAAATTCATACAATTCCATGAGGTTGGCTAATATCCACCCCACTGGAATGTGGGCAACCAGGGCGCTAGTACTAGTCATGCTAGTGCCTATTCTTTTAGTGGTAGTGGCTTATATCATGGCATTTGTTGCAGGATATGTATCCGATGACAATGCCAAGCTAATCAGTGTAGGCATTAACTTAATCGACCATATCTTTATTCCAAGTGTCCTGACTGCATTGGTTGGATTCTTGGCATTGTGGATAGATAAGGACGGAGACGGTATTCCTGACAAATTAGAAGAGCCACCAAAGCTACCAATTAACTTAGAAAGGGGGATAACCAATGACCGAGATAACTCTACAGAGCCTAAATGATTACTGTATCCGTGCGGTAGGGTCTATTAATAAGCTCTACTTACACTGGTCAGCAGGTCGCTATAATCAACAATTCGATGACTACCATATCAATATCGATGGTGAGGGTCTGATATATATTGACGGCGAATTAACCGACCACAAGAACCATACCTATATGCGTAATACTGGGGCGGTTGGCATTGCCTTGGATTGTGCTTATGGTGCTACAGGGTGCGATAACCTAGGCGATTATGCTCCGACCGATGCACAAATTGAAACACTTGCCCAAGTGGTGGCGGTATTATGTGTAGATCTAGGCTTGCCTTGTGATATTAACCATGTAATGACCCATGCCGAGGCAGCGGACAACATGGACGGCGAATATCCTTGTGAACCTTACGGACCTAATTCTACGTGCGAACGGTGGGATTTATTGGTGGTATACCAAGGCGACCAACCGTGGAGCGGTGGAGACATTATCCGCTCTAAGGCGAAATTTTACGCCGAGCAGTGGGGCAGTACTATCTAGGGGGTATTTATGTATGACAAAGTTAAAGAACTGGTACAGACGAAACCATACTTCTGTATGGGTGTTATTGTTGTGCTTATTGGCATCGCTATTGCTTTCCTGGTCAGTCCGAGCGGAAGAGCCGACTCCGACTATAACCGTTCCATTAACACAGTGGAACGAGCTCAAGAGCAACAACGCAAAAGCATTGACCTTAATCAAGGAATCCAAAATGCCGTTGACAGAAGTACAGAGCTTAACCGCCAATCAAGCGAAAGAATTGAGCGAATTGAAGAGTATCAACGAGCAACAGTTGAGCGAATTGATGAAAGCAAAAAGCGACTTGATGACGCAGAAGACTTACTTGAACGAAACGAACAAATATTTAGAGACGTTAAAAGCAGACCTCAAACGCAACAGAGCCACGGAGCGACGCCTTGAACGGCAACGCAACACCTGGGCAGTTGTCGCAGGTGGTATCCTGGTAGCAGGATTACTAAAATAGATTAAATTAAGTAGAGCCTATCGAGAAATCGGTAGGCTTTATTTTTTTGTGAAAAATTTAAAAAAAGCTCTTGCATTATTCTTGATTGAGATATATAATGTAATCAAGATAAGGAAATACCTCAAAGGTAAGAGGTTCTGAAAGGAGTTTATCATGGAAAACAAAAGCACTTGGGGCGGAGCAAGAAAAGGGGCAGGCGCTCCTGTTAGATTGGCTGACGCCGATAAAAGAAAAAATCGTGCAATCCCATTCAGCGATAAGGAATGGAGCGAAATTGGTAGAAAGGCGAGTGGCAAGGATATGAGTAAATCGGAATTTGTAAGAAGTGCGGTATTTACACCTAAAGCGGAAAAAACATGGAATGTGGCGGTTGGGAATACCGCTTATGCAATCACAGAAGATATGTTCCGTGATTTGACGGACGCCTTTGATGTCCACAATGTAATGGATATTCCTGATTTTGAAAAAGCATGGTGTGAATATGAAAATTGTGAAGAGCTACCTGCTATCGATCATATGGAATACTACGCAACTGACTTTGTGGATTGGGTTTTGACTGACCAAAAATCAGAATATTATAACCTCATCGGTTTAACTGATGAAAACGACCAAATCTTTGAAGAATATCGCTAGAATGCGTCCGCTCTAAGCAAAATAAAAAATCTCCGCTTATGATTTTATGCGGAGACACCAAAAACGCCATACAGGGGATATATGATAGTTTAAATTAGAAAACCCCTAATCTACTGCAAAAAGTTAGTAAATTAGGGGTATTTTTCTATTATTTTAGTTGACTTTATAACCGAATAGTGTTATAATGTATTTAGAGTTAAGGAAGGAGGTGAAATGTTGAGTAAGAAAAGAAGAAAGAAAATAAAGAAGTGGCTACCCTTGGTAATCGTATCCTTACAATTGGCAATTGAGATAATACGATTTCTTAATAAGTAACCACAGGAGCCCGAAAGGGCTCCGCTCTTCTTCTTTATTATATCAACAGACATTTATGATGACAATATTGTATTGGGTTATAGGGGCGGCAGCCTTACTATTAGCCGTGGTTAACTTATTCAGAGCACTGGGGGTGTTATAGTGAGTGCATTATTAGAAGTGATGACAACAAAGGAGGCAACAGAATTATGGGGGAAAAGCCATGTAACTGTCAAACATTTATGTACCGGGATCCAGGGGCGACCACCACGGTTGCAAGAAGGCACGGAATGTAGAAAATCAGGCGGAACATGGCTAGTAACTCGCCAAGGCATGGAACGACTTTATGGAAAGGAAAAAATGATGAAAACTTACAGAATTACAATGAACCAAGAACCCCCTATTGAAATTACAACTAATCGGGCGGATGAATTACTCAATGCCATTCTTGAAATGTCCTATAAAGGCGAAAAGTACGGAATGAATATTCCGCTCTCCTTTGTTGAGGACGCCGCTGAAATCGCTGATATGGAAGGGGCAGAAGCCTTGGGCCACCGTCCTGCTGTATTTACCGATTGCGGAGAAGTTGCTGCTATCGACCCTAATGGCTCTGCCGATGACCTCTATAATATAATCCGTGAATTGAATACGTATGACCTTGAATGCGTGGTGGTGTCAGATTAATATATGTTTCTTGCTCATGACAGCGCACGTTGAGGCGGTGGCTTTGCTAGTCCAGTCGCCTAGCGACGCAGAATAGCATTAGTCCCATATACACTTGTCGGATCAAGCGAAGCGGGTCCGGTAACAAGGAGCCATGGAGGCGGTGGCAGCCCTTGGGTCCCAGTGCAAAACTGTTTAACCGAGTTTGGACTTTTGCCCCATAAATCGGTGACCTACTTGGTTGTCATCCCGTCGCTCAACATCA
>ERZ772920.13-NODE-13-length-110001-cov-17.926873_pt1 | contig 110001 bp, 134 predicted proteins | sample MGYA00511469_ERZ772920 | MGnify/ENA primary metagenome ERZ772920 (study PRJEB29015, sample SAMEA2738069) | human oral metagenome | biome: human oral; feature: human-associated habitat; material: saliva | place: China | collected 2216 ... | reverse complement strand
GTTCAAGAGTTGGTGGAACGCCGTCAGTTGGGACGTGCTCACCAGTGCCAGGAGTAGGTGGTGTAACTGGGGTGTCTGGTGTTGCAACCTTGTAGACCGCATATATCTTGTAGACGTGAACAACGGAACCGTCAGTATCGTTCTCAACGGTGAATCCAACGCTAGAGAAGTCTACGTGGTCGTTACCGAGAACAAAGGTAGTAGACGCACCTGGGTCATTTGCCCAACCAACGAAGGTGTAGCCAGCCTTCTCAGCCTTTGGAGCAGCAACGTTAGTGGCTTCTGCTGGGTTAGCATTGGTAGTGGTTGAGGTTGTGTCGGTAGAACCAGCGATTGTACCGCCATTTGCGTCGAAGATGTAAGTATTCTTGTGCTGTGTGGCAGGAGTGTTCTGTTTCCAGATTGCATAGACCCTACGAACATGAACATCGGTAGTACCGTCAACGGAATCGTCAGCAGTGATACCAGAGAAGTTAGCAGAGTTTACACCAAGAGACTCTGCTTCGGTTGAAGCGTTAGAAGCACCCCAACCAACAAAGGTATAACCGTCACGAACCATAGCTGGCGCAGAAATTGCAGCTACATCGCTATCGTTGCCACGAACGACGGTTGAGTGAATGACGTTCTCGTCATCTGCGATGTGTCCACCATTACCCATAAAGACATAGCGATACTCGTCGGTGCGTGCCTGGGAATTGTCCTTCCAAATTGCATAGAGGGTATAAACCTCGTCTGTTTTGTGTGGGAGAGCGCCCTCGGTTGTGTGACCTGGAATATGCTCTGCATCGCGGATGCCCATTGCTTCGGTTAGGGTACGTGCAGATGCAATGGTGGAGTTCTTATCGTGAGAGAAACCAACAAGAGTAAAGCCGTCACGAGTCATCTTAGTTGCAGCCTTTACGTTAGGCATATCGGCTGGAAGGAAGTTATGACGTTCAAGCATTGTGTCGAGACCGCCCTCGAAATGACCGCCGTTAGCATTGATGGCGAGTCGATATTGAACGTCATTGTCACCGTCTTTGTCCTGCCAGACTGCGTGGAAAGTCTCGCCAGTAAGTGTGTCAATCTCACGGGTCTCGCCTGGCGCCATCTCGTCGCCACCGTTGACATCAGTTACCCACTTAACAACTGTGCGACCGTCTGGGTCAGTAAGACCAGATGGAGCTGTTACCTGCGTGCCCTCGCTACCAACAAACTTTGTACCATTGAGAGAAACATCGCTTACGAACTGAACAGCCATCTTGTCGGTTGGTACGCCATCACGAACATTTGGAATGTTACCCTGTGTAAAGGTAATGTTTGTTGAAGTTGGCGCAGCGGTTGGCGTGGTTGTTGGATTGGTAGTAGGAGTGGTACCTGCTGGGGTTGCAGCTTGCTTCCAAATAGCGTAAACGGTGTGATATACGTGACCGTCATGGTCGCGCTCAAGAGTCATCGGATTCTCGCCAGCAATAACGGACATAAAGTTAACATTAGTTACTCCGAGGTTTGACATTGCATCAGATGTTGCTGCCTTACCCCAACCAACAAAGTCATATCCGTCACGAACAACAGTTGGTGCTGGTACGTTATCATCGGTCATACCAGAGGTTGCTGGTACCTCAACTACTGTGTCAGCACCATTAGCCGCGTGACCGCCATTAGCGTCGAAACGATATACTGGCTGCTCAGTCTCGCCAGTAATATTCAGCTTAATCTGATAGATAGCATAGAGCTTGCGTGTATGAGTTACATTACCGTTTGCGTCTGTAGTATCTGTAACCTGTGCCTGGCTTGCGTCAACGGTATACACACCCTTAATACCCTTGGAATCGGTATATGAAAGGTCTGCCCAGCCAACAAAAGTCATACCTGGCTTTGATGGTGTAGCTGGTGCATTTACCGACTGAGCATCGGAATCGAGAATGACGGTCTTAGTAGTCGAACCGTCGGCGAATGAACCACCATTAGTGTCGAATACATAATCCCACTTCTCGGTGGTAGCTGCTGGCGCAGCAGGTGGAGTTGCCACCGCGGGTGTTCCAGCCGTTACTGTAGAGTTTTCCTCAGTTGGAGTAATTGCTCCTGGGGTGGACTCCTCTGTAGACGCGGTTGGTGTAGCTGTGGTCTCAGTGGTAGCTGGCTGAGGGGTCTCAGCTGGTGCTGGATTAGCTGGCGCCGCATTAGTTGTCGGAGTTCCAGTATCAGCGGTTTCGGCGAGAGCTGGTGCTACTGTGGAAATGACGGTCGAAAATGCCATCACTCCCGTTACAATGCCAGCGGTAATTCGCCTTTTAGTTTCATTCTTGAAAAAATCAGCCATACATTTCCTTTCTACGTGGCTGCATTAGCATATGCTAATTATATCACAAAGTCTACACACCGCGCAACTGCGGGTTTAAGATAATTTTTGCACGAATTGTTATGTTAAAGACGCGAGCTAACATTTGTTAACCCGCGCCAATATCTTATTTGATTTTACTCACCTACGTGAATTTTCACACCATTTGGTTGCATGAACGTCTTTTGTCGTACAAGCGCCGTGATTACTCCAATTACTGAGTAACCGATTGGGTACAATTTCTCATAAGACTCATTACCATCAACAATCACGTCGAAACTGACATTGAGTTCTGGCTTGTAGTGCATGCAAAGCGGGTCTGATTTAGTCATAGTGAGAGTTCCATCAAAGTTGCAGATTTGTACACTCTGAATGTCGTGACTATCTCTGTAAGATTCCTTCACGCCCTCTACGGCGGCGTCCAGATTTTCGTTAAGTAGTTCAAGAAATTCAATCACTGGATGTCCGAGGGCGTATACCGACCCCTTAATACAATCGAAATCATTTGCGTCGTCATGTACTAAGTCGTATAAGAGGTCGCGCTCTGGCGAGCAAACCAACCTGTTCAAATGTTCACTATTGTATGGATATGTACTATTTTGAACAAACTCGCTTCTTGGACTTACAACTACATCGGGGAATTTCCAAGTTATATTACAAGAAAATTTGCGATTCATTTTACACCGTTTCATTAGATACGAACATTACAATCGTGCGTGCATCGTGACCGTAAGCCGCATAACCGCTGCACGTAACAGCAAACATCACTTTGTGATGACCGTCAAGACGTGCCACGACATCTGCGGAATCATTCTTCGCAGTCGCGTTATCGTAGAAGTCTTTTTCCCACTTAGCGAGTCTTTCTGGACTCATAGTTGGTGTATTGCGAACGTCGGTATAATTAGCGTCAACCTTCATTGCGGCAACAGGTGTATAGGTGCTTGTCCAGTTCACTTTATCCCACCAAGTTAGCGTACCAAGCTCATTAAAGTTAGCCTGGGTAAACTTTTCTCCGAGGTCGTGGAACATAGTACCCGCGTTCATTTTGTGTCCGTAGATAATTTTAGTTGGATTAGTTAGGCTACTTTGATTGTCAAGAAATACCGTGCCAGATTGGGAGTAGTTTCCCCAAATATCACGATAGAGGTAATATTCCTCGTCATTTGCTGGTGCAATTCCCACAGGATTGTTTACACGCGTACCGTCTATTTTGACCCACGCCTTAGCGTCGGGCGCTTTCTGCGCGAGTTTGTCTGGATTTACAGGCGCGTCATTGGCTTCAATTAAGTTACCAGCTTCATCAAATTGAGCTGTATTATCTGGTTCAACATCTGAATACAAGTCCTCAATAGCTTGACCTTGTAACATGGGCGTAATGTATTGAAACGCTGAATACCCAATAAGTACAACTCCAACAATCATTGTAAGTATTGAAAAGAAAATGGCTATCCTGCGCTTGAGTTGTTTGTTCATTTCCCTCCTTTTATATATGAATAGTGCCTACTTGAAAACTGAGTAGACACTATTATAGGTCATATTAAGTTGTTTTGCAATCTTTGTTAAACGCCAAGTAGTGAAGAACCACCAAGGACGTTTGCAAACTGACTGAACTTGCCAGCAGAGTAAATAATGTACACAATCCAGATACCAACAATTGCAGCAATCTTAATAAATGCTTGAGTGTAATTGCCATCTTTGAAATCGCCAAAGATTTTAAATACGAGTGGTACTGAGAAGCCAAGTGCCGCAATACCAATAACGATGGCGATGAGCGCTTCGATACCACTCTGAGTGCTAGTCAGCCATGAGATAATGCCAGAGAAATTCATATGTCCTCCTTTCAAGTAACTTTGTAAACGTTTACGTTTATATCAACTCGCGCGCGAGGTTACAACAATATAATCTTGCCCGCCCGTTTAGACGGGCAAGATTGGTTATTTATTTGGTAGGCTTGCGTTTAGCGTTGAGCTTACTAGCACGCTTCTCAAGCCTTGCCATCTTACGCTCCATACTGTTTGCCATAGCTGCGCGCTCCTCGGCACTCTTGCCTGGCAGGTGGTCAACGAACTTTTCTTTGAAGAAGCGTTTTACTTGAGCCTTAGCCTTTCGGTCTTCGCGAATCTTAGCTTGGACTCGCTGCTTAGGCTGAGCTGGAGCCTTTGGTTTAGCCTTAGCTGCCGCCTTGTTCTGTTCAATCTTAGCTGCGATTTGGTTGGCGATTCTCTCCTCTTGTGCCCTAGCTTCCTCAGCCTTCTTGGCTTGCTTAGCTGCTTTCTTAGCCTGCCGCTTGCTTCTCGGCTTTTTCTTGTTACCCTTCTTGACGTCTTGAACCGTCTCTGGTTCGTCGCCAACATGAGAGTTATCGAGATTCTCAGCACTAGCCTGTGTTACGGCACCGCCGTCAACAACTGCGTCAAGAGGAACTGTTGGAGCATTGAGTGCGCCATTAGCGCCAAGACCCTCCATGCCGCTCTCAAGCGCAACCTCAGCGGCGTTCTCGGAATTGTTAATTCCGTCGCCACCAACAAACTCAAAGTTGTTATAGGCTTTCTTGAGTGCGTTAACTCGGTCGTTGCCCTTCATTTCTGAAGACACGTCTTTGAGGTGCTTGAACGCGCTACCTGCAATGTTTCCGCCAGTAGGCTTGAAGTTCTTAGCCGTGTCAACAGCGTGACCAAGCGAACTTGCTGCCAAGGATGCGCCGACGCTTGCAGCGGTACTTCTACCGATACTGAGGGCTTCGCCAAGTGAAGACCCGCTCTTATGAGCATCATGGGCGGCGGTTATGCCATCCTTCATACTGGAAGCTCCAGCATGAGCAAGTCCGCGTCCAAGAACAGCTGCGCCAGTAAGACCAGCGACCGCGCCTGTAGTAGCTCCGCCAACGACCTTACCAAGCATAGAATCTTTCTTGAGACCGCCGCCAAGTGCAGACTCGCCCATCTTAGGAATTCCGCTATCGCTACCATAGAACAGAGCCTTCTTAGCATTTAGCCAGTCAGAAATCATTGCCGCTACAGAAAGTGGAATGGTAATCATAAGGTCAACAATATTACAAGTTCTGGACTCACCACCGCCAACGCTAATCTTCATAACTGGGTGGGTTAGAATTGCAACGGAAATGAGCGATAGGAACGCCATGAGAATGGTTGTCATGATAGTTGACACACCGTTTGCTGCCCAACTGAGGAACGGAATGTTAGCAACCGATGATTGAACACCCGAAGCGGCACCCGTAAGTCCCGTTGTTAGTATCGCGATAAAGCTCGTGAAGAAACTTACAATGATTGAACCAAGGATGACCGAGATTGCAAACATCATGAACGAGCCTGTTGCGCCAACAAGGTAAATTGCCATATCGAGCAGTCCGAAGAAGTCGCCAGTAAACTGAGCGCGAATGTAGCCCTTAAATACCTTAACAATAGAGCTAATCAGAACGCCTGTAACCAGAGAGAGCAGACCAAGAAGTGCTGCCCAACCAGCTGCTACCCAAGTGACGTTGAGTTTGGCGTATGCGCCAACGAGATAGCTGGAGTCTGCTGGGTCTGCGCGTGGAATAACGTAACGTGCAAACTTAGAGGTGTTAGTACCAGTGCTTGCAGACTCAGAACCAGGCGTACCGCCGTTATTAGCTGCCTTATAGGTCAGAGAGACAAGCTCCTTCTTGTCATTGAAGTTAGCCTTAGACTGGAGCAAGAACACCATTGACTGGTTGGTGAAGTTGTTGCCATTGTCGCCAGCGTTTGCATTGATGTATGCACGAGCGACCATATTGGCTACAAATGGCTCGTCCTTGTCAGAGTCCAGTTTGGTGAGCTTTGAACCGTCCCAAGGATGAACCGCCATGGAGCCTTGTTCAGATTTACCTCCCCAAACGTAAGAGTTTGCGTTCAACTCCTCGTTTGAGCCATCCTTTGCAGCGTTTGCTGCATAAAGGTAGGTGCGCGGATTATCAAGAGATACGCTTGTCACGTTGCCAAGTTTATCGGATGGAAGCGAGATAAACTCAGTTTTGTCTCCATCGCCCGTCGTTTCAATGTCAATTGTTTTAGAGCCGTCGCCATTCTCACCATCGGAAATTTTTGCCTTACCATATGGGGCAATACGGTTTTTGACGTCCTTGTTGCCTTCATCATTTGAGTCGGCACCGTTTTGTGAGAAATCATAGACTTCGCTCAATGGTCGGTCTGCAAGTGTTGAACTATAGTGAGCGCCATAACCGAGAATTTGATGTTGCATTTCAGACATGAAGCTCGAGTTTCTACCGACTGCATTGTTCGACGTATCTCCCAAATAAGCAAGGTAATCTTTTACGGTAAATGTCTGATTACCAGCAACGTAGCCAACGAGCTTTTCAATTCCAATGTCGTTTGGATTCGAGCCGCCAGCTTTCTTTGAAAGAGCTTCATTAAGAGCCGCTACATCTTTTGAGCCACCAGCGCCGCCATTTGGAAGCAGACTTACATCATAGTTTGTAAGACCTGCGTATTGCAGAGAGTCAACAATCAAGTCATCATTGATAGTACCGAGTGACTGATACGCTGCTTGGAAGGTGTTTCCGCTCAGCGTTGAAAGTCCGCTAATAAGAACTACTGCGAATGGGGTTGCAAACAGAATGGTGAGTACTCGAAGACCAAGTTGTCCAGCCTTTGAGAACGCGCTCTTACCTTGCGAAACATTACGCAGACCAGAAATGAGAGCCATTACAAACAAAGCAATCATGATGGTAAGTGCAAGACCAGCAAATGCACGAATGAGGTTTGCGTCTACGCCAGCGTCAGCAAAGAGCTTCTTAACAGTTCCGCCGAAAATTCCGTCGTCTGCACCATACTGAGGAGTCATTCCACCAGCAACACCCGATGTTGAATCATCGGTCAGACCAAAAACATTAACTGGGTTGATGTTAACGATTGATTGCTGAACAGACTGAACCAGACCGAATGCCATTGCAAATACGGATGCGCCCAGTGCTGCTGGGGCGAGTGCAAGAGTGCCTTGCTTAGCTCCAACGTCCTCGTTATTATCGAACGACTGAATATATCCGTGTTCGTAAAGAGTTTTAATATTGGTCGCTGCTTTTAAGGCGCCGCCATTAGGGTCTGGGTCTGCAAATGGGTTCATGTTGTTATTCACGCCATATGCATAATCCAACTTACCTTTGTCCGATGCAATATTGTTGACCCTTGACAACGCGCCCATTGTAACATCGCCACCGCTTGCGCGACCAGCGGTACCCGTGGCAAAGATGTATGCTGCCAGAGCATTTGCTGCGGACGGGGCACCACCATTACTCCAACCATACAGCGGCGCCGCGTGTGCAACTTGCGCAAATGGAGCCATGAACATCGTCAGCACAAGCATAAGCATAGTTAGAACTTTAGCAAATCCTTTTTTATGACTCATATGGAACTACTTTCACCTCATTCTTAATCTCGTTGTCCAATGTATACACGTCTGTACCATCCTCTCTCGTTAATTCTTTATTGACGCCTTCTACACTGAGTTTAAACTTCTTTGCATCTGGATATTTACACGCAGCTTGTACAATTTTGTAAAATACATTTGATTGTAATTCAGCTTCAATTCTACGTGCACCGCCAGCGTTAGAATCTTTCACGTCTACACACATATATGCGATGTAAACGACAACGTCTCGTGCGCGGCAATCATATTGTGAATTAGACCATTGTACCACATCGCCTGGGATAACGTCAATTCCATTGTCCTCTTTGATTTCTTTGAGCAACTTCATGAGCTTAATCTCAATTAGGTCGATGGTGGTCTGCTCAGACAGTCCTCGATATGGAATAATTTGGTCGAAACGTCCAAGAAGTTCTGGCGCGAAGCCATTACCCATAATAAGATTCTCTCTTAGTGAACTAAGCAGTCTGTCTGTTTCCGCCTGTTGACCCGCCGTAATAACAATCTGCCCATCCTTATCAAAGTGCATATCATTTTCCGACGTTGAGTGTTTTGTGTCATCTTTGAACACGCTTGCACCCGCGTTTGTGGTGGCAATAATGATAGTATTACGCAGTGAAACTTCCATATTCTCAACTCGCCCTTCGCGGTTGAGCACTGTGTAGTTAACCATACCCTCGTCAAGAATATACAGACAGTCCTGTTTAAAGGTCTTGGAGCCTTTCTCAAACTCGTCAAGCTGAATAACTGCGTTTGGCTTGTGTCGAACTATCTCGCCTAGACGCTCGCGGAACAGGTGTGAATCTGCGTCGTTAGCATACTCTGGAACGTTAATCGTCTCCAGGACGCGTTGACCTGGATAGAGTGTTTCCGCTAACGCTTTGACCGATTGAGACTTACCAGTACCAGTTGAACCAGTTAATAAGCACGTAAAAATTGGTCTGTTGCTATTCTGGCGTTTTCTAAACGCCGTGGCGTGCAACAGCAAGTTCCACGTATAAAGTGCCACTGGTTGTCCGAGAACCTGTGAACGGATGTTGTTGAACACTTTGTCAGCATCAATATTGAATTTAAGCTCAATGGAGAAGCGCTCTTTGAAGATTTGGTCAACGTCGTCTTTTGTTGGCGCTCGATGATGGAGCGTGGCTGTAGCAACCATATCTTCGAGCGTATCAAGCGTTTTACGCGGCTCTGCTTCGGATGGTCGGTACGTCTTATTGTTGTCAATAATGTACTCAATTACATCGTCGCTAATAGCATCACAACCGATGGCAACTTTACTCCACCAATTTCGAGCAATGTCGTGAACGGCGTCCCTATCAAGCTCTTGAATCTCAATACGTTTGAAGCGCTCAGCGAATGGCTCGTCAACTGCGATTGTTGAATCGTACTCTCGGCTTGTTGTAGCTGCAATGACGCGAATAGGTGCGCGCGCTAGCTTATCTTTAGCAAGGTCGCCACCAATCTTGGTGCCGTCTCCAAAGATAGTTACGAGCATGTGTACCTCGTCGATAAACAGGAGTACCTTAACTTGTTTATCGTCGAGTGCTTCTTGAGCCTTAGTCTCAAATCTCTTTAAGTCTGCAAGAACATTCGAAATAGCAGCTTGAAGTTTATTTCTATCTAATGCAGACAGCGCTCCGAGTGCTAAAGAAACTACGAGATACTTAGTGTTATCAATATGAAGGCGTCCCTCGTTTGTACGCTTTACGAACTCCTCAACAATTGCCGTCTTACCAACGCCAGCTTCGCCAATAAGTAGTGCAATTGGGGTAACTGGACGCGCAAGTACCTGCTCGAGAAGCCTAAGCTCGGTATCACGACCAACAACGTCCTGTGGTTGTTCGGCTAGACTTTGAAGCGAATTACCAATTGATTCGTTGTAAGCATCAAATTCTTTAAGCCATTCGTGGCAAAGTCGAACGCTTTCCCTTAGCCCATCGCTACTAAGAGCGAGTGCAGACAAACTTTGTCGCTCTCGCTCAAAGCATTTTTCAGCAAACTCTTTTTCATGCTGAGACGCACACTCGTCAGAGTATGCGTCAGCACGATTCCTAATTGTTTGCATTACTGGAATGTAGTTATCTATAGTTATCACTTCCCGCTACGATTTAGCTGTTCAACTTCATTAGAACCGATTACGGTCGCCTTCTGGTTTACATTCTTAAAGAGTGATTTATCAAAAGCGGTTGAATCATATGAAGAATATGTATTAGCTAATTCTACCAGTTTTGCGTTAACACTGTCAAGGTCACTCTGAATGCTGTTCAGTTGTCCCTTGATAGTTGTATTGGTGCTATCGGACTTTAAACGCTCGGTGAGGTCTGCAACTCGTTTTGTCAGTAGCTCCTTCTGGTTGTTCAGAGACGCGTACTGAGAATCCAAATCCTCTTTGAGAGCACCCTTAAACGCCTGGTTATAGAACTCCTCGAAGTTAAACTGACCATCATTGGACAGTAACGTACCTTTCAAAGTCTGAACCTTATAAGCGTCGCTGTTGATGGCTGGATTCATGGTGATACGGAATCCAATAACGTCAAGCAAGTCACTTTGAACTTCGACTGACTTCGACTTAGCATCTGTATCGCGATAGTTAAAGTTGTTCATTGACGTTCTCAGAATGTTCTGAATGTCAGCGTCACTCAGATTATTGTCGCTTGGGTTTGCAGTCTTAGAGTTTGACGACTGGCTTCCTCCGTCCTTAATCTGATTACTCAATTGCTCGGTTGCGACGAAGTTCTTGTTCATAATGTACACGTTGTATACATCTTGTGTTGGCTTTGGAATTACCAAATAGAAGTCTCCGTTTGCGGCGTATCTACCAAAGAGAACTGGAATCTCTTGACCGACGTGACCATTAAGACCACTTGACGCGACGAATACGCGATAGTCAGTACCCTTTGCAGGAATCTTCAAACCGTCGCTATCCTCAATGTGCAAACGAGCAATCAGCACGCTGTTGGACTCATCAGTATAGAGGTTAACAATCTTAACTTGCGCGTTTGAACGCTTGAATTGCATCTGTGTACCAATCGGCGAAGATGAACGCATGAGCATACTTGCATATTGCGTGTTACCTACACCCATCCATACGCCGCCGATAGCTGCAAGGAGCGCACCCGCTACGAACATCGCGTTGTAACGTGAAATAACTTTAGTTCTTGGTGATTTGTCTTTTCTCACGGTGTACTCCTTTCTAAATGAGTGTCGATAGTTTGACAAAATTGTTTACTTGTCCGCGCTCTCTGTGCAAGAGAACCTGGCAAGCTCCGTGTTGTGTTAAACCACTAACAATTACCTGCGAAAGTCCCTCAGTACCAAGGATTCTCGCATAATCATCGACTTCTTCTGGCATGAGAGCGCCCATCATCGTCCACGAAGGGTCTGCTGCAAAGTTGGTGTAGTACGTGCTCTGCATAGCGAATACGTCAGCATGGTTGGCACCCTCAAAATCAACGCTCGTAGTTGGCGATTTGACCGCATCAAATGTGAAGATAAATCTAATACCGTTATCCTCAGCTCGTTTAATCAGACCGTATGCCATCTTATTAATCACGTACTTGTGGAGGTTGTCAACGCCGTGAATGACAATGAGGTCGTCAGTGTCAACCGTGCTCAGCGCATAGTTCAAGACGTTCAAAAATTGAGCTTGCTTGACGTTCTCGTCTACGATTTTTGAGAAGTCGTAATATGTGTTGAGTGCGTTGCTTGGAGAAATCTTTGTAGTACTTCCGAAGATTGCTCTGTGTGCGGTCAATGCAGAATCGAGTGTTGAGTGGAGTGCGTGAGCAATCTCTGCTTGATTAGTAGAACCTTTACGACGTGCTTCGTCCTCAAGTGATGTAAAACTCTGAATGAGGTTTCCCATTGTTGCGTATGCTTCGGGGTGCTTGAGGTTCAAGAAGTTTGTACGCTCTGGATGAATACCTGCATCAGCAGTCCAATACTTGTTGTTGAGGTAGAAACGCATAATTGCGTCGTCTACCTGTGCACGAAGTTTGAATCCGAACTCGCCACTTCTCTCGAACTGATAGTTATTAAGCAGGTCAAAGATGTTTAGTAGTTTCCCACGATGCAAACTAAATAGATTAGAAACGTCAGAAAGTTTACCAAAACCCTCAAGTGGGTTGATAGTAACTTTCGATACGTCAAACCAGTTAACGAGTCCATCGGGCAGTTGTTCCATCGTGTGCATAGCGGGGTCTAAATAGTTGAAACCATTAAATACAAAGTGAATCGCCTTATGACCAGCCATACAAATGTCATTTGCCGCAGCTTGAGCGACGATTGAAGATGATGAAAATGGCTTTTCAGTTCGAGCAGCATATAGTCCCATGCGTTCACTCTTTGGAATAACAATATATGATTCTGCTTGTGTTGAACCTTCAAAATCGAAGACCGCTGCCGAATTTACCAGTGAGAATGAGTCGTCACCAATGGCAACGCCATACGGGTCACACAGAGCTGGAGAAGCCGCAAGGTTAATACCTGCATAATTACGGCAAGTTGCGGTATCAACAAATGGTTCCTTGATGAGCGGCGCAAAGATACGAACAAATCGTTCCTTCTGGTCGCCAGCGGTACTGTCCCACTTAATGCCGTTATACCTCGACTTGAGAAGTGTGTTCAAATCTTCAATTTGCTCGTCAATTTCTGAACGACTGTTTGATGTGATTACGAGGAAGAATTGATAATACACAATAGAGTCAGTTGTGTTAATCAAGCTCTCATAAGCAGTGTAGTTATCAATGTCTCGGCTATCACGCTCGACGTCGGCTTGAGTCTTTTTAGGTGTTAGAGCTTCCTCAATCTTAGTCTTAGGCTTACCGTTGCCATCGTCCTCCTTGTACTCAGCTTTAATAGCCTTAGCGCCTTGGGTTGCGTTCTTCTTGATGAGGGTATTGCGCTCCTCATCCTTAATTACGCCGTCTTTCTCGCAAAGGTAAATCTTAACGCCTTTACGAGGTGTTGCAGGAATCAAATCCAGGAAGTCGATAAAGGTCATATCGCGAGAGACAGAACTCTCAGCGTAGAGCTGGACAATCGTTGAATACTCACCACGATGATAGATGAAACTTGGCGAAAATTCGTAAGATGATTCGTCAACAAGTTCGCCTTTCTCATTATCCAGTTTTAGCTTACCTGTAGCAGACTTGAGATTTTCCTTAATCTTATCTACAAACTCCAAGGTTATTTAACACCTCCAAACATTACAACTGAGCCTAGACGCTCAATAATCTCGTCACGTTTCGTAACACTTCTTACACGGTCATACATTGATGGCGCGTTTCGCTCAAACTCGCTGATTGACTTTTGCAGTTGCATACGGTCAGTATCTCGAACGATGACCGTCTGCTCCATGGTGAGCTGCCTACCGTCGTCAATAAGCGCGTTCAAATACCTTAGTTGCATGTCCGCAATAGCCGCGCGTGTAGCGTCAAGTCCGCCGTTTTTAGCACGACGAGCAATAGAATCTAACTTATCTCGCTGGGAGTTTAGCTCGTTAACAGAAATGGTTGTGATTCGCATTTCTTGACCCGTAGCGGTTCGTGTTTTGTAATAACGTGCTCTCGACTCATCAATATAGTTAGCTGCCGCTGGCAATGTTGATGTTGAGAGCATACCCTTAACTGCGTATACAACTCCAATATCGCCATTGCGGAATGTAATCTCGCCAGTAGTAGGACTAATTCTTGCAATGCCGACGTTTTTAAGTGTCAAATCTTTTCGTGAACGAGCACGCTCTGCAAACTTATCAAACGTATACTTAAATGTCGCGCCAAGCATTGAGCCGCCATTTGCAGACATCATAAATACGATAAGTAGCAAAATAAGTGCAATGAGGAGCAAAGCAGCGGCGGCGCCGTTGTACTGGAACGCAGCTCCGTTGTCTTGACTAATGTTATTCCAGAGAAATATCAGTCCAGCAAGGAAGATGCCCGCAGTCATAACCAGTCGAATAAATGGTACATACGCGCTTGGAGCAATTCCCTCAAGACCCTTAATATACATTCCTCGGTAGGTCGCTGGTTTAAGAATGGAAGGCATAAAGCGATAGCGGTTCATACCGTCTTCAACTTCTTGGTTTTCCATTACTCACCTCCACCGAGAGAATCGTTTAGAAGAATCTCTACCGATTTGATAACTCTACCAATTGCTCGAAATACGATAATTATGATATCAACGAGTGAGCCAGAGTTAACGTTATCGACGGTTTGAGCTTTAATTCCGTTAAGGAACTTAGTAGTTAACTTTTGTTTATTACTTGCCATCGATTTCCTCTCTACGTTTGTTCATCTTGTCTACGAATTTCGAGAGTAGACCAAACAGTTTATATCCGATGAGGGCTGCTAATGGAGCGGCACCGCCTACCGATGCACCGATAATGACAAAGCCCATTGCTGCGTCTACCAGTCCAGCCTGTGCTGAGTGCATGGCAAGCTGAATACCAAATTGAGCAATAAACGACATTACCGCCACGCCAACAAATACGCATACTGTTAACTGAATGGCGTACTGTAGAGCCTTACCAATATATTTAGCCGCATCTTTAATTCTGTACTTCCACATTAAGCAGTCCTTTCTATTTTGTGAATACTTCTGGGTTCAGACATTTGATTGTAGCACTCGCGCCATCACTTGACAACTCAATCACATAATTCACAACGTCGGTGTGAGCATCTTGGTTGCCAAGATTCTCAAGTGAGTCGATAGCAATAGACTTGAGCGTATCATCGTTACCCTCTGCTTCTTTAGACGAAATGATACCGTGAATAATGGTGCTACTCACATTGAGTGTATCGCCGTCTTTCGTGTAGCTTGACGATTTGTTCATAGAAGCCACGGCAATATAGCCAGCTTGAGAGCTGTAAATAAATGGCGCTTTGCAACTATCGTCGAGTGTGATGTTGTGCTCATTCGCGAGTTTCTCAAGTTTTTCGTAACCGCTCAGCGTATAGGCGTAATCACCATTCGATAACATCTGTGCAACCTTATAGGCGTTAGACTCCATCTTTGGTACATCTGTTTCCGCAGACTGCGGTTTGTCTGAATTATTGTCGGGCGTTGGCTTGGTAGTATCATCTGGCGCGTTGTCGTCACTCGCGACAATATTGCCGACTTGTGTCGGCGTAGTTTGGCGAGGAGCAAACACCGCCATATAAGTAGTAATCATTCCTATTAAGACTACGATTACACCGATTATGATTTTCTTTTTCTTTGATTTCATGATTACTCACTTGGTACTACGTCAGAAATCTTGAATTGCTGAGCCTGTGCATCATAATACCCGTCAACATACAGTGTATAACCAGACTTTTTGCTGTGAATCTTTGCGGTAAAGCGCAGTGGCGAGGTTCCCTCGTCTGGCGTTTTGTACATTACAAAATCAGAAACCTCAACGTCAGCACCGATTCCAACATACTGGCGAACTCGTGAAGCCGTTGTTGAGTAACCGAAGAAATATTGGTTAGCCACTGCTTGAGCCTTCTCACCGAAATCACTCTCGGTTACTTTTGCAAGCGCTTGAATTCCCTCGGTAAACTTAGACTCTACCGCTGGGTCGGTATCAATAATCCTGTCGTCTTTAGTTACTACAAGGTTATCTCTACCATTGTAGTCAGATACGAGTTGCTTCCAATTTGTATTAACGGGTTCGTTAGATGTTTGATTGTTGTCAGTTGTGTTGGTAGTATCTTCATTACCAGCAGGAGCTTCAATCTGACCAATCTCCGCAGGCGGCTGAGGTTTTAGCGTCTGCCACATATATACGCCACACGCTCCAAAAAGCACGATAAAAAATGTGACAATGCATGCGGTTGTATGACGTTTAAAGAAATCACCCATATATCTCCAATCGTTTTAGATATCTTAGTTCAACTCTCAATTTTAACACAGGCGGACATAATCCGCAAATTCTACACAAAAAAGACTAGCTCAAAGTGAGCTAGTCTAAAGTATCGACTGATTTGAAAATCGAAGTATTACTCTTTGTGTTTACTACGTTAGCGGCATCGTCAGCGGATTGCTCCTTGTCGCTCTTAAAATCAAACGCTCCCTTTGGTGCGCGCCAATAGCTTGTCCAGTTGCTACCAAGTTTGTAAGCAGATACCTCTTGAGCATAATTTGGGTCATACCAGTTACCATCTTGTGATTGACCGCCATCGCCTTTAGCAGCGGTTCCACCTCCAGATGTTTCGTCCGAGTGAGAGCCAATTTGAAGTGGTACAGCACCAGGAGTGTCTTTCGTAACCTCTGTTGGATTTCCGTTTGCATCAAGTTTGGTTACGTCGAACCAACCAAGGAAAATCTCGCAGTGACCGTCTCTAAGAAGAATGTCACCAGGTTGAAGTTCGTCGGCATTGAAGTCATGTCGCTCAAATCCAAGCGGTGTGAGGACTGAACCGAAGCTATTTTCTCCAGCAAGTAACTGGTCAATCTTTGCAAATTCTGGATTTCCCGAGCGTCTCAAACACTGCATAACAAAGTTTGAGCAGTCAATATCATCGCCAGTTTTCCAATTACCGCCGCGAGGTGCGACCGTTTCATCTTGTGAATAGCCACTATTTTTATCAGCCGCAATCTGCTTTGCAATACCAAGGAATGTTCCCGCGTCAAGGTCGCCAGATTTAACGTGGCGGCATTTCTTACTCGTGTTTACGGTATCAAGCGAAGATGTGTTTATGATTGAGCCTGGTAAACCTTGAGAATCTCCCAGGATTCCCATTGCTTGCATCTTCGATACGTCCGCGGGAACGTTGTCTTTATTGAATAATGCGTTAAACTTCATAGCCGCTTCCATACGCCCTTCCATAGAGTTGATTTGTCCAGGTGCTCCTGGAATACCAATACCCGCACCAACAAAATACTCTTTGCATGCTTCGCGCGGGTCTTTCTCGGTGAAGAAGTCGAGATTTGAAGATACTTTACGAGTATTAAACGGAAAACCGCCGTTGAAGCCCCTATTTGCTGGGTTGGCATAATTGTCAGCATTTGCATTTTCGGTTGCGACGAAACCACCATGAGCAAATCGCTTGTCCATTTGGAACGCTACTTGGTTCTCTGGATACCAGCCACCGCCGCCTTCTGAATTCGGATATGACCAAAACTTAGAAGTAGTGAAATTACTAAAAGGCGTCTCTTGGAAAATTCCACCACCGATACCAGACCACGAAGAATGGGCGTCTGAGCCAACCGTCGAGCCGTGTAATCCAAAATGACCGCTGCCCTCATAGACATCATATCGCATTGCGGATTCGCCATGAGTATGCCCCATAATACCAGCCGCACATGTTCCAGAAATGCCGTAAACCTGTGTTAGCGTTTCAAACATCTTCTTAGCTGTATTGTACTGCTCAGTTCCAGGAGTAAACGCATCGCCGTGTACTGTCTCAGATTTAGAAGCTGCGGTTGTGTCAACATCTGTTGACTTCTTTGGGCATCCAGAATCTTCTCTACGAACATAGTGCCAATCATCATTTGTATCCGTTGCATAGGCAGCGCGAGCCATTGGAGCCACCGCTCCACTGACAAGTGTCAATGCAATCAGCGGAGTTAAAATAAATCGTCTAATGTTTTCTTGTTTCATCGTCACCTCCGTGATGAAATAGTTTCTCGAAACAATCTATTATAGCGTATTTTTACCTCACGGTCAATTAGTTTGCAGATACTTGATTGTTCTGATTTGCATCAGCAAGAGCACTTGTTGCGCGAGCAACGGCATCGGTTAAAGCATCTGGCTTCGCCAGGGAAAGCTCACCGATGTAGGTTACGCTCGCAACGTTTGTCTTATCAGTCGCTACGATAAATTCAACAGTCTTTAGCGTGCCGTCAGCCTTTGCAATAGGCACGGTTACGAGGTATACACATGAGGTATTGCCCGTGGACTTAGTAGTTCCTGCATACAGTAATGAATACTGTGGTTGTGATACGACTGCGACAGTATCTTTAATATCAACTGCTGGATTTGAGCCAGCGAACGTAATACTTGGTACACCAGACGAATTATTGTTCCAAATTGTCGTATCGTTTGCCAACATGGTCTTAATAGCGTCTTGCGTTTCCTTTGGCAGATTATTGCTAGATGACTTAGATGTCTCAACGTCGTCAAGTTTAATTCCAGACTGTACGAGCGCGGTGATAACCTTAGTTGCCGTCTCAGTAGTCTCAGTTTGATTGTAGGTAGCTGCTTGAACGTCGCCATTATTAGGTGTGTTATTCTTAGCGGCAAGTTGCTTAGTAAGCGAACTAATGACATCCTCGCGCATATCCTGTAGTTGGTCGAACGAAGAACTCTTAGACTTTACAGACAGAATCTCTGCGGGCTGTTCACTTTCAAACCTATGTGCCGTTAGCGCCGAGCCAATCGCTGTACCAATAAACATGGTAACAACGGAAGCTCCAACTACCGTTGCGATAGAAATCTTATTAAACAGCTTTGGTTTAATCTGTTCTGGCTTCACCTCGTCAAGTTTGTTACTAGAATCATCGGCGAGAGCAGCTTCAAGCTCGTCGTCAAACTCGTTTCTCATTTTGCTCCTTACGTGTTGAGAATTTGTTACGTATATCTATAGTTTACACTACCCAACAACTTAAAGTCAACTTTGCACAATTGCGTGAATGTTCGATTGTTAAAGAAATTTTATATCTTTAACGTTTGCAACGAATGGCGGATTTGTTCGATATGAAAATACCCCCTGCGAATTGCAGAGGGTATTTGTTTAGCCAAACGCTGTTTTGAATAGCGTCTGAACATCAATCGGTGCAGAGAAAATGTCTGGTAATCCAACAACAATTTCCATTTGGTTACCCGCATTAACAACAGTCGTTCCCTTGGTATTGAACTTCTTGTCAATGTACTTAACAAGTGAATCCTCTTTACCGCTTTCAAGACGGAATGATAATTCATATTTAACCAGGAGATTTCGAGAACCGACGTTAAAGCCCTGTCGCTTACCACCAACGTTAACGGTAGTAATAAGGTCATCAAGGTCATTGACTGCTGCAAGCGCCCAACGTGCACCATCGGCTTTCTTTTGTTCAGCAATAGCGCGATTGTCTTTGAAGATTGACAATGGATATACGTATTCACAATCGCCGTACGTAACTTGTCCATTCTCGTTCGACAAATCCTCGTAAGCGTACTTATCTGGAATGACAATACTATCGAAGTATTCAATCTTGCTTTGGTCAGCAGAAATAATCTGACTGCCGAATGTTACCTCGCCACGCTCAAGTCGAGTCGCTACATTGTTAAAGTCTTTCAACATTGCTTGTAACTTCTCGTTGTCCTTTTGGACAAACGGAACGTTAATCTCAATACGATATCGACTCTCAAGGTCATCTGTTTCAAGAGACTGCCTGGTATTGACAGTTACCTTCATATTCTTCATGGCTTTGAGAGCTTCAAGCTGTGCTTGTTCATCAAAACTTAACTCATTTGTCTTGCCGTCTGAGCCACGTTTCTTAGCATTGATTGCGGAAATCTCACGCTTAATACCTAGCGATTCAATAAGATTATGCTTGAGCGAAATAGCTTTAAAGTCGCTGGTAATGACGTTGCGCTCGTAGGAACGCCACCTTAACACAAGAATTACTAGATACGCAAGAACCATCAGCGCAGTAACTATTGTTAATACGTTAAACGCTGTGGCAAGATTAGTCTGCGCCTGTAGAAGCACGTCTAATACATTTGAACCAGCGTCAGAAATGACATCGCTCGCGCCATCAAGTTCATCATTTAGAGCATTGATTGGAAACTCAATTAAAAACTTACACAGATAAATAATAAGGGTTGCGAGTCCAAAGCCTATTGAGAACTTCAAACATCGCAACCCCGCCTTTGCGTAAGGGAATTTATCTGTCGTAAGTGAGTGCTGTTCAGAGAACTCTCTAAAGGTACTCACCTTTAACTCCTTTACTTGGTTGACTGTGAACCACCGTCAGTAGAAGTCTGTGAATTTGAAGCGGTATCAGCGTTTTGTGCGTCAGCCTTCTTCAAATCCTTCATCTTGTCGTAGGAAATGCGATACTCCTTGCCGTCCTTATCGACCGCGATGATGGCATCCTTAGAATCATCTGGTGAATCAACGAACTTAGAGACCGTCAGATTCTTCTCAGCAGCCTTACCGTCAGAACCCTTAACGTTTACGACGTAAGAGTCGCCAACCTGGTATTGACCGCGTGGGTCAGTAGTTGACTCTACTGAACGACCAGCGCCATTAGACATGTTGAAAAAATAGAAACCAGCGCCCGCAATCGCAACAAGTGCAGTTGCTACACCAATGCCGATTTTAGCTGCGAGCGGAAGTGGCTTACGATTCTTGCGCTTCTCAGCACGCTCAGCCTTTTTCTTCTCGCGCTCGAGTTTCTTCTGCTCCTTCTTAGAGAGCGGATTCACTGGGGCGCCAGGAACACTTGGCTCGTCAATCTCGTCCTCAACCTCACCAAAATCGAGGTCATCGGAAACTGGGGAAAGCTGATTAGTTACGTCAGCATCAGAACCGAGGTCTGCTTCTGGCTCAGTATCGAGGTCAAGGTCGCCAAAATCATCAAGGTTCTCAGCGTCGGACACATCGCCGTTGGTAATTACATCGAGGTCGTCGATTAGAGCAACAGGCTCATCATGTGCAACCTCCGTATCGGAAGGCTCCTCGTCAGCTTCCTCAGCATCGTCGGTTTCATCCTCGTCTGCTTGAGTGTCAACATCTTCAACGTCGTCAATGTCAACATCGGCGTCTTCAGTTGCGTAAGACTCCTCAATCTCAGCTGCACGCTTCTCAGTAAGCTCGCAAACCATCTCAGCCATTGCCTTATCGGAAAGTGCGCGATATTGGGCAACTGCAAGGAGTGCGTGGTATTTAGCTCGAAGCTCGTCTGAAATGTCGTCCTTCATATCAATGAGACAATCAGCTTTGAGCAGCATTGAGATTACCTGGCTGGTACTCTTACCAAAGGTCGCTGCGTTCTCGTAGGTATTGAGCAGCATTTCGTCAGAGCATGCTTGGAGGACGCTCTTTCGATTCTCCTCAGCGTACTCAATAGCTGCATCAAGTGCCGCCTTCTCCATGACCTGCTTCATTTCGTCAAGATAATCGAGACGATAATTGACAATTGCAGAGTTCATGTCTTCGATACTTTCCTTTACGGAAACTCGAACGGCGTCTGCGTTGTCAAAGTCGCGGTTCATTTCTGGGTACAGCTTGTCCTGGATATCATTGAGTAGCTTATCAACTTCCTCAGCATCCATATCCTGTACCTTGGAGCGGTCATTTGCAAACTCTCGTGAGAGCTTTGAAGTCTCGCGCAGGAACTTGAGGTGGATATCTGCTACCTCATCAGTCTCGTAAACGCCCTCTCCGACGATTGAGTTCTCATCGTCGTCCTCAGAAAGCATCGAAACCTCACGAACGTTGCGCAGAAGGTCGCGCTTGTTTGTGGAGAGAATTGGGTTCTCAACACTGTCAGCAACTACCTCACAAGCCTTAGTTGCTGCAAACTCTGGAAGCAGATATGGTTGAATATCCGACTTCTCAATATCGAGAGTTGAAACGTATGACAGTCCAAGCTCGTTATTTGATGCAAGCTGGTCAGCAAACTTCTCGTCCTCATCCTCAGCGCGCTCGATACGCTCGTCGTTCTCGCGGATTTTATCCGCAATAACCTCTACGTCGTCCTCAATAGAGTGAGCGTCGTCAACGTCCTCAATAGCAGCGTCAACCGTTGGTGTGATTTCATAACTCTCTGAAATATCGGGAGTATAGTCAAACTCTGGCTCGGTAGGCTCCTCAACAGGCTCCTCAACAGGCTCCTCAACAGCAGCTTGCGGCTCTACAGGAGCAGTAGTTTCGCTTGGCTCGGAAACCTCGTTTGACTCATTCACAGGCTCTTGAGGTGCAGTCACCTTTGGTGAATAGTCAATTCCAGGAACCTTTGCGACGTCTCTAAACTCACCAGTCTCGCGGTCATAATCAACCGTCTCAAACACAAAACCAGTAAGGTCGAAACTGTCCAGCTTATTGATACTGTCTACAATGTGCTGGACAACTGGTGAACCAGACGGAATGTCAATATAAATTACATTGTCGTTCACATCTGCTTCTGAGAGAGTTACAGGCTTGACTGGCAGTCGATAAATTAGATTAAACTGCAAGTCTTGTGCCCTTTCGGGCGGTGCCGTAATTCTGAGAAGGTGAAGAACTTTTGGTGCTTCATTCTCTGGCATGAAAATCCTTTCTACTTTTTGTTACATACCATTTGATGTGTAGTAAACACTAAAGATAATACCATTTACCGTCAAATTAGTAAAGTGCGGGTCATAAATTTTCTCGGTAACAATATCAACGTCGTCAATATACAGTGTTTGCAGGTCTTTTTCAGAGAGTAGGTCGTAAAGACCAGAGTTGGCAAACATGCGCTCAAGCGAATAAATTGCCTTTGCAAGTGATGAAATCTCTGGTGCTGCGTATAAGAACAGTCCAGAGAACATTCTACGAGCACAACCTGTTGATGGCTTACCACGCTTAATTTTTCCACCACCACTAAGCACACGCTTAGATACGTCAAGTATCCTAACAAACTCGTCGTCGGTTTCAATGAACTTTGGTCGCAAATTGAGTAACATGCCAATTAGCTCAGCACCCTTTGCAGGAACGAGCGCATCGGAGTTTTCTGAGTAGATTATTGGACTACCCACGCTTGTTGATGGCTCTTGGTTATCCACTTTACGTGGAGCGCTCAGTTGAACAGGTTTACTTACTGGCTTAGTTGCCAGACTAACCTTCTTAACTTGAGAGCTATCAATAAACTGTGGCTTCGGAATATTTAGTGGCAAATCACTAAATAAGTCTTTAGAGTAGGTATCTACTGCCGCATCGATGGCTTCAATGCTTGTCATTTCGCCAAGGTTCAGTACGTTATTCAGTTCCATATCGTTTGCAATATCTGCGAAATTAACCATTTTCAGCCATCAACTCCCCCCACATGTAGAAATATGTATTTGCTTTATCACATAGCTCAAACGACAAATCATTCAAGATTGAACGGGTTTCTCCGTCCAAATCTTTTGCTCGACGATACATTTCAATTACCGAAATTTGGTTTAGAATTTTAGCGACCTCACTTTTCGTTGGTGAATACAACGTCTCCGAAGCCTTCTTATACTCAATTAAAACTTGGCACAGCTTCGGATATTTTCGAGCGCTAATTTGACTAATAGCCATGTCTAAACCCGTCATCCGCAATACACCTTCAATTTGTTAATTGCGCGATTGATTTCGTCAATTGCCACACCGATTTCGACAACAAGGCGCTCACGAATGCCATGTGCGCTATCGTAATCGGATGTGTCGCCGAACGAAATCGACTCAATGTTGTCAATGGCTAGTACCAAGGTTGAGACGGCAATGTTTGCGTTGTGTACAAACTCGTCAACAAACTTACGCATAAGCTCCATATCAAGAATTGCATCGAGGTTTGCTTTGCGTACATTTGCAACAACTGCGTTTGATGCGTCGAGATAGGTACGATACGCCTTGCTTACGTATACCCCAGCGTTAACCGCGTATTCATTCTCGGTCGGTCGAGTTCTCACAATCTCTTGAGTGAATACCTGGATTGCTTCGAGGTGCTCATTAGCGAGAGCAAATACGTCAGTTCGACTAATTTCGGAAACAATTGCCATAATTTTTAGTGTGTCCAGAGTCATTAAATCACCCACTTTCGTTTAATCTACACAATATCCAAAGTATAGCAGAAATTCACGCAACTGGCAAATTGCGTGAATTCTGTGTTTCATATCGGGTACAAAATCGATTCTAAGCGACGCAAATTTTCAATACGATTAATTACACGTCTGGATAAGCGTACTCTGAGAGGTCTGCGCTTAATTTGAGCAACTCTTGGTATGGCTCATCATAATCATCGTTAACCTTGGCTAACTTATTGATAGTATCCTTAAAGCTGGTCTTTGATTTTGCCGAAATATCCTCTAGTCGCTCTTTTGAAGAAACAACATACTTGCGTAGCTCGTGAAGCTCTCTTGCTGCGTCAAGCGTAATTGCAGCAAAGTCCTGGAAATCCTCAATTCTGAGACTCACCTCGGTTCGGTCGTAGCAAAACTTAGCAAGTCTTAGAAGTTCAGAAATAATGTTCTGTTCAAGGTCATAGCATCTAAGTACAACCTCTTTGCGCCAGTTATATGGTTTCTCCTCGTTATCAAACCTTGTGTTCATGGCAAGCTCGATAATCGGAGCCGTCATATCTGCAAGGTTGTCGCTGATATCGCAAAGTTGCTCGTATACGCGCTTGTTGCTGAATTGTGTTTGTTTACTCATTGTTCGCCCCTCCAAGAGCACGTATTGCTTCGTAAGCTGCAAACGCCGCAAACGCGAGTTTCTCACCGTACGACTCTAGCAAAGTTGTGGATTCTTTTGAATCTTCAATCTGTTTGTCGTTTGAGTTCTCAGCTTCATGGATTACTTCGTATGCGCGTTTCACAACCTTTAGGGCGTTTTCAACAGCATCAGCTCTGCAAGGGTCATATATCGGTCGGCTAATGTAAGCCATCAATTCTTCCGATACCTCAGAAAGTCTTTTGCATACTGAATTAAAATCAGCTTCAATACTTGGCTCGATTTTCAATTTATGAATAACCGCATAATTACGTACGTCCAATAATTTATTTATAACCTTATCAACAGAATCAATCAGTAGTGCGTTTGCGAGGTAGTTCAAACCACTCATCGGTAAACCTCCTCAAATTGATTAGTTATGGCGTCAATAGATTTCTGAGCTTTTTCTATTGCAACTTTGAGCATCTCAACATACTCCGCGTACACCGCAGATGAACCATACTCAGAGTCTTCGAAAGTCTGTTCAGCGCAGTACAGCATGTCGTCCATAGTTGAAAACGAGTTTTTAACACAGCATAGCGCCGTAAACCAGTGCATACGCATTTCTTCAGTGTGCACACTTGAGTTCAAATTATCCGATATTTTCTTGAACACCATGTCAATATCGTCGAGGTTACGACTCATAAATGTGATTGCGGACTTTCCAACTTGCAGGTCATGCAGAATGATATAAGCATAGACCTTAACCTGTGCAGAATACACACGTTTTAATTCCAGCAAGACTTGCGTATTTCTTACGTTATCAAGCAGCTCCATTACAAATTACCTCGTTTCAAAATCAACCAAATATTCAATCTCTGAATCAAGCCAGTCAATGCAGCTTCCAAGAGTCGTAACTGCGTAAGAGTTTCCTGGCAGGTCTGCTTTAACTGTTCGTTCAGCCGAGGATAACAATACACTAATATCGCTCAAATCGTCAATAGTTTTCTCAAGATTTGTTTTTAATTTCAAAGAATTTTGATTCAGACGCTTGATTATTGACAGCAGTCGCAAACTTGCAGTGTCAATTTTCTCGCAGCTATCGAAGCATCCTGGCTTCTCGTCATAGTATGACAAAACATTGCTGGATAAGCTAATAAGTGTTCTCGTGAGTGAACTCAATTGTTTCGTCAAGAGTTTTACATCTGAAGTTGCATCCATGCTACTCGCCACCTCGAACAGCGTTAATGCCGTCGCGTGTCTTTGCAAAACCATCGTTCATAACCAGAATAAACTCGCGAATGTCTCTAATTGCATTAGCAATCGGACTAAAGTCATACTGCTGAGCGTAAGGCTTTAGCATGTTAAGTCCGTCCAAGAATACACCATCTAAATCTTGCCCGAGTTCAATACAAATATCGGTCAGTGCGACAATCTTGTTAAAGTCTGAATCGTTTGGATTCTCCAACACTGCATGCGCCGTTCTCACGAAACACTTAATATTTGACGCAAGTGGATATGCAACCTCGGCATACTCGTCGAAGAAGTCAGCCAACTCCATGGTAACTGGGCACTCGTCATCGTGCATTGCGTCACCAACGGCTTTGGCAAAATCTTTGTCAAGAGCTTGCCACGTCTCAAGCATAAGGTCGTAAGCGTCAGTATGGCTTTGGTTGATAATACGTTTAATAGTTCTAGCTCTCATATAAAACTCCAATCTAAAACACTAACAGAATCGTTCTTTGCGGACACTTTCAATATCCGCGTACAGACTATAAATAACTTTAGGAACGTTAACAAATGTTTCCTCGATGGGGTTGTGAAACATATCATCACACGGAACGGAATACATATCTGGCAATATTCCCAACTTTATATAGTACAAATTTTTCCTCATGAGTTGACCAGGTGAGCATACACATAACAACTTTTTGCAGTTCAATTTGATAAACAACTCATATGCTGTTTCACACTCGTCCTCAGAACAATATACGTTTTGTAAATTACGTGGAAGGTCTTTGATGCCAAGAATATCATCTTGTGGCAGGTCATGTTCCAATAAATACTCAACGCCCGCGTCACTTAAAGACACATCATCTTTAATACCTTCATATTTGTGCCTACTACCAGGAACGTAAATCTTTGCGCACTGTCCGTAATCACTTAAATCTTTATACAACTTAATTGCGAGGTTCAGTCGAGCAGAAAATTCCTCATTTGGTGAAACACCATTTATTAGCGGGTGCTGAGCGGCAACCTCAATAAGTGTCAATTTTCGTGTTGGATTTGCCAAATATGACTTGGTGTTTTCCAGTGCATAAGCGTAGTAATCATCCCACAAAGCGTGAACATCACGCTCGTCCATATAAACTCCAATCTAAAAGGAAAAACGACTTCATGTATATATTATACATGAAGTCGTAAATTGAAGTCTCTACTATGCCACAGTTTCACGCCAACGGTGAGATTGTTTGTCACACAGTATTTTTAACTCGTCATAGATATCGTTGAGCCTATCGTCAACACCAATATACTCTGGTTTATACAGACTCTTTGGCAAATAGGCTTCGATTGATTCAGCCAGTCCTTCAAATAGTGGCTCGCTTGAATACATATCTAGCAGCTGTTTAATACCATCAAACTTGCGATTATCCCTAGCTTGACATAAAACATCTACACGATGTCTAAGCTCTTTTGCGCGCTCACGAAAATCAACGGCGTCGAGCATAATATTTTGTTTGTCGAATGTACCGTCGCCACTTGCACTCGCAACCTTCTCAAGTGCATCACAAATATACTCAACTCGGTCAGCTTCCACTTCGATTTCTTCAGCCGCATTTCTAAAGTCGGTAGCGTCGTAAAATTCATCTTCCCATCTGACGCGTTTGTGCGACTGGTGAGTAAATGTCTGGAACACAAAGGAATAAATAGCAACCGCAAATGCGAAAGTTGCGATAACGAGCATAATGATTGCTCCCCATGCAATTACACTTGCTAGTACGTCGTTATATGGCAATACGAGATAGCTCAATAACGAGCTAATCGCAAACGCCATAAAGCCTGCAAATGAAATCTTGAAATAATTTTCCATAACTAATTAGAACCCTTCTCATTGTTTTCCTTTACCTGCTCTTGCGCCCAATGCAGGTAATCCTCAGCCTTACGCAAATCGTTAAGACCGTTTTTACGTTTATAACGGAACAAATATCTTAGGCACTGACCGACGCAAAACGCTTCAAATCCTTCATCCCCTAACGCCGCATGAATCGCGTCAATACATTCAATGCCGTTGGCACCTTTATACCTATCTGGCGTTGAACTTGCCAGAGAGTTAATATCCGACGGGTCGGTTTCGTTAAACTCAAGCTCAGACATTACTCAATCACCTCGAAGTCAATCTTGTTATCAACAAGCAGCTTCTCAAACCTCTCAAGGTCATCGTTTGCAATGGAATACTTGCGAATGGTGCGTGATGCCAGTCGAGCGGCTTTAAGCTCCTGCTCAGCCTTACGTGCAGCTGCGAGGGCTTCTTGCTGCTCGCGAGCAAGCATTTCATCGTTGTAAGCCGCGACCGTACTCATTACATCCCAGTTGTTAATAGAGAGTGACTGCGCAAGCTCTCGCTTAGACCAGTTAGGTGTAATGTTCATATCGCAAGCTCGACCAAAGTTCTCAACGTTAGTGTTGAGCGCAGATAGTGCGTTCTTCTCGGTCGTAGTGCGATTGAGCATCTTCGACTCAATAAAGTCGTTTGCCGATAAACCATCAAGGTAATCATACAGAACAGCGGACTGCTCAAACGCATCAACTAGAACATTTGTTCTATTTTCCTTGAACTGAGTATCAGAGAGCTTCTTGCGCTCATCGGCAAGGGCAATAATGTCCTCCGCACTCATATTAAGCTCAGCCATCTGTGCGTCAAACTCAGCGAATTGCTCAGCCTTGAACACCTTGGCAGCGTCCTTAATCGCCTTTTGGCGTTTCCTTACCGCTGCAAGGAATTTCGAGTTTGTCTTTCGCTCCTCGTCGGTACCGTCATACTCGTAAGCGGTGAGGGCGTTGTAAACCTCTTTATTCTCCGCGATGACCGAATCAAAACCCTCAACACGAGGTAACAATGTCTTCTTGTCAACTACGAAGCTAATTCCAGCTGGCTTGTCCGCAAGAACGGTGAGTGAATTGAGTGTGTCGTTAGCCATTGACAATCTCCTCAAAGGTGTAAAGAACCCTTGTAATTGGTCGGTAGGTAATCTCTGGATTTACATCATCGGTAAAATCTGTAACGATACCAATACAGTTATAGCGACCGTATGGTACGAGCACCATATCGCCGATTTCGGCGCGGTTGTTAATATATGTCGCATGAGATAGTCGCAATGGTTTGACATTCCAAAGCTGTTTGATTTGAGCGCATACGGCTTCAAATGCGTCGCCGCCCTTTGCTAGACCGTTACGAACGTGTGTAAGTACGTTCTCTGGGGTTTCCTCCACCTGTTGAATCATCACTACTGCGTACTTCATAGCACTCCTTTCAACTAAATTATTTGTGCTTATAAAGAAAAGACTACCACGAATAAACGTGGTAGTCAATACGATTCATAGAATGTTTACAACCAATTACAGTGCGACTGGCAGATTTGTAACGAAGTACCAAATAACGCCAATGAAGGTAATAAGTGTTACTGCTGGTAGAATGAAATTGTAAGTGTTTGTATAAACATCAGACACGCCCTCGTAACCCTTAGTGTCAATTACGTTCTCAAGCATGCCACTAAAGATGCCGTTAGCCATAAAAGATGCAAACTTTGCAATGAGCAGCGCTGCGAAGAAACCCCAGAACACGTTTACAATAGTGTGAATCTGCATTGCCCATGGAGCAGTAATGTTTTGCTGAGCGGCTCCAAGAACAACAGTGAGGAAAAATGCTCCTGGCAGACCGATAATTACGAAGATTGCAGTAAAGACTACAAACACAAATCCATAGAATCTGAGGAAGCTCATACGGCTGCCGTTCTCGGAGGTCAGTGCGAGCATTACATCAATCATATTTGTTCTATCCTTTGAAGTCATCATGACTTGTCCTTTCCTTGTTAACATAAGTATAACAAACTCGAACAAGTGTTCGCAAGCATAAAATCAACGACTTCATAAAATCTTCACAATTGAGTTTACAGAAAAAACTCCCTGGAACTATGCTAATTTGAATGGAGGTTAAGCATGGGTCTAGTTCCAGGGAGGTTTGTCGGCAGTTAAGCTAAGGTCTGCACGACTGTGCGAGCAATGAAAGCTGGTTGATGGCTTTATACAAGACGAAAGGAGGTTTAAACAACAAAATCTAGTTGCTCGCGTATGAGATTCCGCCTAGTCGGACGATGAAATCTATTTGTCAATTTACTACTAATCAATTAGTTTATCACTAGCCGATATGAGAGTCAAGCACTTTAAGCAAATTTCTTTGCCTTTTCAAAGAAATAATATGAACTCAATGGTCGGCATCGCTGTAACTGCTCGTAATCGAGCTGAGCCATCTGGTTCTCATAGAGGTTACGATTCTCAACCTTCCAGTGTAGACGAGTAGTTTCGTCCTCAGCGGCGTCTGCAAAAATGTCGAGCATTTTCATCGCGGTATCATGAGACACACTCTTGCTCATTTCAGCAGCAGCGAGTGAGCGAACCAGTAACCAGAATCTATTGTAGGTCTGGCAAACAGCAGTTTTAGCAATCTCATAAGCTCCGTGAATGAGTAACTGTTCGTCAAACGCGCAAGTGTGCTCCGAAACTGAAAACTCCTTTGGCGCTTGAACCTTTTTACCCATGGTAGCATACTTCTTTGGAACCTCGACGTCTTTCCACAGTGAGTTATCCAATGCGCTTAAAGATTTATCTTCAAACGTTGAATAGATTTCGTCACACTGCTCTTGACTATAGAACACTGGTAGGTTTCGGTTAGCAATCATACGAAAGTCAGAATCGTCTGTAACCTCAAAGCCAATAGAGTCGTAAACCCACTTGACCGCCTGGTAGTATTGCTTCTGATTAAGCGCTCGTTTGGGCAGAAAAACAAATCGGAATCTAGGCTTATCTGGATATGACATGGTTGGGTACATGAGCAACGGTGTAGAGTTAGCCTTAGCTAACTTTACTAGATTGTTCCGCATATCAAAATACGTTCCCCAGTCATCCTCACCAAGGTCAACATCGCCCATGATAAACGCACGTCTTGCGCGAGAATCGTTTAGAGCCTTACGAGGTACTTCGCACTCAATGTCAAGCTGCTTAGAGAGCTTTGAGATAAATGCAATGGGAGAATGGGACTTGACAAACTCAAGTCCCTTCTCGTCTACGATATGTTTAATAGCATCAACATTCTCGCGTGCAAACTCAACAGCTTTGATAAAGAACTCTCTATCGGGCATGTCAATGTACGTTGCATACTTCTGTTTATATGAATCAACTACAAACAATCGTTACTCCTTCGTAAAGTTTCCTGTGGTGTAATCAATAGTATACCCTGGCTGAACGTTGTACACAATACCTACAAGGTTAATTCCAGAATTTCCATCAGAATCACACGAAACCATCTTAACGATACAAGCGCGAGGAATAATCTCGTCATCAGATGCGTATACTGGCTCGACACTGTACCAAATAGAACAGTTCTCGTGCTCTGTAAGGTATTTACGTGCCATGTCCTCAAAGTAAGCCATACCGCCATATCCAGAACCCTTAGAGTTGTTAGTTCCAACATTCTGGAAGCGTGTACCCGTTACAAGGTTCTGAGCTTCTGAAACACTCTTATCGGTATCAATAGAACCATCATTCTTGTAGACGTGCTTATAACCACCGAGCGAATCCGCAATGAGGTGAGAGCGATTGTACATATAACCGCTATAGGTAATACCGCCTGGAAGATTGGAGGTAATCTTCTTGTTCTTGCCCCAACCACTCAGCTTAGAGTCTACGTCGCTTGCAAACTTAGCACGCCATCCGCTTGACTCTTTAACCATATCATAGGTGATATTGCCAACTGCGCGACCAGTACGACCGAACTTATCAAAACCAGTGTAGTGAATATTTCCAGCTTCGATTGAGTAGTCAATGTCCGCCTTCATGTTGAGCACGAGATATCCATTTGGTGCAGTATTTGCATCCCAGGGCTTGAGTGCAGCGTTTCGTAGCTCATCGGAGGAATTAGATGATGTGGCTGAAGATTCACTATTGTTAATAGCTGGAACCTCAATGTTCAAATCATCAAAATCGCCAGTTCCCGTGAAATCCTCTGGCTTACCAAAGTTCTTGAATAGGTCGCCGAAGAAGAAGTTTGCAGTATCTACGACAGAATCATCAAATACGCCTTCACCACGCTCAAAGTAATCGGCTGCGCTTGAATGTAGGTCAGCCGCAATATCGGTAAACGATTGAATGTTTCCTCGCTCACCGAGTACCTGGAACAAATCGCCAAACTTGTTCTTAAAGCCGCTCACGATTGGTGCATAGGTGCCGCCTGTAATGATATTTACAATGCCTGTACGCTGAGCAACAGCAATTACCTGTGCTGGCTTAAAAAAGTTAGCTGGGGTAAACAATGCTGTAGTAAGGTATGTACCACCAAGCGCTGCGACTAAATAACCAGTGACCGCCTTCATGAGCTTTGCTTTACCGATACGCTTAATGCCGCGAATTGGGTGGCGTAACAATCTCACACCAGAGGTCATCAGCCGCGTAGTGCGGCTGAATACCCTCTTGATGATGTTAAGTATGGTCTTCATAACTACTCCCTCTGTCTAATCCATTTCTTTCGGTACTCAAAGATTTGCTTTGTAATCTCGTGATACATCATTATAGCAGTATCGGTACCGATAGTTGAGGTTGATTCGAGGTCGTTAATCATACCAATTACCATTGGTGAATTGAAGTTCATAACCTTAATCGCCCGTGCCATGTCGTCGTAATAGCTCTGAGCGGTCGTTACATCCTCTAACGTTCCACCTGTTTGAGGAACAAGGTTATCTGCAACCTCAGCTTCACCGTCGTTAAACGCGTCTCCCCACGCCGTCGTAGCCACAATGTTTACGTTATCGAGCGTTGCATTTCTGGCGTCGTCATCCTCGTCATAGGTCGCTTCAACGCGCCGCATTACCGCATCCGTATCAACCGTACCATCTGGTTTTAGTAGATATGTCTTGATGGAGCTACCATCTTGTGAAACTACATATCGCGTCTTACCGTCGATACGTTTCTTATCAACAATTCTATGACCTGGTGGAAGTGTTGCATTTAACTGGTCAATCTTAGATAATTCCTTATCTGGCGGGGTCTCTGGTGGCTGAGGTGTAAACTCGATTACCTCAGCTACCTTATGAGCGTCATCTTTCTTTGAGGATTTACGCTGCTTAGGCTTCTCAGCGGTCTTAGTCTTAGCTGGTGCCTTTGGTGCAGGAGTCTCCTTAATGACGCGTGGAGAGTTATCAATCTCGCCCTTTTCACGCATACGCCCAAGTTTCTCACGGTAAAGTGCTGCGAAGTTTTCATCCTCAGCAACCTCGTCGGCGTGCTCAAAGATAATTTCGGTGTTAATAATGGTACAGTCCTCATAGATGCCGTCAAGCTCGTCCATACGAATCTGCCAGTACTCCTTCTTCTCCTCACGAGTCATATTACGATTGATGAAGTTGGAAATTAGCAGGTAATCATATACAGAACACTCGACATCACTATGACGAACATCATTCATGAGCGGTGCTTCGGAAATGTCGATAGCTTCACCCTCGCGCACGAAACACACAGTACGCTGGGAACTTTCTTTGAGGTTCTCAAAGTTCTTACCACGCATATCGGTGTCGGTAAACTTAGCACGGTCATAACCATAGCCATTTGCTAGGTTAATACCTGCGTTAATGCGCTTTGTTTCCTCTTTGAATCCAAGGTTCTTCATCATAGGCATAATAGCTGCCTTAAAACTTGGACGCGAAAGAGGTTTTGCGTTATTACCGATGTTCGCATTAAACCAATCGGTATATGCTGTATGCAAGTCCTGTAGCGGTACCGCTGCAAGACCATTTCCAAAGAATTGTGAATCTACCAGTGCCTGCATGAACTGAATAACGGGGTTACTGTCCTGCGCAGACTCCTCAATGAGGTTAGAGTCTACCTGGTTGAATCCGTCATAGTAAGGCACACAATCAAGAATATATGCAAGGCAGTGTTCCAAGAAGTCACCATCTTTAATAGCGGCGGCTACGGATTTACTGTCCGTTTTGTTAGCTACGTATGAGTTCTCAGCCTTTACAACGACAAAACGCCTACGAATAGCGTTACCTGTCTCGGCAAACTTAGGCATTTCGTTGACGAGCTGACACATAACGCCCTGTGAAGCTACTTTACGCGCTGGCTCGTAAATACGACGAACGCCAATAACGTCGCCCGTAACGATTCGCTTGAATACGCTGGTATTCTTGAGGTATAGGCGAGAGTTGTTATCTGTACCGAGAATATACTTAGCATGCGCAATGTCTGCGAGCTTGTTCTCGTCGTTCTTTTCAATATCTGAGAGCGTCAGAGTTGCAGTATTTGCTGCGCCAACGATGTTTCCAAGCATAGACTCGAAGAAGGTAGACTTACCGTCGCCGCCCTCACCATAGATAATGAAGCCAGCGTCCTGTGGTGCAGAACCAATAACTGCGTATTTACAAATCTGCTCTACAAGCCTTACACGGTCTTTGTTGCCATGAGCAAATGACTCACATAAGCTCTTAAACGACATAGTGCCAAATTTACGAGCGTCAATGTGAGTTGCGCGATGTGGATAATAGTTAACCTCAATGGAGGAGAGGGCAACAAATCGTGGGTCAAATGGTTCAAGCTCACGCGTAATGAGATTGAACACTCCATTGCCGACGACAATCTTAAAGTTTGGAAGTGGAATGTAAGGAATGAGTGTGTTTGGTGTATACATACCAAACATACCGTTCAGAGTTGAGATAATGTCGTTTTTGTAACTATTGTTTGCACGCCCCGCGATTGCTACGAGAACAAAGTCAAGAATAGGCGCGACATCAACGTAGATGCCACGGTCGGGGTCGTAAATATAGATGTTACCAGGGGTACTGTGAATACCGTGCTGGTTTAGGTTTCTAACAGTACAATACTCGTCAATGTCTGGACGGCGGTTCTTACCAGCTTCAGACGGTACTTTACAGAATACGAATTGCTGGGTGAGAACCTCCATAATCTGATTAAAGTCAATCTTGTTTTGCTTACCAAATCCGTCTGACATGCGCCTACGGATAATCATAGCAATCTTGTTGGCGAGCGTAGTCAGACCATCGGCGGTCTTTTCCTCACGCGGTTTAAGTTTTTCAGTCTCCCACGTCTCGTCATCAATACGCTTCATTGACTCTGGAATATAAAAGTAGTTCCAGTTATCAAATCCATCGGCATCAATAAGACCCTCGCTTTCACGAGTTGGCTTATAAGCGGGATTGTGCTGGCGATAACACTCGTCAACCTTTTCAAGCTGTTGTTGCGTAATACGCACGCCGACATTATGTGTGACATGGTTATAACTGATGTGCGAGTCTGGGACGCTCATAAATCTATCCACTTTGCGCTCATCAGTCTTAATCTCAGTTGTCTCTGTGGTCATAGGCTCATACCTCCATTCTCGAATTGTTGTCTATGTTCATCGGAGACCTACTATAACACAACTATATATAGAGATGCAAATTTGACTGAAATTTGTAGCTGGGATTTGCTGCGTACACGAAAACTCCACAAATTCTACTATATGTATAAAAGTATGTTTTTATGCAAAATAATGAATATTCATATAGCTTATATACGCAAATTAGGTGTCATTTTATTTTTGACCTGTGTTCAAAAATCCATGGACAATACAACGTTTTTATGGACAAAATTACAAAATGGATTTTTCGGAGCCATTTTTTTGAACTCGGAGCCATTTTTTAAATCGAAAAAATGGCGTCGAAATGGCAAAAAATGGCTTCAAACATGCCCTCTGACCTGCGCGTACCGTTTTCGCAGGTAGATGCGTTGCAAAAAATGGCTCCATGTTTTTGTGGGTTTAACTGCGAAAACGACTCTCGGAGCCATTTTTTTGACCAAAAACGTGTAAAACTCCTCGCGATTTTACACGTGTAAAATTACGTATACTTTTCTCTCTTTTCTATTAAAAAGTGGCTTTGAAAGAAAGAATAGCAGGTAGAGGGCTATTTTTCGAAGCCATTTTTTTTAAGCCATCTACCTGGGAAAAGGGTACGGGCAGGTCAAAGGGGGTGTTTTGTGCCATTTTCTGCCTTTTCGAAGCCATTTTTTTCGTTTTCGAAGCCATTTTTTTATTTTGCAAATGGCTCCGAAAATGGCGCCGCCTTTGTATTTTTCAACATCGTTTAATACATTGAAAATCGATACAAAAATAGCGCACCATCCGTAGATGATGCGCTTGGAATTAAAAGCCAGCGAGCTTTCTAAACTTTAACGGTTGCGGGTAAACCTCTTTACCATTCTCTAATCGAGGTGGTTGCTCAAGCTCGTAGATAATATTTCTATCGCCCTTGCCGCTTTGCACCCATTCAAGATTGTAATTATCGTCAATCGGTAGCCAGCTTTTACCAGCCACGGCTCTTGCGTCTAAATCAATCTCGGGAAGGTGACTGAAGCATACATACTTTGATGTGAGTGCTCGTATGTGTACTAAGTTAGCTTTGTCTAACTCTAGTAGCTTCTTCAAAATGTCTGGGTGTGTATGCTCAAAATCTTGTAGGAAAATGTATCGACACTCGCCATTGAGAGCGGAGTTTAAGAGAATTGAGCCGAACCAAACCTTTGTGTGGTCGAGGTCAATATCAATCTTGGTCTTGTAACCACTTGCCAGATACATTTCCTCAAGGCGTGTAGGCATTTCAATTTCGTTTGTCGCATAGTTAAACGTTGAGGTGTAAATGTATGGGCGGTTCTGCTTTAGCTTACGCGCGTTCAATACATTAAGTCGTACCTCGTCGGGCAACAATAGCTTTGCGTGTTTACCAGCGGTCGTTTCTCCCGTGAGTAGATTAGTGTCCATTTCGACAATGCGCACAAATCGATGCATAGCGTTCCAGTCATTCAAATCAAGTGCGTTGTTGACGGTGAAGATAATACTGTATTCACCCTTGCGCACGCCGCGAAGCATTTTCTGTTTTGCTTCGTCAAATACGATTGACTGGTCGATGTAAAAATCTGCGTCGAGCTTATCGAGATTAACAAACGCACGCGCCAGTCGCTCTTGGAGCGGAATAGTACACCTTTGCAATTTACCATAAGCACCATTCATTTTGGCTTTACCAGAGAGATAAATGGCGACTTTCTTACCCAATACGGGCGGTCTATCCATGAAATTCCTTTCTATGTATGTGTTACGTGATACATTATACTCTGACGCTCAGATTAGCGCAATCGGCGCATTTTTGTGCGGCAAAGCCGCAGGTAAAACGCCGTGTAATTTTCTAAATCCGTCTGAGAGCGATTTTAAGGTACCGTTTTATTTCAGACGGTTAATTATTCATGTAGATATTTTGCGTCGCTTAAAATCGATTTTGTGCCTTCGTTTTCTGTGAGAATTGTTGAAATTGACGATAAAAGTTAACCGAGGTTAACTTTTTAGGCATAAAAATGGCGAGCACGCTATAGAAAGCGCGCCAGCCCTTAGTGTTAGTCATAAAAATGTGATGCAAGGGAAACTAGATAATATAGTTCTTCATAAATCGTGTACCCGTGAGCATATAGCGGTCGAGCGCCTTCAAATGCCACGTCTTGAATATTAGTAATTAGAAACTTTACCACGGTGTCACTAATTCCGTAATACTTAATGTATTCCTCAATCGCTTGAGTTGTTGTGCGCTCATTACTTTCAATAAAATCGCTAAATTTGACTTCGCCCTTGAGGGGATAATCCTCTCTATACTCATCATATGCTGAGCGTAATCTATTTAGGATATCTGAAACTACCTTAGCAAGTTCTGAGTCCATGTTTATTCACTAACTCCTTTGTTCGGTGTTTTGCTAACAGATAAAGTATACCACGTTTCATCATTGCCGCTAGGTTAAATTTATAAGTTAACCAAGGCTAACTTTTTAGGTATAAAAATAGCTAACGTGCTATAAAACACGTTAGCTATAAATCTAATCTACGTTATCTACGCGCTTTGCAGCTTCGTCGCAGACATCGTAATAGAATGCTGTAACAATATCTACGTTATCTCGCGTTGTCGGCACATAACCGTTGATTGCTTCGACCATATTTGAGCAATAGTGCTCAAACAACATTAGCGCAACATCATCGTTAATTTCTTTGGAAATAATATCACGAACGATGTTTTGGTTTTTAGCCACCGCTTCTCCAAGAGGTAAATCGAAGTCCTTATAAGGTTTGTGAATCTCAAACTCGTCAAGAACGTTATCAATAAGTTGGTTAATTGTCATATTACCTCCCGTCATGCTCATATATGTAATTGGCTCTCTCATAAAAGGCTTTTACGCAATCATTTCGAAAACGAGTAATCCCGCTAACGCCGTCAAAATCTGGACTATAGCCTTTCAACACACCCCAAGGATTGAGAAGGTGCGTTACAAGGACGCATTTAGCATTCTCTTCCGAATCGAGACAGTTGCTAATGAGCCTATCCAAAAATCCACTGTCATTGCTAATGTATTCTCTCGGATTAAGTGTTGGCTTTCCAGCCTTATGGCACTCATCTAAAGAACCTTGATACCAATGCTCCAACACGGAAACAGCACCATCTACCAAGTCATTATAATCACGCATTTAATTACCGCCCAACCATGTCATTAAACTTTAGATTACACATAATCTTAAATGAGTCAAACGCACCGTCGCCATCGTAAGCATACATGCCAACGTCAAAGACGGGTAAACTTCCATCCTCAAATACATCATCGACGTTAGACATTAGTGCCGCCACAATTGCTCGGCGAACGGTTCCCAAGCGTGTATTGAAGGCGATAATATCGACAATACGTGAATATTGGTCGTCCCAAAAATCAAGTCTATCGAGTGGCGTACCTTCACGACCCTCAGACTTCAAGAACTCGTGGTACAGCTCAATAATTTGCTCGGTGGTGCTTCTTAGAGTGTCATTGTACACATCGTAAATGTCCATTATTTCATCTGCTCCATAAACTCGTTCATACAGTCATCATAGAACAACATGTAGGCTGACTCACCATCGTAGTCTGGAGCATCGCCAGACAATACTTCGTACTCGTTTGAGCAGTGCTCCATGATAACCGTCCAGACTGCGTGACTTGGGATGAGAACACTCTCAATGTTCTGATGCAGAGACTCATCTGACGCAAACTCCCAAGGGTCTTGTGCGTCCTCATCTGGCTCAAGATTATCGAGATACTCTTGATAATCGTCCGCTGTACGGTCGGAAACGTCTCTGACTAAATCAGTGTACTCAAAACTCATAATAACTCCTATCAATCATTAAAGGTCTAGTTGGTTTGCGCAATCATTCAAGAACGCGCTGTAAGGTGAAGTTTCATCAAACGTCGCGAATCCAGTATCAAAAAGTTCGTTCACATCATCACAAGTGTGCTCGATGATTGTCCACATTTGGTTGTAATAAATGATACTGTTAGTTACTTCATCTTCAAGCAATTGTTCAGCCATTGCGTCAAATGGCTCAACATCTAAGCCTTCAGACTTTTGATAGTCAACATAGTCCTTATAACGAACACGAACCTGCTTAACAGTATCCCTTACAAGCTCATCATAATCCATAATAATCCTCTCAATCTATAGACTGGATTAACAACAAAGCCAGTATATCACATATTTAGACGCAGCCTTTGAAAATTTGACCGTTTGATAGCGATTTTAAGCCACGTATACGACATTACCCGAATGAATATTCATCTGCAATAAAACCACCTCGCAAAACTTATTACATTACACCTGGTAGCGTTTCCGCTGGTAAATTAGCCGCGTGTTTTCGGCGCGAGAAATGTTCAGATTGCTAAAAATTTTGTTATGCGGTATAATCATAGGTTGGTAATAATGTTCACAAATAGAAAGGAATATATGGACAAACGTTACAACAGCCCTGGTAGACGTGCGATTGTCGCAGGTCTCATGGCAGCTACGCTTTTGTCAAACGTGTCTGGCATAGTCAAATCTGCATACGCGGAAACTCCGACTACGGCTCAGATTAAGACAACTAATGTTGACTTAGCTAAGTTAAAGCTCCAAAAACTTAATCTGAATATGAATGACTATGAGGTCGTTCATAAAGACCCAACTACGCAGATTAACACGTTTGATTCTTCGGCGTATTTTAGTCAACCAGGTAACGGATGGGCACCAACAAGTATTATTCAGTTCTCGAGTCAGATTGATAAGTCTAAAGACCATATCGTAATTGACAATCCAGTTGAGATTCTGTTTAAGAACACTGGCTATTACTTTGGCAGGCAGACTAACGTTCGCATGAAGGTCAATCGCGTTTACTATGATGCCATTGACTATTCTGGCACGAGCTATGCATCGACCAGCACTCGCGAGAGACGTATGAGTAAGCCAGGCGATGAGGTTATGTTTGCCGAGCTTGACAACGCAGCTGGCGAAAACGGAGTTGTTCAGTTCACTAACTACAACTTCTATACTAGCGAGCCAAATGCAGCGCCTTATGTTCATCCAGTACAGGGTTCTAAACAGAACACTCTGAACTCATGGTATACCATGCGAGCTGACGTTACTTACACTATTGAGTATGCCGATGGCACACAAGCTGATATGAAGCTAGTTGTTCCTGTTGGCGACCTCGACGTTATTAGCTATGTTAATAAAGCTAAGGGTGACGGCGCTGGACAGAATGAGATGTTTGAGCTTCCAAATGCAGACTCACAGGCATCTAAGATTATTTTTAACCGTAATTTCGCGGCTAGACTCACACGTCCAAGCGATAACAACGGAACCATGGTTATCAATCCACCAGCTAATTCTATTGGCGGCAACAGTCTTGATTGGATGTACAATACCACAGGTGCCACTATTCGTTCGCGCAGCAATAGCTTGACTTTTACTTCTGGTTCTGCTGACGCGTCTGGTACCGACTTCGGCGTCTATGTTGAGCACCCAGCAGTTGACCCAGTTAAGAAGGTTGATAAGACACGCATTGCATCATATCAAGATGGAAAACTGGTTTATACCATTCAGTCAACTATTCCAAAGGTCGGTACGGACGTTATCGATGATATCGACGAGTTCTCTATCGACGACCTGCTTGACAATCGTCTCAAGAACGTAACTGTTAAGGGTGTGTACGTAACCGACTCTGAGGACGCCGACCCATCAACCGCTGATTGGCGAAAGCTCCCACCAAATAAGTACACTATTGATACTACGGGGCAAAAGCTCAAGGTTAACATTGATAAGTCGCAGCTTGGTCATAAACAAGTTAAGGTTATCTTTGAGACTGATACTCTGGCAACTGACCTAAGCGCCGACACAAGCATTATCAATAACCAGGCAACCGTTCACACCGATGACGTTCCATCTAAGTCAAACGTAACTCGTACTCAACCAACTTATAAGTTTGACCACGAGTTTGTTGCCGAGGACGGCTCACAGCTTCCAGGCGACGTTACCACACTTACACCAGGAACAACTGAGGATATTACCCCAGGTACGACCGTTACACCTAATCTCTTTACCGTTCCAGATGCTTCTAAGCCAGATACCTCTTATGAGGGTTATGACGCAAGCAAGGTACAGGTTAAAGACGATGCTAAGAACGGCGTTTGGTCGTTCAAGTCTTGGGATAAGGCGAATGAGACGCTCGATAAGAAGAATGGACGCTTTATCGGTACGTGGGCATTTACCCCTAATGCTTATGCTCAAACCTATAAGTATGTTATGAGCGATGGTAGCGCCGTCCCAGCCGAGGTTAATGCTACACTTCCAGCTCGTGTTGGTGACTTGGTTGACGGTACTAACGTTACCGCTGCTAATCCTCTAGCACCCGCTGCTGAGAATGTTATGCAGCCAACCGACAAGGGCTACGACGCAAGCAAGACACAAGTTAAGCTGCCACATGGCTATGCTAACTTTGTGAATTGGGATATTCCGACCGCAACCATTAACCGTGCGGATGTCCTTCACACTGGTACTTGGGAGTATCACGAGAATCTTTGGGGTAAGTCGCATGAGTTTAAGAGTAATACCGACAAGGCACTTCCAGCAGGTATTACGGCGATTACTCCTGCAACTGTGAGCGACCAGTATCATGATGGGGACACTATCAACGCTGATTCGTTCCAGATTCCAGCAGAGAACGTTGTACCTTCAGCTAATCCGCTCTACGATGCAAGCAAGGTACAGTATCTTGACGAGCATGGTGTTTGGACGGCAGATGATACTTGGGATAAGAGTAACGTCGTTGTAGACCACGCGGACACTCACTTTGTCCGTGGTTGGACATACCAGGCTAACTCTTATGCTAAGAATCATAAGTTTGAATCTGTTGATGGTACTCCACTTCCAACTGAGTTGACCGCCATCACCCCCGCATCTTCTAATGGCTATGAGGATGGAACCGTTCTTAATGCTGATACCTTTGAGGTTCCAGCAGCTAACAAGGTCGATGCGAGCGACAAACTCTATCAAGAGGGTAAGACCCAGTTCCGCTCTAATGACGGCATGGGTGTCTGGACGGCAGAGCCTGCATGGGATAAGCACGATGTTACTGTTGACCGTGGCGACGTAACCTTTACCCTCAAGTGGTCTTATTCCGAGTATAAGTTCGGTAAACAGCACAAGTTTGTTGCTGAGGACGGCTCCGAGCTTCCACAGGGTATCAAGGACATTACTCCTGCAAGCGTTGAGAATCAGTACAAGCCTAACGAGGTAATTACCGCTGACGGTTTTGAGGTTCCTGCCGATAAGAAACCTGCCGACGGCACTGAGTATGCAGACGCTTCCAAAAAGCAGTTTGTCGATACCGAGCGTGATGGTGTCTGGGAGTTTGTAAGCTGGGATAAGGACAACATCACTGTTGACCACAGCGACGACAACCTGTTCACAGGCACTTGGAAGTTTATGGGCTATTCACATAAGGCGACCTATGAGTTCGTGAGTGGTACACCTGGCAAGGAGCTTCCAAAGTCTATTGTCGATATGACTCCAACTGACCCAGCTAAGTATACTAAGGGCACAGAGGTTCCTGCTAAGTCTGAGTTTGAGAAGACTGTCAAGGACGAGGACAATGATGGCACTTGGACGTTTAAGTCTTATGACCACGATAAGCAGACTATTGAGAAGTCTGACATTAAGTTCGTTGGTACGTGGGAGTTTACTCCTAACACCTATCCAGTAGACTATGAGTTTAAGTCTACTGACCCTAAGCGTGAGCTTCCAAAGGTTGTTAAGGATAAGCTGCCAAAGGATGATAAAACTTATATCACTAAGACTCCAGTTGATGCTCAGAAGATTCCTAACGACCCAGTTTATGACCCAGAGCTTGATATTGACTGGACGTTCAATAAGTGGGATTCACCAAAGAAGACCATTGAGCGTGAGGGTATTAAGTTCACTGGCGAGTGGACTCCAAAGCAGCGTGAGTATAAGGTAACTTATAAGTTCACCAGTGGTACTCCTGGCAAGGAGCTTCCAAAAGAGGTAACCGACCTTCTGCCAAAGGACGACAAGTCTTATGTCACAGGTTCTAAGGTTAAGTCAAACAAGCCTTCTAAGACTGAGGTTAAGGTTGACGGTGGTACGTGGAAATTCAAGGAGTTCCCACCAGAGTTAACCATTGATAAGAAAGATGGCGAGTTCGCGGGCGAGTGGGTATTTGAAGCAGACCCAGCTCCAACACCAGAGCCACAGAAGCCAGCTGCTAAGCCAGTTCCTAAGACGGGTGATGCGACTACCGTTGCTCCAGCTGTCGGCGGCATTGCGGCAATCATGACTTCGATTCTTGCTTTCTTCGGAATCAAGCGTAAGTCTGACGACTAATTCGATTTAGTTAGAGATTTGACCCTCCAGGAATTACCCTGGAGGGTTTTATGTTTGGATATAAAAGTTAATTTAGGCTAACTTTTTAGAAAAAAAATTGAAGTTCTCGGTATAAATATAGTCGGATTGTGGTATAATAAATAGTATTCTTCTGAGCTTCAAATAGTTCGTTGATGTCCATTTTTGATTAAGCCTTCTAGGTTCACGCCTAGAGGGTTTTCTCATATACCATTGAAAGTTAACCAAGGCTAACTTTTTAAGAAAAAAAATTGTTGACACATTCACACGGCTCATGTAAACTGAATAGTAAACGAAAGGAAACAATCATGTCTAAATTTATTTACGAGCAAATGTTTGATGTTAAGCTATATTCTGAGTTACGCGTTACAGATGAATACAGAAACACCCATGGTGGTAATGGAGCCATCGGCGAGTGCTGTGGTAAACCAAGCGTTTCTTGCATGGAGTCCGCCTTACGTGACCCATTGGTCAGTTGCTATATTGACCCTAAAGAAGTTGCTTGCATGAGAATTATTTGTGGTGAGAATTATGTTTACGATACGTTTAACCATACAAACGTCCTATACGTCAACTTCACACTCGTTGATGCATTAGTAACTACAAATCTTGAGCGAATTGATGGCGGCTATAAGGTCGTTTCAGAGTTTAGTGTTCAGACGACTTCACCAACTATGCTTAATGAAGGTGATATTTTAGCGCGTCTGCCGCAGGTCATTAGGCTGTTCGGTAATGTGTCTGTTACTATGCACGACGACTATTCTAAGGTTGACCTTGACAAGGTGTTCAAAGATACTAAGGCATATTGTAGTCTCAATTACCGTACTTATGAGGTCATTCGCGGTCATGAGTGCATTGAACTCCCCGATAAACTCAATGTGACGGTTCTTGGTTGTTGCGGAGACGACGTATTTAAGGTGTTGACATATCATCGAGATTTGTATGATGCTTGTGCTAAACATATTAGTGAAGGCGAGTATATAAATTACGGCTACTTTGATGCCGATAGTCTCATGATGTCGCTTTTTAACTACGGTATTGAAAATTACAGTTGGGAAGATGGTTATGGTGATGAACCAGGCGATGTAACCGTTAGTAGGAATGATAACTATTCTGCAACTGAGTTTTTCAATAAGTATCTTGATACGTATGACAATCTCAAGTGTGATTATGAGTTTATGAACAAGGTCTGTAATTCGGATTGCGAGATTCGAGACAACATTATTTGGACTGAGGAACTCATTGATGGAGTCATGAAAGGCTTTGGCTTTGTAAAGGATTAAACATCCTAAAGACTGGGCAATTTGCCCAGTCTAGTGTGGTACAATAAAAGTTAACTAAGGCTAACTTTTTACATAGTTATTTTTACATCGTTAGCTGATTATATACAGCTATGGCTAATTGTGTAGAAATTGTGAAGATAACCAGTTTCACTTGCAATTAAGATTTTGGTATGCAATACTATACTTAACAACAAAAACAAAACAGAAAGGAAGTTGTTATGAAGTCATTTCGCGTAAATAAGCTCACTGGTGCAGTTAAGCAGTTCGCTGGTAAGAAAACTGGTATGGATGCTAAGACTGCTGGTGCCTATAATACTTGGGCGGAGAAGATGGGTTTCTCCAAGGTTGCTACCGCAATCAAGGCAGCTCCAATCGCTCAGAAGGTCGGTATGGCAGTTGCGACCGTTGCTGTTGCTGGCGGTGCCGCTGCTGGTATTGTAGCAATCAATCAGCCAGCCCCAGCTCCTACTCAGCCATCTACCCCAGCTATTACTCAGCCAAAGGTTGAGGAGCCTAAGCCAGAGGAGAAGGTTGAGGAGACTAAGCCAGAGGAGAAGGTTGAGGAGACTAAGCCAGAGGAGGAGAAGCCAGCCGCAACTGAGCAGCCAGCAGCTCCAGAGAAGCCAGAGTATGAGTATGAGTACCAGCCAGCTGAGGACGCACCTGCTGAGTCTCATGCAGCTACCCCAGCTCCCGCACCAGTTCCAAACACTCCAAAGCTCCTTGGTTACAAGCACATTCTCTCCGCTTGGAACCCAGACACCAACGAGGTTTTCCGTACCTCTTATGGTTATGATGGAGAGTATGGTTCCCGTGAGGAAGCTATGCAGGCTCTTATTAAGATGATTCAAGAGGGTGGTAAGGCTACCCCTCGTGGAATTGAGGAATCTGAGCGAGCAATTTACGATGGTGCTAACTAATCGTAAATTATAAGAACTAATAAAATACCCCGCAAAACTGCGGGGTATTTTTTTGTTATTTATATTGATTTATGAAAGCACGCAAGGAACACCAAACACTTGTTCGAAAATCTCTGGTAGACCTTGGAGGTTTTTAGCGCCCCTCAGAGCCTTAGCCATTGCAGATTGCATTTGATTACCAGCTGGGTCTGAAAGCATTTGAGGAATCTTGTCGCTGCACTCACGGGAGAATGTAAATACATCGCCAACATTCTGATTGATTGCTTGTGAAATTCCCTCACCAATAATTGTGATTGCACGACCAGTGATGTAGTCGCCCATATCCTCAATATAACGATTCAAGTAATTCAACTGCTTCTCTGGGTCTTTGAGGGAGGAAATAAGCTCCTCACCATGAGCTTTGAGGTCTCTATCAAATCGCTCGCGAACCCAGTCGAGCGCAACGACAGCAAATTTTGTAACCGTGGTAATGTCACTGTGAAAACGACAAATCTCATTCAACTGTGAGAAAGTACCTGGAATCTCATACTCGTCGAGACGCTTCTGGCGGCTTGAAACAGACTCGTTAATGAATGAAGCAATGTCGGACGCAAATGCGGCGTTGTCACGAATATCATTAAGTGTCTCTGGAAGCACGATGCCGTAATTGTTTGCGACCTCAGAATCCTTTAGTTTACCACGGATTGATTTAATCGCCCAGCTCGCCGTATTCCACATTTGCAGTGCCTTATTTTGAGTAGTGTTTGCTCTGTGGAGTGCACCCTGTACATCGAGAGAGCCAGAGTGTGTTGCTCTGTCATCCGCCCATTTCTGAATCTCATCAAGCTGCTCACTAAGCTCTCGAATCTCCGTAATGGAATTGTAAAGCTCAGCTACGTCCTGCGAAAGATTTACGTCGTGCTCTAAAGCAGCGTTTAGGGCGTATTTTGCAGTTCTAGCGTTTCGCGCACACTCTCTTGCATAGTGATGTGCCGCGGTGTTCTTTGCTTGTGCTTCATTAAGCATAAGTCCAAGCTCTTTACCATTCATATAATAACTCCTAACTAAAGTTAGCCGATACAATAGCTATAGTATATCACACACAAAAAATAGCGCCGTTCATAAATTGAACGACGCTTGACAGAAAGGTTAAGTTGTTATTTTAGTAGATGTTACGCAGTTTTCTTCCATAGATGGGGGAATAACAAACCGAGCAGCTCGTCAACTTCCTCTCGGCTATTAAGTGTATTTTCCTCGTCGGGAATAATGACGTAACCCTTGTAGGTCTCATAATGGCAATTGTCAAGGTGGGGCGCGGCTTCATCACCGTTAAGCGCCTTCTCGATAAGTTCCTTAACACGTGCGTCTTTTGCAGCATCCATAGGTAATTTCCTTTCATTTGTGGATTGTACTTACTACATTATACGGAGCCACGTAGGATGGCTCAAAATGGCTTCACAATTCCTACATATTTAACGCCAGACGTATTTACAATCCATCACCATGTCTTCTTTTGCAACCAATTTTGGTTGGTCTGGATTTGTGGCGTTCCAAATACGATAACTCCATTTAAGACCACCAGGAACTTTGCAAACAGATGTTAACCAGTAGATTGGGTACTTTTTATTGAGCTGCTTGACTTTAATTTCAAAGTCGTGCTGCTCTTTCTTGTTTTGTCTACCGTCCCAGCCGATTAGCAGACGCTTATCGTTTTCGGAACCGTGATAACCAATGGGAATAAGATGTGCTCGGTCGTACTGTCTATCAGTTGGATAAATGAGCGGGTCTAGCTCCTTACGCGCGGCGTTATCACGCTCTTGGTGAGCAAATCCTTGTCCCTGTTCAAATCGAGCAAACACTTGCAGAATTTTATCATCGTGATAGAAATAAATAATGTTGCCGCTCGTCGGCTTATGTTTAGAATTGATTACTTGTGTAAGCGGGTTCTTATTGGTGAGAACCTTTACTTTAAGAGCCTTGTCCCCGTTCACCGACTTAAATTCTTCGCTTTGTTTGTCATCAGAGTTAACCTCGTCTAACTTTGGTTCAACGTATCCATCTGGGCGAGGTTTATAGTAAGGTTGAAACCATTGGCGAATTTTGATATAGTTCTCTTTGAGATTCACGAAATATCACCTCCTAAAACTAATCGCTATGTTGACAAGTATATCAGAAAGGTGATATAGTATCAATAATTGCACGTAATCTAGTAGAAAGGAATAAGCGTGCTACAGTATAATTTTGAGGATGGACTCCTCGATAGGATTAAGGCGGGTAAGCTCAAGCTCACCAACGCAAAGCAAGAGAGCAAGCGTGGAAATGATAGCCTAACCGTCACTTTTGTAGACCAGGACAATGGTCTAAAGCTCCTCTGCCGTCTCAACGGTTGTGTAGCTCTCAAGCAGGATGGTACTGTATATGGCGATACCGAAGTTCCACCTCTGGCTGGTGCTACCCTCAATGAGGGCATCGTTTATAGCACATATCAGAGCGGTACCATTCCACCAATTAAGGTTTGCAAGAAAGTTGTTATGACTTGTGCAAACGGAGAGGTTGTTATTCTGATTGGAGAGCGAGCATAATGGCACAAGCATTTAGACTTAAAGAGAAAGCTGACCGCGCATCTGAGCGTAAATCTGTTGAGGAGCGCGATAAAGAGTATTACGCAGAGGATTCTGTAAACTGGGATAAGCCAGTTCTTGATTACGACACTCTTAATCGTCAGCCTTGGGTAGCCTATGGCGAGATTGATGAGGGCGCTCACCTCCTCTTTGCATTTGTTCAGCTTGGTAATCGAGCAATTTCCTTTGGTCGCGTGATTTCCTTTGGTATTCGCGTACCAAACGATGATGCTCACGCAGAGCTTATTAACAAGCTCCGTGGTTATATGGGTAATGATAAGCAAGTACGTCAAATCCAGGTAGAGACTCTTGCAAATATCATTGGAACCGCGGGTATTGCTACCGTCGGTACTAAGGATAGGCATAATTCCCTCATGGACATTATCGAGGTTGGCTAATGGCGGATATCACCTTCAAATATTCTGACTTCCCAGAGATTGAGGAAGATGGTAATACCACGACCGTAATCAATGCTAGTCACACCATTGAGCAGGCAACTATCGAGCAGATTACTAAGCTGCTCAAGTCGTTCGATGAAAACGATGACGAGATTGTTATTACCGTCAAGCGCAAGTAAATATGCTGAGAACCAGGGCGATTACGTCCTGGTTCTTAACTGCTATCTAGAAAAGTTAACCCAGGTTAACTTTTTTGTGTACAAAATATGAACGCCTTGCGCGGAAATCATCCACTAGGCTAATGTAATTTTTACGATAAATATGATTGGGGGTTCGATTGGGAACTGAGGATACAATTACTGTTGACTTTGGTTATAAAGCTAATGCGAGACACTGTGTATACGATATCGAGTGTCTTCCATCTGTTTTTACGACCGCATTTCTTTGTGGAGATGTAGCTACATTGTGGTTCTTTGGTAACGACACCTACGACCACATTTCTGATGACGAACTCAAAAAGCAATTCAAGTCATATCTTGACGTAGAAGACCACTTTGAGCGCGCCGCTGTTAAAAACCCAGTCATCAAACTTGAACGATTCACAAAACAAAATAAATTTGAATTCATGCGCGCTCTTAGTAGCGTGATTAACTGTGAAGCTCTACCAACTGACGATGAAACTGGATTCACCGAGTACGTAAGTTGGAATGGTAGTCAGTATGACCTTCTGGTACTTATTGCAATTTATCGTTGGTGCGTTGAGAAGCCAGATATTACACCTCTAAATATTCGTACCATTTCAGACGTTATCATCAACTTTGAAGGTGCGGACTGGCAGCTTCCAGAATATCTTGAGAAGACCATTGGACTGAACAAGCGTAACTACAAATATGCCTATAACATGGCTATTTGGGCAGATGGACACATCGACATTGCAAAAATGCAGCGAGTTGGCGAAGATGGTACCGAGGGTCAATTCCCGCCAGCTTTGAAATTGCAAGAAGCTCGTCAAGGTGCGGATATTGTCGTAGACGACCTCGTTAGTGATTCAAATCCAGACCAGGTTATCCCAGATGATGAACTAAAGGGATTCGTTGCATACAACCTTCATGACGTTGTAAGTACGGCGTATGAGTACCGCACCGACGATGTACAAGACAAAATTAACGTTCGTGACAACGTTCGTGAACAATTCCCTTATACATCTGCACGCGCCGCCGACATTTCTACATTGTACAATTCGCGCGCTCCACTTGAGCGTGACTGCACGGAAGCTCAGCTTACTGCAACTACGCTGATTGGTGAAAAGAAACTTCGACCAGTTGATAACGCTGAAACTGAGTACAACTTCCCTGTTCCAGCAAAGGGCGAATTTGACGAAGATGGAAACCAGCTCTATAAGATGGTTGACTTCCTCGAATACATTAAGGAACACGAGGAGTATGTCCACCCACAATTTATTAAGTTCTTTGAATGCTGGCGTGGAAAGAACACTTCGTCTCTATCAGACCTAAAATCTGCAAAATATGGCGCAATTAAAGCAAATGTGTCCTCTAAGGGTACGATTTGTAATATTCCGTATTATCACAAAGTCGGTGATGAGTACGTACCCATTGACTCATATATTACCGTGTCCACGGGTGGCGCTCATGGCTCTGTTTGGACGGGATTGCACGAACTTACTCCAGAGCAGGTTACTGCGTGGAGTATGGCGTGTAAGAAGCCAACAAAGACTGACAAACTCAAGCACGTTCCAACGCTTGACCTCAATAACGTGATTCACCTGGACTACACCTCGTTTTATCCGTATCTCCTGCTCAAGCGCCAAACATTTATTACTCCCGACGGCAAAGACCGCTATAGAATCATTTACGATACTCGTGTTGGCGTAAAAGCCGAGCTAAAGAAGCATGAGGACGTGAGTAAGTGGACTGAGCATGAGTATCGACTCTCCAACAACCAGCTAGGCTTGAAGCTACAACTTAATGCTGGTTCTGGCGCAGCAAATACTCATAAGAAGAACGCGCTACTGCCACTCGACAACAAAATCTTGTCTATGCGTCTCATTGGCAACATGGCAATTTGGACACTCGCTCAACGTATGGTTCATGCTGGCGCGTATGTCGTATCGACAAACACCGATGGTATTTACATCACAAATATCAGTAAAGAAACAGCACGTTTAGTTCTTGACAAGTTTGTCGAGGATTATGGTATTCCTGTAGACCCAGAGTATGTTGACCGTTTTATTAACCGAGACGTATCTAACCGTATGGAACTATATAAGCAGCGCGATGGCTCATATACTATTAACGACCTGCGCGGTGAAATGCGTTCAGCTGGCAAACTCGTCTATAACGACATAGACCACGGTCATAAAATCACTTATCCACTTGCGGTTGGTAATGCTGTCATTCGCTATATGGTTGACGATGCTAATTGGAATAACAAGCCTTACGACCGCGAGAGAATGCTTAAAATCCTCAACGAGGTTAAGCAAGAATCCACGCCAATCGCATGGTGTTACATCTTCTCTGGAACATCTGTTCGTAAGCTCTGGGTAGATATGAAAGAAGCGCCTAGAGTTGGTAGGGTTGTCCTAACTAAAGACGGCTATCAACTTGACCAAGAGAATTATGCGTCTCTCACAAACGCAGAGTTTGAAAGACTCATTGAGAACTTTACACCAGGGTGTAATTTCGAGGAACTCTGCAAAAAGTCAGATGTTACGTTCAAGTATAGGAATTTTCCAGATATTTCGGATGTTGCGTTTGCTGTTAAGCACTCAGCCGAAACGAAATACGACGAGGATTCTTTTGTACCAATGGAGTGGGGCGCAATTACTAAGGAAGCCTATAATCAAGCTAAGAATAAGGTTGGCAAGCGTGAAAAATACTCAGTCTGCCTTATTCACAGATACGGTAGAACCGAACGCGCGGAAATGAAATCTTGGACGTTCGGTAAATTGGCAAATGTTCCAGAAGGCAGCAAGGGAAGGCTTCTCAATATGGCAGCCGAACTCAAAGCGTTCAACTTGGACGATTTGGACATGGATGCTTATCTCGCATGGGCTGAAAATATGCTTGCAAGGTGGAAAATCTCTGCGAAACTTTCCGAGGACGGCTATTTAACCCAGGTATTGTTTAACGAGCTTGGCAACAAAGCTACGTCCGCCAAGTCAAAGAAGCAACTCGCCGTTGACGAGCTTAAATCGCTCTATTCGGCAGTATTTAACTACGTATAAAATGTTCTAATATATTGAAAGGAAACATCATGGAGAACATTAAACTGAAGTACGACGATAACGGCATGGGCGTTTGGACAGCTAAGGCTGGCGGTGGCAATGTAACTATTGACGAGCATTGTCATGTAACCGTCATTGACCCGTCGAACCCAGCGCATATGGTGGTGCGCCAGTCGAAGAAACGATTTAGCTTGAAGAAGGCTTTGGAGGACGTTGACATTAAGGTAACAAATCCAGAGCGCGAGACAAGGACAACCTTTAATATTAACCTTCCAGACGGCACCGTTGCCATGGTCACGCGATATTTTCTCGTAGCTTACGAAACTCCGTCCGCCATTTATCGAAGCCAGAATGCGTTTGCGAACCTCGATGAAGCACAAACCGAAGCACTACATCTTGTAAAGCAATACAAGTAGCCGCAACTTGACAATTATTGATTGGAGACTGTATAATGACAAGAGAAGGCAGAGTAGTTTCCGCAGTTGAACGTCAATTAAACGCTCGTGGTAGATACTTCATAAACAATTATGCCGAAGGTCATACAAACAGTGGCGTGCCAGATATAGTCTCAGTTGACGCCGATGGAAAGTTCCTTGCGATTGAATGTAAGGCGTCATCAAACGAACCAACGTTTACACAATACGACCACGGACTAAGACTTCTCAAGAGTGGTTGCAGATTCATAGTTGCTTACGAAGATTTTGATATTGATGCGATTGACCGTGGCGAACTGCAAAAAACTCCTCTGCCAAAAGAACGCGAAGATTTGGTGTGCTTTGAGCCAATCGATAAGAAGCATACTAAGGAATATTGTTTGGAGTAATTATGTCAAGAAGCTATCGTAAGACAGGCGTAATCGCAACTCAAAACTCACATACACTGAGCAAGCGAAAGAAGGCTATCAAGCGTTGGTTTAATAACAAGTTGCGCCACCGAGACGACGTGTTTAAAGGTTCAGAGTTTAGGCACGTTTCTGGTGGAACCGATGTTGAATCTTATAGGTCACTGACGCGACTTCCTATGGACGCTAATTTGCGAGGTTATACGAAATAATGCGTATGAACCTCGGAAGAAAGTTCGACGACTTTCTGAACGAGTTGGACGAATTAGATGTGACATTAACCGTGTCTGGTAAAAACGAACTTGGAACAGTTGTATCGCTCACGGCTTATACGCCAGTATTGCATTATCCATTCAAAGACAAACTTTTGTTAGCTGGCGATGCTGATACGCTCTCTGAGTGGCGATGGGTAATAACCGACTACGAACGTCGATTTGACCCATACAAGGAATTTACTAAGTATTGTCACAAGAACAAGATTGATTTGAGTAAACCGCTCGATGCGGAAAGCAAGGCAATTCTAAATGATTATGTATTATTGAAATATCACACTTTGAGTAAGATGTCGGCTGCAACTTACTCGTTTAGAAAGGGTAAGTAATGGGTGTTTACAATCAGTCGGCTATTAAGAGTCTGTTCAATGGAAAATCTAAAACCACTGACGCTGAAAAAGAAGATTTGATGACCTTATTAGAGTCACTTCCATTATCTCAGCGCAAGGAACTTTACAGATTCGTTAAGAAAAACGATTCTATGTTTACCAAAGACGAGGTTGAAATCTACAAGGCTGGTAGCACAATTCGAGGAATTGAAAACCTCCGTATTCTTATTAAGAAAAAGAAACGTGCTCGTCAAGCTGGATTAAAACTCTCGCAGCTCAAGAAAGGAGCGTTTGAAGAAAGTGACGAAGAGTGGGAACGTCTCCAAAACGGAACACAAACTGTTCAAAAGAGGACTCGAAAAGTTAGAGCAACTACGAAAACGAAGGCAAGCACGACTTGCAAGAGAAAGAGTACGAAAAGCTCTAAAAAGACAGCATGACACATATCTCATTGAGAACTAACACGAAACTCTCTAACTTGACGGTTAGAGAGTTTTTATGTATTCAAACCGAGTACAAAATCGATTCTAAGCCACGCAAATATATGAAACGGGTGAATAGTCGTTGCTTTTTGAGGTAGTTTTCTGGTAAAATGTATATACCGACAAAAATAGAAAGGAACTTATGAGATATGAGTGTGGCGCGGCAACTGCCGCAGATTTACGCGAGCGTAATGGTCTTGACCATCTTGAGGACAAGGATTTGCGCAAGCTAATGAAAATCTATGACATTATTTGGAACGACGTTTACCCTCGCGCAAAGGAGTTTGCAAAGCTGTTTAAAGGCACTTTCCAAGAAATCGATGTGATGGAAATTCGAGACGGAATGCTACACGCACCAATTCCAACGCCGCCAAGTACTCCCGAAAATAAATCCATCATCAAACGCTATATGAATTGGCGCGAAGACTATGAGCGTGTTGGCAAGGCGTATTCAGACGAGCGTGAGAGGTTGCGTTGGAAGAATCATGAAATTGAGGTGTATTCAAGATAGAGCGGGAAGGAAAGGGCGTATTAGCCTATGTGGACGGAGCGTATAATGATAAAAACGGTCTTGCTGGGTATGGCGTTTCTTTGATTTGTGATGGCACACCAATGGCTTTTAGCGGTCCAGTGGTTCGATATATGAATGAGTCAAAGAATCTCGTGGGTGAATTGGAAGCAGCACTGATTGCTACGAAACAAGCTCTGGAACTTGACTGTACAAGACTTGTTATTGTCTATGATTGTGAGAGTATAGAAACACTAGCCACGGGCAAGTCTACTCCAAAGAGTCGATTATCTAAGTATTATGTAGCCGAAATGAGCGAGTATATGAAACGACTCGATATTACCTTTTCGTATAGTAAGGCTCATAGCGGTAATGAATGGCATAATTTTGCCGACAGGCTTGCTAGAGAGGGCTGCGGTCTTAAATAAGAATTGTGTACAATCTGTGAATTTTGGGCGCGTCGATATTTATCGGCGTGCCTTTTGGTATGATGTAGAGACGCGAGATTGGTTCGCACATAGTTATGATGAACAATTCTAAATCATAAGGAGGTGGTAGTTATCATATGGCTGTAGTTAAAAAGAGCATACGCGTGAAACTTTACCCAACCGAGAGTCAAAAAGTTTTAATTGATAAAACCATTGGTTGTGTTCGTTTTGTGTACAATCAAACTCTCGAGGACAGTAAACGGTCATACAAACAATCAAAACACTTTCCTTCCCAAAATGAACGTATCAAGAACCTCGTTTCACTCAAAGAAACACATGCGTTTTTAAAAGAGGTTGATTCTCAAGCACTTCAACAGTCTGTGAGAGATTTTAACGCCGCATTAGGTAATTTCTTTAGAAACAGACGATGTTTTGGTTTTCCAAAGTTCAAATCCAAGCATAATAACGAGCATTCATATAGAACTACGTGTTGCGGAGACAGAGCGCGTGTTTTTGATAGTAAACATGTAAAGTTGCCAAAACTTGGCAAGGTTAGAACGAAATCGTTTTCAATGCCAGAGGGTTACAAGGCTTTCAATATTACCGTCATAAAGACGAACACTGGAAAATATTATGCGTCCATTTGCATTGAAACCGAAGTGCAACCATTGCCTAAAACTGGAAAACAAGTAGGCTTCGACTTAGGTCTGATTGATTTACTTATTAGTAGTGATGGGACTAGATTTGAAAGACCAAAGTTTGACTATCTTTATAAGGACAAACTTGCCAAGGAGCAACGTAAACTCTCGAAGATGAGAACCAAGTTAGAGAGAGCTAATTTGAACCTCGATGAGTGCAAGAACTATCAGAAACAAAAGCATAAAGTGGCTAAGTTGTATGAGCATATTGCTAATTGTGCGAAAGACTTTAACCACAAGTTAAGCCGAAAGCTAGTAGAGGAGTACGACTTCCTAGCATTTGAAGATTTGAATGTTGCTGAAATGAAGAAGAATCACCACCTGGCGTACTCAATTGCAGATGTAAGGTGGTCGCAACTTACGAACTTCATCGGGTATAAATGTTTGTGGTATGGTAAAGAGTTTAAACAAGTCGATAAATTTTATGCAAGTTCAAAGATTTGCTCCTGCTGCGGAGCGTATCATAAGGATATGGTTAACTCGCTCTCGATTAGAGAGTGGGTTTGTCCAGATTGCGGAGCACATCACGACAGAGATGTAAATGCCGCAAGAAACATATTGACACGAGCCTTGAGTGTGGTTTAAAATACACTTCGGAAAGACACAACCGTGGTAAATTAGTTCGGAGATGGTAGTTCTTTAAGAATGAGAGTAACCCGAATGTTCCCAAGAATATACTTGACTTTTGTTGAGTATAGTGCCAAGAAAGGACGCGTAAATGCTTAACGGTAACTTCAAGATTGGTACTGACCGCGGCAATAAGAACCAAGTTAAGCGTATGGCTAACCGATTCGGCGATGAGTTCATTTCAGCTAAAGCAGCTGAACTCGTTGAGCTTGTGCATTCTGGAAATATTAAATATTCCAGGCACCTTGTCAAGAAAATGCGCCGTGAGAATCTGAACGTACCAACTATTGTTATTGCCAAGACGATTGCTCATGCAAAGACTTCATTCATTGAGTTTTCGTATCTTCGTGGTAACTGCAAGTGGCATAGAGCACTGCTTCGCGACTATTCAACTGTCGAGAACGTCATGATTGATGGCGAGATTAAGAAGTGCAATCTTTGCTTCGTAATCGACTTCAATTGTGGAGAAATTGTGACGGCTTATTGGAATGAAGCCACTGATTTGCATGAAACGCTTGACATGAGAAAGTATGCGTAGTAACCTGTTCTTAGTTTGACAACCGAATACTTTGTGTGTTAAGTTATTTTGTAGCTTACGCAGTTGAGCATCTGCGATAAGTGTGGCGCGTAGTAAGCCGAAATTACTACAGCTCTAGGGACGGTTAGGGGTAAAGCACTGCTTCGGCAAACTCAGAATACTAACCGTCCTCAAATATGTAGATATAGCTCAGTTGGCAGAGCAGAGGACTTTTAATCCCAAAATCCAGGGTTCGAACAAATGACAGCCCGCCATAAACGAAAAAAAAAGAAGGTACATTATGGATAAACAAGCAAAAGTACAAGTAAACGGTATATGGTGCGGCGATTTTGTAAAAATCTATTCAATTCAAAACCTAGAAGACACATCTCTTGTACCTCTTTTACTATTTTATAGCCATGACGAAGACCCGCATTTCACACGTCAACAAACAATGACTATCGAAGACGTTGAAACAACGCATCCTTATAAGGTAAAGCGATTTTATTCTTGGGATGACGTTCCAGATGATGTGTCTGCAACATTTTAGACGAAAAAAAATTCAACTTTTTTTTTTCAAAATAACCCTTGACATAGCAAAAACACCCATGTTATAGTATATTGGAGCTTCCGTGGTTGAGCATCCACGAGTAAGTGTGCTGATGGCAAAGCGGAAATTGCCACGCTCACGAACAGGTAGATTTAATCGCTACAGCGGTCTACCTGTTCAAACTGCGCGTTTAGCAAAGAGGTCAACTGCGGCAGGCTGTAAACCTGCTCTCTATGAGTTCGGAGGTTCGAATCCTTCAGCGCGCACCATAACGAACTAGCCGACTTATCAATGTCGCAAAACTTGAGAAGGTGATAACTTGAAGCACATTCTGACTAGCGAATGTTGTATGAATCGAAACGAGAGTGGTTCTTGATGTCAGCGAATACTGAGCGTACTGAGAGGTCAAGAGGAGACATCTTAGCAGTATTCGTCTCGGTCGTAAGCCGAGCAAGACTAGGTTCGTTAGTTGGCTATAACATTTAGTAACCTCGCTAAATGCTAATAGTAGTCGGAAGGCGTTGCCTAGAGTATAGCGGGCGTTATACGGGCAATGTTGACAACCAACCAACGAACGCCGCTCCGTTTAGTTTGATTATGCACCAGAACGGGGATATAGCTCAGTTGGGAGAGCGCTGCCCTTGCAAGGCAGATGTCGAGAGTTCGAATCTCTCTATCTCCACCAGAACGGGAGGGTCTCGGCAGTAAGCAAGACTTATGCGGCTTGTAACGTTGTTCGACTCAACGCCCTTCCACCATAAAACATAAGCCGACTTATCCACGTCGTAAAACTGGAGACGGTGATAACGTGAAATGCTGAGCGTCTAGCTAACGCAAAAAGCATATGAATCGAATGAGTAATGTGCGGCGGTGATACTCGAAGGTAGGGTTAAGCTGCATTGCAGCTGAGGGGTAGCTCCCCACGGGTGTTCGAATCGCCCCACCAAAGCCAACGGCTCGTAGGCGGTACGGCAAAGACCATATCGACGGAAGTAGCGGGAACGGATGTTCAAAAGACGAAACCTCGGTAGCCGCGTACGAACGCATTACTCATCTTCGGGGACTTAGTTCAATGGTAGAACCCAAGTCTGTTAAACTTGTCACGGAAGTTCAATTCTTCCAGTCCCCGCCATATTATTACAGATGTATTTACTCAGATACATTTGTACTAATATGGTGAATATGTGAAGATTAGGATTTTCTCTTGATTTCCACATTCAGCTATATTAGACTTAAAAACATAGTAGGCGCGCACAGCAATTACTTAACTAACATTTGACTTTTAATCAAACACGTTTGCGCCTAGAAAGGATGAACTATGAGCTTTATGGACGACCTAGAGATTGAGACAAGCGTAACGCTAACCGAGAACGGTGGTCGAGCACTCTCTACTACAGGAGACAAGCTCCTTAACCTATTTGCGGTTCTGGGCGCTTTGCGCACTCGACCAACTGACGTCATCGACAAGTTTGATGCAGCTTTTCGTGAGAACGCTGACCTTGCAACCAAGATGGTATTCTACGGACGTGACGTTCGTGGCGGTCTTGGCGAGCGTGCTGTTGGTAGGTTCATGCTTCACCAGCTTGCAATGATTAACCAAGAGGTTGTAAAAGCCAACCTCAAGAACATTGTCGAGTTCGGTCGTTGGGACGACCTGTTCGTACTCTTTGATACTCCTTGCGCAGATGCCATGGTTGAGTTTGTCAAACTGCAACTTGTATCTGATGAGTGTCACATGGACAAACACGGTAGTGTTTCACTTCTTGCAAAGTGGATGCCATCTATCAATGCTTCAAGTGAGCATACCAAGGCGCTCGCACACCGTTTCATTAAGGCGTTTAACACCACGCCACGTAATTATCGTAAGACGCTCTCTGCACTTCGTAAGTACATTGACGTGACCGAGGTCAAGATGTCTGCTAACAAATGGACTGACATTGACTATAAGGCAGTTCCATCTAACGCAATGTCTAACTACGGTAGCGCATTCGCACGCCATGATTGTGAAGGCTTCTCTCGCTACATGGACGCTGTTAAGTCTGGCGATGTTAAGATTAACGCAGCTACACTTTATCCATATAATGTCATTGAGACGATGTATGGTAATCGTGATGTAGCCGAAGCACAGTGGAAGGCACTTCCAAACTATGTCGAGGGAGATAACAACTTCCTCGTCATGGCTGATGTTTCTGGCTCTATGATGGGACGACCAATGGCGACTTCCGTTGGTCTGGCGATTTACTTCGCTGAGCGTAACCACGGAGCCTTTGCAAATAAGTTTATGACCTTCACCGACATTCCTAAAATTATCGATGTGACGGGTAACGACCTCTTTGATAAGTATTGCTCCGTAACCGACCACGTTGGCTACAACACGAACCTTGAAGCTGCATTTGAAGCAATTTTAAGCACCGCGGTACGTACCCACTGCCAACAGGCAGACCTCCCAAAGGCACTTGTCATTATCTCCGACCTGGAGATTGACTACTGGAACGGCGGTTCTCTGACCTTCACCGAGGAAATGCGCAAGCGTTTCGCTGATGCTGGTTACGAGATGCCCAAGCTCGTGTATTGGAACGTTGATTCTCGCAAGGATACCTTCCTTGCGTCTAAGAATGACCCAAATACGATTCTCGTGTCTGGTCAGTCTGCTTCAACGTTCAAGAACCTCATTAAGGGTATTGACCTCTCAGCTTTTGAGATTATGGTTCAAACTCTTAATGACCCTCGCTACGATTGCGTAGTTGTACCTTCACAACTATAGATAACTAAAGGCTCTAACAGCAACTATATTTTAAGATGACTTGAAATCATGGTGAACAGAGCCTTGTAAATTGAGCTAAAGTCACGAACAGCAACTCTAATTCATAACAGGGAAAATGATGTGACTTGTAACGCTCAAACATGACAACAGACCAAATACCGTGGAAACAGTTACAAAACGTAACCGTTTCTGTCGGTTATGGACTGTAACACGGAGAGTTGGCAGAGCGGCTAATTGCGCCTGTCTTGAAAACAGGAGAACGCGAAAGTGTTCCAGAGGTTCAAATCCTCTACTCTCCGCCATAACAACAACCTGGAGAGTTGTCTGAGTGGTCGAAAGAGCTTGACTGCTAATCAAGTATAGGCTATACTAGTCTATCCAGAGTTCAAATCTCTGACTCTCCGCCAGAAACACGCGATTCAGCTAACGGTAGGCTGGCAGTCTCCAAAACTGCTCATGGATGTTCGAATCATTCATCGCGTGCCATATTCGGAGACATAGCTCAATCGGTAGAGCAGAGGGCTGAAAATCCTCGTGTCAAAGGTTCGACTCCTTTTGTCTCCACCATATCGGAGTATAGCGCAGTTGGTAGCGCGACCGCTTTGGGAGCGGTAGGTCGCTGGTTCGAATCCAGCTACTCCGACCAAATTGGGGTATCGTCTAACGGCAAGACATGGGTTTTTGGTGCCTAGAATAGAGGTTCGATTCCTTTTGCCCCAGCCAAAATGAAATTTTATTGACTTGCCAATGTCGCTAAACTTGGTAAGCTAGGCATGCTTGAAGTATTATAAGCACTATGATTTGTTAGCGGTTCGACTCCGCACGCATGGACGCGGTGGTGCATAGCATCATGGGGTTCGAGTCCCCAAGGCACGGTTGCGGCAATGAGCCTTATAATAACAATGTAGAGTCTTGCTGGTCGTGAATAGACAGACACGCAGTCAGCGAAAGCCAACTCTTTGACTGTCCATATTGAGTTGTGCGACAAACATTGCCATCCAATAAAGGCTCGTGGCAATACCTAACAGCTGAGGTAACCGACGGGTACGCCTCTTCCAACTGAGTAAATGACAATGTCAATGGCTCAGTGAGTGGTTCAAAACTATAACGAGCCACAACAAACAAGAAATAAAGATACCAGACGTACGGGCTGGGAACCTTGAGTATTTCTCTTGGCTTTGACTCAAGCAACTAGCGTTTTGATGGATTCGGTAATCCATATCAAGGCCCGAACGTGACGTTCGAGTGCTTGATGAAACGGGTCGCCCACGTTTCCACTAGGTTCGACTCCTAAACGCAACCTTATAGGCGCTTGGTGGAATTGGTATACACAGCCCTGCACATCGAGGGGCGATAGTGACTGACGCGTGGCGTGACTATCGTGCAAGTTCGAATCTTGCAGCGCCTACCATATTGTCGTGTGGTGGAATTGGCAGACACAGTGGACTTAAAACCCACGGACTTCGGTCGTACGAGTTCGAGTCTCGTCACGATAACCTATTTAGGTTGTTAGCTCAGTTGGTAGAGCAGGAGACTTTTAATCTCAAGGTCAAGAGTTCGATTCTCTTACAACCTACCATAAACATGGCGGCGTAAAGTAATGGTAACTTAATAGTCTCATAAGCTATATATTTCCAGTTCGATTCTGGACGCCGCAACTATAGAAATCACAAGGTTGGTAAAATTGTTTACCAACCTTTCTTCGTAAGGATTTAGTTTGGCATATATTTACTGTATAAAAAATAACATTAACGGCAAATGTTATGTCGGCAAGACGCTCAAGTCTCCAGCGGAACGTTTCTCGGAGCATTTACGCGATGCGCGTAAACCAACCGAGGAAAATCGCCCGCTGTATCGAGCCATCAACAAGTATGGCGAGGATAACTTTAGTTTACGCGTTCTCGAAGAATGTGCTGATAAATTTGCAAGTTCGCGGGAAATGTGGTATATTGAACAGTTAGAAACCTATGCTCATGGCTATAATGCAACCGTCGGCGGTGATGGTAAACAACTATTTGACCACGATGTTATTAAGGCGCAGCTTGAAGCTGGTCTAAGCCAAAAACTTGTTGCCGAATTAAACGATTGCTCGATTGACCTCGTTAAACAAGTTCGCGTGGTAAATGACATTCCGCTAACAAAAGTTCGCAAACAACCATCCGTCGCTGCATATGCAAAAGACGGCACCGAGATTGGCATGTTTATATCGGCGCGAGAAGCATTTAGATTCTTACGCGAAATCGGCATCACAAACTCGCGTGGTAATGGCGGCACACATATTGCCGACGTTTGCAAAGGAAAGCGTAAGGAAGCATACGGTTTCAAATGGAAGTATCTTAACTGAAAGGAAGATATATGTACTTTATCAAGTTGACCGCCGTGGCTGAGCCTAAGGGCATGTTTAGCGGTCGTGACACAGGAAGAACTCTAACCTACACAGAGATTTGCCCAGAGAGCGAGTTTGATACTGAGCGCGTCAAGTTTGAGGAGAACGTAATTAAGGCAGTTGTTGAGATTTATCCAGAGTTCCATGTAGATATTCATGAGCGCGAGTATCACAACTTGGACGCAGAGCCATTTAAGTTTGCGTTTGAGAATCTCAATCCAGCGCAGTTTGCTGAGTATCTGCGTCACTATGAAATTAGGATGTAATCGTGGCTAAAAATCTTTTAAAGACAAAAGCTAAAGACCCGACTGACGCAGTATTTGGCGTAAACCAGGAGGGTGAGTGTGTCCACAAGTCGCTCGCTGAAATGGTACACACACTTATTGCTGGAACAACTGGTTGTCACGCCGCTGGAGAGCTTATTCTCATGGCTGACGGCACCTCGAAACCAGTTGAGCTAATCAACGGCGGCGACCGTGTAATGGGCGGTGATGGCACACCAAGAACTGTTCTCACTCCAAGGTGGGGTGAGGATACGATGTATGAATTGAGCATTCGCAATCGTGGAACACTTAAAGTAAACGGTGAGCACAAGCTCATTTTGTTTAACCAAAATTGGGGCGGTAATCATGAAAAAATTATGACCGTGAATGAACATCTAAAGCTATCACCATATACTCAATCAAGTTCGCGAATCTGTTTATGTACTGGAATCGAGTCATTTGAGCGCACCACCGAACAGATAATTGACCCATATCTCATGGGAATATTTATTGGTGACGGCGCGACCAAAAGCGGACAAGGTGGATGCCCAAATATTACAACTGCGGACTCAGAGGTAGTTGAAGCCATCTATGAATACGCCAATAAAATTGGTTGTACAATTAGGGTAGACCACAAACCTGGGAACGCAGCGTCAAGCTATTTCTTTACTTATGACAAAGACAATTATGCGGTCTGTAACAGGAAGATTATTAACAATTTTGCAGAGCAAATAAGGTCTATTGGCTTGGATAAGATTGGCAGTGGTGAAAAATTCATTCCAGATGATTATAAATATGCAGACATTTCTGTTAGGCGTGAGTTGTTCGCTGGCTTAATGGACTCTGACGGGTATTTGAATAGAAACAAAATGTACGATTTCGTTACCAAATCAAAACGACTCGCAGACGATATTACATTTGTTGGCAGGTCACTTGGTTTACAAGTGCACGTTCAGAAATGTCAAAAAGGTATTAAGTCTAGTGGATTTGTTGGTGACTACTACAGGTTAGGAATTTCTGGAAATCTTGACGAAATTCCAGTAAGGATTCCAAGAAAGAAATATGTTCCAGCGGAAAAGGGTAGACATTCATCACACAGAGCAACATTTACCATTACGAAGATTGCGAATAATCAGAAGTATTATGGCTTCACTTGTGACGGCGACCATACATATTTAACACAAAGTATGGTAATGTCGCATAACTCGGGCAAAAGTGTGTACGTTAACAGCCTTCTTATTTCAGCAATGTCTCACGCAACGCCAGACGAACTTAAAATCTTTGCAATTGACCCTAAGAAAGTCGAGTTCTCAAAGTATATCGACCTGCCTTATTGCCCCATTAACCCAGTTACTGACATGCGTGACGCATATGGTCTACTGGCGTTTGCTGTATGGGAAATGGAGCGTCGATACAAGATTATTCAAGCTGCTGGCGTAAAACAGCTCTCCGAGTATAACGACTTCTATGACAAGAATCCAGATAGTGAAGTTGCCAAAAAGTATGGTCGTATGCCATATATGATATTTGTCATCGATGAGTATGCGGAGCTTCAATCAATTTCACCAAATACTGAGACTTTGTGTAAGTCACTTGCTCAAAAGGGTCGTGCATCTGGAATTATCCTTTTGCTTGCAACGCAGCGACCATCAGCCGATGTTATTTCCACTACGCTACGTTCTAACTTCCCAAGTCGAATTTGCTTGAAGGTTGATAACTCAACATCAAGCCAGATTGTCCTGGGAGACGGCGTAGACAGAGCCTATGACGGTTCGAAGCTCAAAGGCTATGGCGATAGTTTCGTGCTTGACCAACGCGGTAATTGCGAACGTGTACAGGGAATCTATATTTCTAACGAGGAAATTGACGCAATCTTTGATTTCTTAAAGGAGAAATATGCTGACCGCTATGACGAGTTACGTAAGTATGTACCAGACGAGGTATATGACTTGCTTACTGAGGATAGCAAAAAGGCGGTAGAGCTTAATGGTGGCGTCTGCGATTATAAGATTCTCACCACCGATAAGGAAGCATGCGCGTTTGTTGACCGTGGTAAGCCATTCTGTAAATGGGTCGGCACCAAAGGCGAGGGCGGATTTATGCGTCGCGGTGGAGACGTTGATGAACAATCTCCAAATGCTTTACCAGACCACCCAGAGAAGTGGCACGTTGAGTCGCTTGACGGATTTTAATATTCATGCAATACCACTTATGCACGGGTTTCCGTGCATAAGTAGTTTGCTATCAATACACTAAGGATTTATTATATGGCTTTAACTTACGGACAAATGGCGGCTGTAAATCGAGCGCGTAAAAACGAAGAACGTCGCGCCAATACAACTGACAAAAAGAAAACTAAGTCTAAAAGTATTCCTAAAATTGACTGGTTTCCCATGAAATTTTATGTTTCTACGGGCAAATTCAAGGACATCATTCAATGGGATAACAATAGTGAATACTCTGATGAATTTGCAAAAAGGCTAATTGATAAGCCAAACTTGCAAATTTTAACCATGCCTACAGGCTTCGGTAAGACAAGTGTTGCAGTGTCTACTCTTGGAAAGCTCGGACGACCATTTTGTATTATCGCGTCTAAGGCAATTATCGAGGGTGGCGGTTGGCAAGAAACTATTTCCGACTACAATCGAGTGCATCCAGGAGCAAACCTGGCGCCGCATATGATGACTACCTACGATAAGTTTTCTAACATTCTGGGAAACGTCAAATCTCGTGCGGACTTTAAGAAAGGTTTTCCTAAAGATGGAATTCTCGTTCTTGACGAGGTACACAATTACAAGACCCCTACCTCAAAGCGTTCGCAGAAACTCAAGAATATCCCAGACTATGAACGCATGGGAATTAGCGCCACACCACTCACTAACGATATTGTCATGGATATGTGTTCATACATGGTTATGGCGGGCAGGTATCGCAGTAAGACATTCTTTGAGCAGTGTTATGGTCTTGACGTTATGAAGGATAGGTATTATCGACTTACGATTTATGACGATGATGGTAACGTTAACACAAGGAAATTCCCCGATTACGATAAGCTGCTTGACGAGGTTGCAGAGGTAATTTACCAACCGAACGTATCAATCAACGATATTGATATGCCAAATCTTACGACAACCGTTTTGCAGCTTCCTGTAAGTAAACAATTGTTAGCTGATATGCGCTCAATTGCAGATGCATATGCTAAACAAATGTTTGCATCTGCCAGCGAAATGCGCCTGGTTATGCAGGAGCGAATTGCTAATGATGATGGACGTATTGTTAAACTCCGCGAGATTGTTTGTGGAGAAAATGTGAAGCAACCGCTTATTTTCTTCCAACATTTGACAACGCTCGACGCAATACGTAATATGCTTGATACCGAAAGAATTAGTTATCAGATTCTCGATGGTAGACATTCTATGAAGGATATTGACAGAGATAATCTTTCGCCTATACTTATTCAGTATCAATCTGGTCGAGAAGGTATCGAGTTCAAAAATTCGAACACTACCGTGTTTTATGAAAACCAACCTTCATACATGACTTTGGTTCAATGTGCAGGACGTAATGCAAGACGAGGAATGAAAGGAGTTGAGATTAACCATTACCATCTTGTGTCGATGAACGAATACGACCAAGAGGTGTTCTCTCGCGTTCAAAGTAAGGTTGAGATTAACCCGAGAACGCTTGACGAATTAGCACTTAAAGCCCTGCCTACGAATAATAATTGGTAACATTGCTATTTGATTCAGCTAAAACAAACGAAAGGATAATTAAAATGGCAACTGACGCACAGAAGTTTATGGTTATTGACGCAAATATTGACGAGGAGTCTGGTTCAATCCGCATTGACGGCTTCGAGCCAATCACTGAGACTGGTGGTACTCTTACTCTCATGTACAAGATGTACAACGCAGAGCCAGAGCCACACTTCGAGGACGATGCAGAGCGCAAGGAGACATGTGTTAAGGCTCTTGAGGAGACCTTTAAGGCAGACTTTGACGCTGTTCTCGCAGACCCATCTATCCTCGTTGGACTTGAGTTCGAGGGTTATCCAAGCGACGAGCGTATTTATCTGACCCCAGCAAAGGAGTTCATTAAGTTCTCTAAGGTAACTCCAGCAGTCGCTAAGGCAGTTGAAGCACTTATTCGTAAGGGTGACATTACCTCTACTCCAGTTGTTGACAATCGCCGCTTTGGCATGAGCAAGAAGGGTGCCTTCTATTCCAGCCACTCCTTTGATTTCGCAGTTCCAGTTGAGATTAACGGCGAGACTCTGTACGTCCGCGTTGCTCAGATTATTGATGATACCGCCGATGGCGACAAGGTTGTTAAGTATGCAACCAACTACAAGGGCGCTACAAACGGCGGATATAAGGACGAGCACGGATTTACTCGCTCCGATGCAGACCAGAAGCTCTATGAGGTCGTAACTGGCGCAAAGGACGACAACCAGCAGCTCAAAGATAGCTTCATTAAGTTTGCTAACAACATGCTTGACCAGGCTCGTGCTGACCTTGTTCAGAAAGTTCTCGGCGCAACAGGTGTTGACCTTGATGCTTACGCTACTGAGGAGAAGCCAGTACGTATTACCAACGTCCGTATTGAGTCCGCTGGTAAAAACCAGTTCCTCACCGCGTCCATTGCTCCAATCGAGGAGTAAAGTGTGATTACCGTACAGATTATTGGTACGGGTTCTACGGGTAATTGCGCCGTGGTCAATCGTGATTTCATGGTTGACCTCGGCGTTTCTCGTTCCCTCGTGGAGCGTAACGCTGATAATTTAGACGCATTGCGTCATATTTCAGCAGCGTTTATTACCCACGAGCATGCAGACCACGCAAATCCATCGCTCGTAAAGTGTTTGTACGAGATTCGTCCCGATGTATTCAAGCGACAATTTTTTATTCCGTCGCAGACCTATGAAAAGTTAACCAAGGCTAACTCTTTTCTTGGAAAGGCGTTTGAGGACTATCCGCTAACTAACATTATCAATAAAGATAGTGAGTTCGACTTTAGAACACGCGGTGGCAAATGGCATGTAAGGTGTTTTCACGCGCCGCATGGTTTGGCAGAGTGTGTCGGTTTTGTATTTACTTCCCCAGATGACGAAACGTTGTTCTGGGCAACTGACCTCGAAAATCTTGAGTTCGCGGGTGTTGGAAATGCTAAGTATGATGTGATTTGCTGCGAGGGAAACTGGGACACCGAGTGTCTTACAAATGCGCTCAAAGACCCAGAAACCGCTGGACATGCTGAGAGTTCGCTGAGACATCAATCAGTTGAAGCATTTGAACAGTTTGTATCAGACCACGCTAAGGCTGGCGGAAAGATTATCCAGTTGCACAATTCGGGCAGTTTCGGTCGATATAGCCGATATAACAATGTGTATACGGGCGACGTACCAGACTACAGCAAGCCACCACTAGACATTTAGTGGTGGCTTTGTTATAATCATAGTATTTAGGTTCAATGAAGGGATATTATGGTTCGAAACACTGTCACATCTGGTGATAAAACTTATAGTCTCTGGATTCGTGTCGATACAAAGAAAGCGTTTCCAGATAAAATTTTGACCACTGTTCAAAAAGTTGCTCGCTCTAAATCGGGTAAGCGACACGTAAAGAAGATTTCCGAAACAAGACTTATTTGCTCGCCCGCGCTCTACGAGAAAATTCAATCACAAGTTGACATACTCAACTCGTGCGAAGTTTCGCTCTTTGTAGAAATTGGTGGCGGCAAGACTAAGGCACTTGTTAAAGACGCTAAAAACTATGGCGTGGTTAAAGATGACTACGACAAGCTGCTGCGTTACATCTATAACTAATGGAAGGAAAAACTGTGACCGAACAAGATTACACTTACGAGACATTCCCATATCGAGAGGTTAAGCCCGTAGTCGGCGATTCAAAGACATTTGAGGAATGTGGTATGCCATCAATCAACCTGGGTTATACGGGCTACTGGATTTGCTATTCAAGCACTGACCGAGACTGGATTGTGGCTGCAATTAGATTGCTTATTACGCAGCTCTCTCGAAACAACGCAACTTTTATTCACGAGCGATATCCACAGTCAGTTACCGACCACTATCGCAACGCGAACGACGGCTTCGGCTTCTTCTATGACTGCTCTGACGATTGTACGCAGTTAAGTTCTTGGACGCAACTTGTACAGCGACTCACTGAGGTAATCGCTAAGCACTATGCGAACGTTAAGTATGGTATCGATTATCAGACACTTGCACACGAGTATTCATTCTTGTATGAAATGCCCGAGGATGTTATGACTAAGGCTCAAGTTGATGATTGTACCTCACTCGCCGAGAAGCTCATGCAGGATGAGGTTATTCCTCGTGTTAAGGATATTTGGTATAACCAGATGCACAAGTATCAACTTGTAGATGGCTACGACCCTGTTGAAAAATATGTTGGCAGACCATCTATTCATCCTGGCGATACCAAGACTGGTATGTATTCAACCGCGCCAGTATACGGTGTGAATGCTGAGTAAATCATGGCTATGACTGAGGAGAATAGGGCAAGGCTCGCTGAGATTGCTCTTATTAAAAAGGCTGAAACTGCCGCAATGCGCGCTGAGGAAAAGCGACTAGCTGAGCTTGACCCACATAAAACATGCAAGAATTGTGAAAAGTCTTGTAAGCAGCATAACTTCGTATTGAGCGTATCTTGCCCTAAAAAGAAAGTGATTAAGAAAAAGTGAGTGTAACGCGCAGACAATTTGTTACCGCTGGTATGGCAGGTGTTTTGACACTTGCCATTTCCGCGTGCAAATCAGACAATCAAGCGACCGAGGTTCAATCAACGCAACCAGCGCCAAAGACGGTAAAAATTACCGCGAGGTGTAACTTAACAGAGGTTTTGCCGTCGATTAGAAAGAATCCTCCAATCATTGTATTGACTGGCTGTTGCGCAAAGAGTGAAGGTCATACCTACTACGTCGCGTTTAACAGCCAAAAGGATAATTACGTGTCCGTCAAGGATATCGAGGTTGTGTCTGGAAAGTATAAGTTAACAACTATTGTTGGCACTACGAAAGACAGTCAATGTATCACCTTTAACGGCTTTGATTTCGATTATTCGGATAATTGCCCCGTCGTACTGTCTGATGAAACTAAGGACGAATATCTTGAACGTAAATCAAAGGAGACGGGCAAACCTAAAGGATTAATTGCGTCTGACGTGCAGGACACTCAATGGCTTGATGGAAGTTTGAACCTTATTGCGAGACTGTCTAAGTGCGATGGCAATTACACATCTGCATATAAGCAACTTATTGCAGACCTTGATTCTGGTAAGGTTTCAACTGAACAAGTGTTCGGTATTTCAGTCGATGAATTGAAGTCGTTACAACTCTAAAGCAAAAAATCCCCGCGTTACGCGGGGATTGCTGTTATCTTACATATTCATTTAAGATGCCAGATTTTGCAAGGCGTACAAGCTCTTTAATACAAGCGTTCGGTGTGACTTCAAGTTTCTCGGCAGTGTTTACAAGTGCCGTACAAAGCCTAATTCTTTGAGTCTCGTCAAGTTGGATTCCGCGCTTTTTCACTCCAAGTCGGCTTGCTCGTGAACGGATACTTGACCAGCTACGACCATTGAGTTTAGACCAACCGTTCCAATTCTCTCCGTGCATGAGGTAGTTAGCTCTGATATAAGCGTCTTCCGTTGTAGTCCAGCGCTTTGATGTGACTTGATAAACTTTAAGAATCCTAGCTCGCATAGTAATTGCCGATGTGTTACGCTTTGGCAAGAGTGTTCGCCATCCGTCCCATTTAGCGCCGTGAGTTGGGAAATTATCAATGATACATTTATCTTCGAGCTTCGACCACTTCGACTTATTAGATACAAGATTCAACTTGCGTCTGCGGGTATAAATAGCCGAAATTACGACGCCTGGAAAGGCTGCTAGATATTCCTCTTGCGATACGTGCCTTTTCGATAGTTCGATAAGTAGTGCGTCATCTTCGTCAGTCCACGTATAGTTTGAAATGCGTTTCATATGCTTTGCCATACATTACTCCTATTATAAATTGCAACAAACACGCAAGTTTGTTCGATTGTTAATGTGATAAAATTATACCACAAGTTGAGCAAACTTCGCAAATTGTTCGATTTGAAAGTGTTATACTGTTACCCGACAAGTTGCATATCCTACAGAAAGGGGACTATTATGATGGAGCTACAAAATTCTGTTGATAGTCAAAAGTTTATTCAAGTCGTTAAGGCTCTCGGCTCGGCGAACACGTACAGCAACTTAGAGCTTGGTTACATCTATCATGGACTTGATGATATGGGCGTTGACCCGCAGTTATTTTTTGACTATGACCTCAACGTAATTATCCGTGATATTTCCGACATTCTCAAGGACTTCAACCACGAGCGAACTGTTGACATTTGTTTGGAGCTGGTTCCAGATAAGTTTGAGAGCGAGGAGGACGCGTATGGAATGTGGGACGAGGATTTGGAGCGCTACCTGCTAGAGTGCGACAGATATCGTCTTATTGATATGCTAAACTCTTACCTACACAGTGGGTATTATCTTATTCATCCAGATGAGAACAAGCTGTTCGAGTTCTTGAAACCAGCGGATGAGTAACAAATTAGTCCATACTTGACAAGAAATTACACAACCTCTATACTATTTTAGATAGCCACAAACATATCAATTTAAGGAGTTTATTTTATGGCATTTAATAAAAACAGACGAGCTATTACGGCGGGCATTGCGTTCGCGCTTATTGCTGGTCAAGTTGGTACATTATTTGCTACCAGCCGACAAGCATTTGCAGAGCTGCCCGATGTTGGCGGAACTTTAACCGTCGGTACCACCAATAAGTATAATGGCTCTCACATGACCCAGTGGGTCGCTGATGACGGTCAAACACCTCTGTTCTGCGCCGACCCCGTTAACCACGACCATGCCACTGCTGGCGGTAGCGGTCAAGTTGTTGAGCTGAGCAACCTCACAACTTCCGACGGTCACACTTATTCTGAGCACGACCGCCGTATGATTGATTATCTTGTCTATTACGGTACTCTCGGCATGAAACAAAGCAAGACTTATTACGGTGTGTCTGGTGCAGACCTCCAAGCAGCCACCCAGCTTGCTATTTGGGGCGTTCGTCAAGGTGATATGCACGATGACGGAATTGGTTATCTGATTCCATATTACAATATCAATACCACGAAGGCGGCGTCAGACGCAGCTCAAAAGTTCTTCAATGACGCTAAGGCTTATGCTGATAACCCAGATAGCGACAAGAATGTCCCAGCTGGTGCTGCGTTCGCATTTATCCCAGCAGGCAATAAGCAGGTTATGACTTACTTTGGTCTGAAACTTGGTTCTCTGTCCATCACTAAGTCCTCTGGCAACACTCTCTACACCGACGGTAATAACTGCTATTCTCTTGAGGGCGCAGAGTACACCGTCTATCGCGACGAAGCAATGACCGACGTTGTTGGCACTATCAAAACCGACGCAGCTGGTAAGGGTTCTCTTGCCAATCTCAATGCTGGCGAGTATTACCTCAAGGAGACTAAGGCTCCAAAGGGTTACGCAGTCGCAAGTGAACTTCTAAAGTTCTCTATCGCAGCTGACACAACCACTGAGAAAGCCGTTCAAGATGGCGCTCAGTACACCAACGACCCAATCGTTGTTCAGAAGGTAGATAAGGACACTGGTCTTCCAAAGGCTGGCGGCAATGCAACACTTGCTGGTGCAGAGTTCCAGATTGCATACTATGCTGGACAGTACACCAAGGATAACCTGCCACAGAAACCAACTCGTGTATGGAACGTTCGTACTGATGAGAACGGCTTAATCAATCTTGAGAACGCCACAGAAGCAACTGAGAAGTATCTCATCAAGGAAGGTAGTGACGAGTTCTTCGTTGACCCAAATGGTAAAGTTGCATTCCCACTCGGAACAATTACCATCAAAGAGACTAAGGCTCCACAAGGCTATCTGATTGCTGACGACAATGCTGACGGCGAAGACGATGATGTGGTACTTTACAACATTGATTCAACCAATGCTGGCGATACAATCGTCTCAAGTGTTGACCTTCATTCTACCAAGCAGGAGCAAATCGTTCGCGGTAACGCTAAGTGGACTAAGGTAGTTACCGAGAGTGACGGCACTGGTAGCAAGCCACTTGCAAACGTTGTCTTTAAGGTTACTTCCAAGACTACTGGCGAGACTCACTACGTTGTTACCGACAAGGACGGCGTAATCGATACCTCTAAGGGTACTAAGGCAACCGCCAATAAGAACGATGCCGCGGTAGCCGCCGACGGAACTGTTGACGAGAGCAAGCTCGACGCAACTTCTTCTGCATGGTTTAGCGGATTCTCCGCTGAGGATTTGGCTAAGGCACCAAAGGCTACCGAGACCGATGCAGCTAATGTTAACGCCGCAACAACTACCTCTGTAGCAGAGAACAACGCAGCGGCAACTCCAACAGCTGAAAAGCCTGCTGCAACCGATGCCCCAGCTGGTGCAACTACTGATGCTAAGGTTGATTCTAAGGCTGACACTTCCAAGGATACTAAGAAGTCTGAGGGTATGCTTCCTTACGATACCTACACCGTAGAGGAGATTCGCACTTCCGCAAATGAGGATGTCGTTGATATGGCTAAGTTTGAGATGACTGTTTCTGAGAACGGCGTAACCGTTAACCAGGGAACCGTTGTTAACAAGCACCCAGAGCGTAAGAAGGTCTATAAGACTGGCGACGAGGGCGTAAACCCAGAACTTCTGGTTGCAGGTGGCGTACTTATTGTTGCTGGTATTGCTGGCGCAAGCTACGCACTGCTTCGTAAGAAGAACGACTAATCGACAATTTGTAGAAATTGTGTAGATTAAGAATTTACCCAGCTAATCGAAAGGTTAGCTGGGTTTTCTTGTATACTATAATCACAAAGTCGATGAAAGGAACTGTCTATGAAGCTGAATGACCGAGAGAAAGATTTTCTGATTGCACTTGCTGTATTTATGGTATTCGCAATGTTTGTTATGACGATTGCACGAGCTTTCATGACTCCCGCAGTGCACGCTCCACAGATAACTTTTGGTAACAGTGTAGAGGAACTATTCGATGTGACTGACGGAGATTACGTTGCATTTCCAACGAGTGATAATTCTGGTCATAGATACACTATTGTTAACATTCGTGACGGTCGTGAGTATAGCTCAGACGACGCATCTGGCGCATGGATGGTTCCAGTTCAAAATACAGATGGTTCATGGTCATACAACATTAAGTGGCTCAACCACCTCGACCAAGTAAATCATAAGTAAACTATTTGCCCGCTTTCGAGCGGGCATTTTTGTGGCTCTAATTCCTAGCTGCAACTAGGAATTAAAAAAGTTCTTGACTTCTCAACCGACCGCCGCTAAACTTATACACAGCAAAAATACGAGTAAGAAAAGGACTTAGAAACATGACTTTTGCAGACGAACTAAAGAAAATTCAAGCGGCATATCCATATTTAACCGCCGATAACCTTGACGAGATTAACCGTGACGCAGATGGTGAGCTGGAAAATATCCGTACACTGTGTACTGAGTTGCATAATGCAAAGACTGACCCAGTGGTTGTATATCCAGACTTTGACTGCGATGGCATTATGGCGGGAACTATTCTGAACGCTGGTCTTAATCAGCTTGGCTTCGACGCTAAACTGTATGTACCAGACGCTTCTGCTGGCTACGGTTTGCAGCATGAGCAGATTGATGTCATTAAGGATTGCTTCCCAACCGCGAAAACGATTATTACCTGCGACACAGGTATTACCGCCTTTGAGCCAGTAGACTATGCTCAGTCTATTGGCTATACAGTTCTTATTACTGACCACCACCAGCAATCTGGCGAGCTTCCACGAGCAAAGGTAATTGTTGACCCATGCCAGAAGTCCGACCAATTCCCCGTTAAGTCAATTTGCGGAGCATACGTCGCATTTAAGGTCGTACAGACCTACGCTGAAATGTTTATGCCAGAGCAGCTTGACGCCATCAACCAGCTCGTGATGTTTGCAGCTATTGGCACAATCGGCGACTCAATGGATTTGAAATACAATTCTCGCGTATGTGTCATGGACGGACTCAAGCGCATGCACGAACTCGTTAAGGTTCAGTTCCGCGATGGTTTCTTCGTGCAGGAGTATAACGACGCGCTCTTTGGTCTATACACGCTTGTTAAGTCGCTCATTACCGACAAAAAGAAGTCTTTGACCGCAGAGAGTTTCGGCTTTTACGTCGTGCCTGTGCTTAATTCGTGCAAGCGTATGGGTGCCGATATGCACGTAGCGTTTGATGTGTTCAGAAATGAAATTCACAATATCGATGAACTCATCGCTCTCAACGACGAGCGTAAGTCCGTAACCGACAACATTTTCAAGTCTGTTACGTCACCGCTTGCCAAGGTATCTGGTGAGCAGCCTTACGCTCCGATGGCTTATTTCATCGATACACCTTACGCGATTGCTGGCTTGATTGCTAACAAGATTATGGGCGCTAATCATACGCCAACACTCGTGCTTTCTCGAAACATGGACGGTACGCTATCTGGTAGTGCGCGTGCCCCAGAGTGGCTTGATTATCGTACCCTCTTGCGTGATTGCGGCGCAAGCGCTGACGGTCACGCGCAAGCATGCGGCGTGACATTTGAGAGTGAGGAAGCTCTCAAGCGTGCGCTAGAGTCGATTACGTATTACCTCAAAGAGGTCACTCCAACAAATAAGGAGTACGTTGAGCCTAATTATCCAACGCTTGATAAGGACGTTGACGTTTCACTCGTCTGTGAGTTTATTAACAATGGTGAGCCATACGGCAAGGGATTTGAAAAGCCAAAGATTCGTATGGTCGTAAATGAGAGCGACATTTACGAAATGCGTTGCCTTGGTAAAAATCATGAGCACCTCAAGATTACTCTCAACAATGGTCTTGTATTTATGGCTTGGAATACGAAATCGCTCGGCAATATTGTCGGTAAGCAGATTGAGGTCGTTGGAGACCCAGGACTCAATGAGTGGATGGGAAATGTCACTCCGCAAATTATCGGAAGTCTAAAAGTCCTTGACTAATTACACGTTTTCAAAATTTGCGTGCCTTAGAATCGATTTTGTGCAGAAAATCCGTATCGAAAATGGTACGGATTTTCACGCATGGCTATAAAAGTTAACCTAGTCTAACTTTTAATATAAATTTCATGAAACGCTTGTGTTTTGATACGATTTGTGAGATGATTGTGTGACTGAATAGAAAGGACTCCATCATGAGTAGATTAGACCGTATTAAGGTTATCGCAAAGACTGATGACAAAACAGTGTATCAGCTTAATCGCAAACTGCTTCTAAAAGTCGTTCGATACGATGGCTACTGCAAAACATACTTGAAAGTTTTAGGCAACTACCCAGACTGGTCTACTGCGGCACAGTACAAATTCATTGCCATAACTTCCAGTGACGAGATTTCAAAAATATTTAATGAAATTGACCAATTGGATATTATGTCACTCCAAGTGTTCACCGCTGTTCAAGAGGGAGACAATATATTGAGGGGCAGTATGTCGTTTGACTCCATATTTTTAGATATGAAGGACATCGACCGCCACATTGGAGTGCTCAAACTGTTTAATAAACAAAACGACCTCGACGACTGTATTTTTGGAGGAAGTCCATACCTACACGTCTATCCGCTAGATGGTGAGACCTGTATTGAACTAACCTTGTATAGACCTTTATGTTTGTATGAGCTGGTTGAGTAAAATTGATAAAAGTTAACCTGGGTTAACTTTTACGTGTAGATACTGTGAATCCAAAATTTGTCTTGTAATCGAGCATAAACTATGCAATACTATAGTTACAAGAAAACAAATGAAAGGATTTGCAATGAATACCGACTACAATCCACTGAGCCACGTAAAATTCACAAAGATTTACACAGATGGACGTCAAGAGAACTTTAAGTTTAACGACCCAGCTTACAAGGTATTGTTTACCGCCGCATTTCTTAATAGGAGACTTGGTGGTAAAAAACTTGAGAGATTTGATGAGCTAATGAGCGGCAAATATGTTGGATTCGATTGGCACACAACTAATCGTGCATACATTCCATTTGTAGAAACAGAAGATTTCTGTTTATATTTTGTACGCCTAGAGCGTTGCCGTGACGGAAAACTTGAAGAAGCTATCCCAGAGACTACGTTCGTCCTCAAAGTAGAGTGGGTGCGATAATGGCAAAGTCGTTATTAGCGCTTATCATTAGTTTGAGCTTAACTGGCGTAGTTGGACTCATCGAGCTGTGGGTGCTTGAACATTTTGAAGCCAAGTATACATCCAGACAAGCTGCAATGTTTTACACAAGCCTAGCAATCGTGACCATGGCTGGATATATCGTGACCTCAAACATTATGGGAGTATAACTGTGGATTTGCTCAAACTATACACACTATGGATGGGAGTGCTCTGCATCGGAGCCGCGTTAACACTTATTGTGGTACTTCTCGTACTCACGTCATTCATCCACTAACCAATACCCGAACAAGTGTTCGGGTATTTTTATGTCGATAAATAGATTGTACACAATCTACTTTGTCGTTGCATGGCGCAAGATTTAGTGGTATACTAATCCTCCAAAACAAGTTATTGCGATTGGAGGTGAAAATTATGAACGGATATCAATCACTTGCTCCTTGGCGCGGTTGTAAGAATGTTATGTTCGGTTACTACAACAATTATGCCGACCCAGACCTTTTATATAAAGGCTACGTATTCAATTATTATGATGTAGAAGATGCTATGCATGAGGACTTCCATAGTGAGTTTTCCGACCAACTTGACGATGAAATTGCTTGGTGTGGCGAGGAAACTGCTAGAAAACACGCCGTTGAAGCCTTCGACAAGTATGTTCGTGAAAACGCCGATATGTATCTCGACGAGCTAATTGCCAATGGATATTTCCATGGCGACTCTAAGAGCTGGCACGACAAAATGTAAACCTCTATCGAAAGGAGCGTAATGAACACTGAATCATCACGCCAAGTTGTTAAACGTGATGGCACACACGTTCCGTTCGATAAAACTAAGATTCGTAACGCCATCAAGCGAGCTGCTGACGAGTGCGACGCACTCTCCGTTGGTTCGCTTGATAATTTGACGAATGAAGTTGTCGAACGTTGTAACTGTGCCGAAAACCTCACCGTTGAGAACATTCAAGATATGGTCGAGGAAACGCTGATGGCTGAGGGATTGTCTGAAATCGCCCGCCATTACATTAAGTATCGCCAGAATAAAGATATTGTTCGCGCAAGTCAAAAGACGGACGATGAGATTCTGGCACTTGTTGACTGCCGCAATGAGGAAGCTAACGAGGAGAACTCTAATAAGAACCCAACTCTCGTGAGTACCCAACGTGATTATATCGCTGGTATCGTGAGTAAAGATATTGCTCGTAGACGACTTCTCCCAGAAGATGTCGTAAAAGCTCATGACGCTGGTCTTATTCACGTTCATGATATGGACTATGCTCTACAACGACTTCACAACTGTGATTTAGTCAACCTAGATGATATGCTCCAAAACGGTACCATGATTGGTGGAGCGGTTATTGAGAAACCTCATAGTTTTTCAACGGCTTGTAACATTGCTTGTCAAATTGCTTTGGCGGTAGCATCATCGTCTTTCGGTGGACAGACCTGGTCTTATACGCCACTAGCAAAATTTGTTGACGTATCGCGACAAGCAATTCGCAAAGAAGTCTACGAGGAACTTGAAGGAACTGGAATCTCTATTGACAAGCTCGATGAGATTGTTGAAAGCCGACTCAAGAAAGAAATTGCTCGCGGTATTCAAACCATCCAGTATCAAATCCTCACTATGTCAAGTTGCAACGGTCAAGCGCCGTTCGTATCAACAGTTATGTATCTCAACGAAGCTGGCGACGATGAGCAGCTAAGGCACGACCTCGCAATGGTCATTGAGGAGGTTATCCGCCAACGCTACCAAGGTATCAAGAACGAGAAAGGTGTCTGGATTTCACCCGCATTTCCTAAATTACTCATGGTACTCGAGGAAGATAACGTTCACGAGAACTCTAAATACTTCTACCTCACTCAAATGGCAGCAAAATGCTCGGCAAAGCGACTTGTTCCAGATTACATTTCTGAGAAGAAGATGAAAGAATACAAAATCGCTAAGGGTCAACTTCCTGGTGAAGGAGATGTGGTGCTTCCAATGGGGTGCCGTTCACTGCTTTCAGTAGACAATACACGAAATGGTTGGAACAACATCGCTCGTGCAAAAAACTATGACGGCAAGCCTAAATACTACGGTCGGTCGACCTTACGTTAAGCCGACGTTAAACTGTGTGAACGCAAGACAAAGCGGTGTGGAGTTAAGCTCTGCTAACGGTGGAACTCTGATACAATCAGACAATACCGTGCTAAAAATATATTGACAACACCTTAGATTGGAGAAAATCAATATGGATGTAATAATCATTAACGACAAAGAATTTAAACAAATTCGCGTAAACAAAAACTATTGGATTAGCTCAGATGGCGAACTGTATTCTAAACACGCCAACAAAATCATCAACGCGTCTATCAACAGCAACCTGGGAAAACTATACAAACGCGTTGATATTCGCGTAGATGGAAAACCACACCACATGATGATTCACAGGCTTGTTTACGATACATGGGTTAGCCCAATAACGCGAAACGACCAGATAAACCATATCAATGATGACTCGTTAGACAATAGAGTCGAGAACTTATACAAAGGTTCGCAAAAATCTAATATTGCGGACTGCGTAAGAAACGGTCATCGAGTCGGACACATCAAATACTTAACTGTCTTTGACAAAAAGATAAAGAAGCCGCTCACATTTTGTCCGTCATCAGACTTTATTGAATATTCAAAACACCCGTGTCAAAACGGAAGCATTAAACGAATGTTCAATAAAAATTGGTTTAAAAAGAGATATATCGTCATTGATTTTAAAAGCGTTAATGATAAAGGGCATCTTAAAAGTGTAACGACTATGGCTGATGAATGTAAGCCAGTAAGCCAGATTTTGTCACTGGTTGAAGCGCACAGCTAATAGGAATCATTCCTATTAGAAGATATAGTCTAATCTACACGGCGACGTGTAGCTAATATAAATGTTAACAAAGGCGTCTGTACCATTAACTTACCAGATGTAGGACTATCCGCGCACAAAGACATGGACACATTCTGGCGCATTCTGGACGAGCGTCTTGAGCTTTGCCATAAGGCACTGCTCTGGCGGCACAAGCACTTGCTGGGTACGAAGTCAGACGCGGCACCAATCCTGTGGCAACACGGAGCATTAGCTCGACTCAATAAGGGCGAAACTATTGATGCCCTACTCACGGGCGGCTATTCAACAATTTCTCTTGGATATGCTGGCATCTATGAGTGTGTCATGGCAATGCTTGGCGTCTCACACACGACCCCAGAAGGTAAACAATTCGCTATTGAGATTCTCAAGCACCTAAATGACAAATGTGATGAATGGAACGCCAAAGACGATATAGGTGCAGGTTTATATGGGACTCCTTTAGAGACATGTACCTATAAGTTCGCAACTGCGCTTAAAAAACGTTTTGGCGTTATCGAGGGCATCACCGACCACGACTACGTTAGCAACAGCTATCACGTAGTAGTACGTGAACACATTGATGCTTTTAGCAAACTTTCTATCGAGGGAGAATTCCAGAAATACTCACTATCTGGCTGTATTAGTTACGTCGAACTACCATCAATGATTAACAATATTGAAGCAGTCATTAAACTCATTCAACATATTTATGAAACGTGTATGTACGCTGAGTTGAACACCAAGTCAGACTATTGCCAGGTCTGCGGATATGATGGCGAGATTCAAATTATTGAGGACGAAAACGGTCATCTTGACTGGGAATGTCCTCGCTGCGGAAACCGTGACCACAACACACTCACGGTCACACGCAGAACTTGCGGTAGCTCTAACCAACATTGCCGCAATACAAATCAATAGAAACTCAAAGAAACCTAAACGGCGCGACCGCATGGCAACTTTGAACCAAGACGATTTACAAACAAACTGCTTTCATATATACTACTGAATTGAGGTGAAACTAAATGCAAATCTTAAACCGAGTCAAAACTCAAACTCACGACATTGAGCATCACGATGGCAAAACATACTATCGCTGCTCTGTCTGCGGTAGACAACTGTTCCGAAAGATTAAATCACACGGAAAAGTCTACTGTAACAAGCACTACAACCAAATCAAGAAATATGGCACGCCACAAGACACGAACCCACGAACCACATACGATAAAAACGAGATTATCGTTGACGGCAAAGTAGCTCGTGTGAAACTCTACGATGCTCATTGCAACCATATCGCCACAGCTATCATTGATGCGGAAGACGTCAACAAAATTCGTTACACCAAATGGAAACTGTCAGCAAGCGGATATGCCGCAAATACACCAAAGTTTTCTGGTTCAAACAAGCATATGCACCGAGAAATTCTCGGTACTGACCAATTTGTTGACCATATTAACCATAACACGCTTGACAATCGCAAGAGCAATCTACGCATTGTTACAAAAGCGCAGAATATGATGAATAGCAACTTCAAGGGTGTATCTCCTAACGGCTGCAAATGGTATGCTCATATCAAGATTAACCAGAAAATGCTCAATCTTGGCAATTACCTCGATGAAGAAGAAGCACTCTATGCTCGTTGGTACGCCGAGCAAGTGTTGTTCAAAGAATTTGCGTACCCAAAACCAGAACCAGAGATTTTAGAAAGCAGGAAATCTCAGATTCAAGAATATGTAGGTCGTAAGGTGCAGAGACTGTAATTATTGGTGTTGCTCAACCAAACATAATGGAGAGAACATAAGGCACAGTCCACTCCCCTCATAAATATCGGGAAACCGAGGGTTTTAAGGTATATTGGAACTCAGTTCTGGAACCAAGGTCGAACTGAGGAAATCAGAGACAGGGTTCTTCACCTGTAACACTAAAACACGTCTTAGCAATTATTGCTAGGGCGTGTTTTTTTATTAAATTGTGAATTGAAGTGTGGTATACTGGTCGAGTACAAAAGGATTGCTACCAGAGGAGACTTATATGGTAAATGCAGAAATTCAAGTTGCCGCGTACTTCGTCGTATTTTTTGACGCAGATTCAAAAAGTGAAGCACAACGGCTGCACAAGCAGCTTGAGAAGGCACTAGACGGCGGAAAATATCTTTTGCCAATGCTGAGCGAAATTCACCAGTGTGATTACTCTAATTGTACGATTGAGTTCAATTTAAAGGACGTTCAAAAGAGTGACGTCGGTTATTACTCACCCGTCGATGTTGAAATTCACAACAAGACAAGGTTCAACGTTGATGACGATACTGACATGGATGACTGGTTCTACGACCTCGATAACATGTCAATGATTGAGTCACTCACTTATGAAACTATGCCAGACGGTTGCGACGCCGATTTTGATGACGTGGGCGCAGACATTTTTGTAGACTAGAAACGAGGTAACAAAATGATTTCATTTAACGGAAGCCAGATGATTTCTCTCAAGGAGAATTACACTCTCCAGGATTTCACCTATAAACTTGCGGTTCAAGAGCTTGAGGAGCTTGAGATTACCGACACTGCCGACCAAAAGGAACATTTGCGTAGACGACTTCTTCACGACATTAGCCAGGGTAGGTACGACACCTATTCTCTTGGCTATCTGTCATTACGCGACAACGGTGATGCTATTGCAAGCGCAATTACCGACGTTTGTTCCTCACTATCTACCGCATTGCCACACTGCGCAAAGACTCACAACTTTGAGCTGTTTGGACTAACTCCAGAGAAGGATGACCCCAAATACTTCCGTGGAGATACCATGTATGACATTGCGGTTCGCCAGATTCAGCCATTCGGCTCTATGGACTTTGAGGACTTTAATCTCACGCGTGAGGGTGACGAGCTTACTGCATCAGTCACTCCTGTTATCACTGCTGAGTTTAATGCGTTCGTAAATATCAGTGAGAAACTTGAGTCTCAAAAAGAGGAGCAAGAGAACGGCATGATTGATACAACCTCCGATACGTATCGTGAGATTCTCAATCTCATTAAGCCGATGTTTGAAGCATCGTTCATTTACGCAAATCGCGTACAGGTTGTTCGATAATTAGATACACACAATCCCCTGGCGGCAAGCTGGGGGATTACTTGTATCTCGTGTAAGTGTGAAATTTTTATGTATTTGAAAATTTATGATGAATATCGGTGTACCTGCGTTTATAATTGGGTATTACAACTATGGAAAGGTGTTTATGGACAAAACCTTTAAGAAAGATAACCGTTACGACCAGAAGCGCTGGAAGGTTATCATCACTAACGTTCGCGGAGAAATTCCCATAAAGCGCGGTGTTGAGACGCGCATGGTTGATTACTCAACGCAGCATACCTCAACAGTACCGATTTATGACAATATTCGCGGATTACTTGGAATCAATCTTGAGCTTTTCTATGAGGATAATCCAGAGCCAGAATTTGTAGCATATTTTGATTGCAAGCAGCAAGCAATTGATAATGCCAACAATGGTGAATTTGAGGTGCTCGGATTTGACGGCGAAGTAAATAGAGTTGAAGGATTTAACAACGACACCGCCATTTATTATTGGTACGATACCGTTCCAGATGATGACATTCTAAAACTTATCTGGCATCACGATAATTTATTAGAGTCGAAACTTCCCGATGAATACTCAGTGGAAGATATTAAGCGACTCGCTAAAAAGCATTATACCGTCGTAGAGGACGAACCCGAACAAATGTTCGATGATGATGAAACCTGGCGTTATGAGGACGAGAATCTCTACGATTACGACGATGATTATAATGATAATAGTGGCTGCGAAGAATAGGAGATTACATGGCTACTTACATTGCACAGTTTAACGAGTACACGCACAAGGTTCAGACTCTAAAGGTCTCTAGCAACTTTAAGGTTGCAACCGCGCTAGCCACAGCTGGTGACTATAAGCGTATCTACGACCTACTCTCAATCATGTTTGACTACAAGGCTATTGAGAACCTTAAACTCGACAAGGGTGTCATTCTACCCGACGGCAAAGGTGTCAGACGTACATCGCATAAGCTGACCACCTTCGATTGTAAGAACTTGTTTGACGCATTTGGCGCGCTTCAAGATTTGTCAACCAGAAACGATATTCTCATTGTCATCGTTACAAATCCTCGACCACTTATGTATATCGACTTCCAGAACAATCTGGACGAGTCGGTACCAAAGTATATGAATTGGAAATCTGGTACCATCTACCAGTGGGCAAAGTAAATTAGCAAAATAACCGTCTCCCCGTATGATATACTTGTGTAGTTAAGGGCGTAAAATACGCTAATCGAAACTATGAGAGGTGATTTACATGGGGAGACGCGCTGTTATTACAGTTGATTATCTCTATACCATTGGAACGACTAATAAGTTAACCATCGAGGAACCGTTTGAAGTCAATATGGACGATGGTGAGGTTGGCTTTGAGTTTTCCGAGTTAAAAGTATTACGCGATATGGACTATAAAATCGACTGGCGACCAGATACTACGTTTGAGGAACTTAAACGAGTTTTACGTCAATACGCCAAAGGCGATGAGTTTTTCGACATCTACCCCGTAAAACTCGATGAACAAAACGTTCTCGCAAAGAGTATCATTGACGATTCGGTCGTGTTATTCCATAACATGATTGCGGGAATTGACCTGGACGTCCCAGACGATTATGACGGTTCGGACGATGAGTTGATTGCTCAGCTCTATCGCGTAACAGAGCAAATTGTCAATACGTATGCTCGCATAGTATTTGACATCGATGTAAAAGTTTACGAGTAGGCGAACCTGGGAGGATTAAAACATGTCTAAAAAGTTTAAAGTCGGAATCGACTTGAAATGCAATATCAAAAATGACTGTGAGTTATTTTACCTCAGTGATTTTAAAGACTACGACTTTTACAACAAGCTCTCAGCGCGAGACGCTGTACGAACTAAAGTATACAACGTTCTCGCTGGCAAGCAAAACGCATTGAATCGCGACGAATTCGGCAATACATGGAACGACATAAATCGTGAGGTTTTTAGACACGTCTCGCTGTTCACACATCGCGTCTATAATCAAGAGCACGAGGATGTCAAACTTGAATTTGATAACCTTGATGTACAACCATTAAGTGTAAATGCAGAGTTAATTAGTGCTCTCAGACCAGCAACCATCGTATTCGATGCAGATGTTGTCGCTGAACTAACTTGCAGAGTTGAGTGCGCCGATTCGGAAGATAAAGATATTGTAGCTATTGGTATTGCAGATGCACTAAGGCGTTATATCCGAATCGAACTTGATTACGCAGCAGATACGACAATTTCGTTTATTGAGTAGGTGAGAACATGAGCGAAAAGCTAAAACTTTACGTTCGCGGCGGGTTTGAGTTCGTTGACGAGGACACAGGATTTACAACAAGCGACTTCGGAGTTAGCGATAATAGTCTCAATGAACGTGTTACCAGTAGAGATGCACCAGCCTATGAACCCGAGATTAAGTTTGTTAAAGAATGTATAGAGGATGGTGTATACGACAGTGCTGCCAAACTTGCACACGCCGTCGCTGAAGTACCGCACGTTGAAAAGATTGACTATGTTGGAGATTTGAGTATCGGATATTATGGGGTATACGTCACTGCCACCGCACCATATGGTCAATCAACTAAAAGTAAAACGGAAGTCGGTATCGGTCTCGAAATCATTGTTAAGGTTAAAGACCGCAACGGTGCCGATACGCGGGACATCGCCCATAAGGTAGCGAAAATCTTTAAGAATGACTTATCAAAGCGGTTAAACACGTACATTGATAATATCACCATCGAAACAAGATATATTTAACCATTGGAGGTTTACCATGCCACAGAATTATGAGATTACTGTCACGGCAGACATTAACGCCGTTCGTAGGTGTGCTGGAACGCTCGATAACTTTATTGAACAAGAGTGTTATGGAGAGCTTGCTGAACATAAGTCTTGCAAAATGCCTGTAAATGACGCGTTTTTGAGCAATACTTATCTCAATGAGAGTATTGCTTACACGCAAATTGCGTGTGAGGATATTGTGGACGAGGTTCCAATCGAGTGTATTGATGATATTACCATCACCGATTGCTCACTTGATAGTTTTAGACTTGAGCGTCTCACTGGTCAACTTGTTCCTCGCGGGAGCAAAAACTGGATTGATGTTGCTGAACAATCAGTTGCTGAGTTTACCATTACCGCCGAGGTTGGTGATGACTGTGATTTGACCGAGAGACAAATTGTGACGACTGTAGCTGATGTGATTGTCGAATCTATTGAGAATAGTGCAGACGCTACTGACATTGACGTCCAAACAACTTCTGAGGTAATGTAAGTTACGCATAACTTAGCCACCGCAAAGTTTTACGGATTATCCGTATGAACTGGCGGTGGCTTATTTTATGCGTCGAGTTTTCTACCTAAATTAGTTAAAATTTTGATATATTAAATGTGAATCGAGCAAAATAGCCGTTCGTTGCGGTTATTAAAGATTGTGAATTTTCTATGAAGTAACTTGGACGGTGTTATAATCATGCCAACAAAACACAGTGAAGGGGCGTGCAATGACCGATAAAGAACTAAACGATATGGTTTATAGCGATAATCCATGGGAACGTCGAACTGCCGCTATGAACGGTTATGGTCTTGACATTCTCGTACACGACAAAGCGCCTATGGTTCGTGTAGAGGTTGCCAGACAAGGATATCGTCCAGACATCCTCGTACATGATAATGATTGGCTTGTCAGAAGGGGCGTCGCGGAAAGTGGAAATTGTCTGGATATTCTCATTAACGATGAAGATGACGATGTTCGACGCGCGGTTGCTCGAACTGGCTATAAGACGTGGGAATTGCTGAGAGATTACGATAGTGAAGTAAGACTCATCGCCTTGGACATACTTTTGGAAAAGGGAGAAATTTAATTGCACGTTATGAAGTGAGATTGAAGTTTCCATCACGATAAATTACCGTCAATTTTGGCGGTAATTTATTTTTACAGTAAAAGTTAACCTCGGCTAACTTTATAACGACTCTGTTACTAATTTATCAAAAGTTTTCAAAAAAAACACTTTGAGTTGTGCTAAACTATAGTCATTAACCGCTTTACCGAAGGGATTTACTATGCGCGACGCGTTTTATGAGGTATATGATGAGTTTATCGAGCTATATGATGACTATTTTCTTGCAGCTAGAGAGATTGGCAAGAAGTTTCCAAAGTACCGCGGAACAGTATATGTGTTCGAGAATTTTGAAGAATTTGCAATCTATGAGCTAAGTGAAGGCGAGCTTTGGAATCTTGTTAACCTTGACACACCGTATGCGAAAATACTCAATCTAAAAGATGCTATTGACTTCGATTCTCTTGGTCGCGATATTGTTGAGAATCTGAATCTCAAAAACGTGTTCCCATTTGGTGAAAAAGTGTTCGTTCTCGTTGACATGAAAGCATAATCGAAAGGATTTGACATGCGTGAAGCTCAATATATTGTGTATGACTCGCTAGACGAATTGTACGATTTATATCCGTTTGAGATTATGGATATTAAGAAAGATTACCCAAATTATCATGGAGAAGTGTACGTATTTGACGGTCATTTAGCGGAATTTGCCCTTTACGAACTAACCGAGGGTGCCTTCTGCAATATGCTTAGCTTTAGTACACAATATGCAAAGCTGCTTGATTTTGCAAGCGTTATCGACTGGCACGCTTTAACAAACAATATTCTTAAAGCTGGTCTTAAAAATGTAGTTGACCACGGTGACGTTATTTACGTTCTTGTGGACATAGATGCATAAAAGTTAACCAGGGTTAACTCTAATGAAAGGATTTGAAAATGGCATACAGGTCTAAATATTACGACAATTTTAACGAACTTCTTGAGGGCGACCGCCAAACAGCAAACTTATTGCTTGACGAGCTTGGACTAGATACCTCTGACATCGGAAACTATGATTGGATGGATGACGTGTTGGTCGTATATCCAACCGTTGAGGAATACTGCGAGTATGAGCTAGTTGACGGTTGGTATATGAACCATGACCTCGGTGGTGATTTCGGCGGCGCACCAAATCCGCTGTATTATATTGACCTCCTTATGCTTGGCGAGGACTTAATTAAAACTGGCGACTCAACAATTTGTCGCAAACTTCCAAATTGCAAAGTTGTAACTACAAGTTATGGGTGGTAAATATGTACTATTGCTCGCGTGTATACGATAACTTTAATGAGCTTATGGAGTCTAGTCACGAGACAGCAAGCATGTTGTTGAAACAACTTGATTTGACACTTTCGGATATTAAGGACGAGCCTTGGACAAGTGACCAATTAGTCGTTTACTTTAGCATTGAGGACTATGCTGCTTATGAACTAACAGACGGCTGGTATAGCGACTGCAATTTTGACAGAGATTTCAACGGCGCACCAAACCCGATGGACTACATTAACACCGAGCACCTCGGCGAAGACTTGATTAAACAGGTCGATTCAAGTGTTTGTCTCTTATTGCCCAACGGCAAAGTTGTAACTACGGTTTATGGGTGGTAAATATGACAAATTTTAAAGTGCTGCATTATATTGATTTGGGCGCTCTCATAGAATAAGATAAAGACGCCGCTCGGTTGCTATGTAAATCACTTGGACATGACATCGGCTCACTGGATTTTGAACCATTTGGCAAAGCGTTACCAGCTGAGTGGATGAACCGAACACTAGAAGTGTATCCGAGCATTGAAGATTTTGTCGGCACCTACCTGGATTTCCTCACACACTACCGAGAGCTATACCCAGTAGGAGACGGAAAGACATTTCCCGCACTAGATGAATACGTCGATGTCGTAGGTTATGGTAACAGGTTACTAGAAGAAATTGGAGCCGAATACGCACGCGTCCTACCAAATGGAAAAATCGTTACAACGGACGTAGGAAGGTAATTTATGGATTGGAAATGTAACGAATACGAAAACTTTACAGACCTCGCAGATGAAGACCGAATCACGGCGCTGTTGCTATGCGAAGTCCTAAATCTCAACTTTGAGTATCTCTACAATTTTGACAAGCAAACTGGCTATGTTGGCAAGTGGGCGACTAGCGAGATTCGTGTTTATCCGAGCATTCAAGATTTTGCTCGAGAATATCTGTATCAAGGAATTGAATATAAGCTAGTCGCCATGCGCGGTCTATATCAAGATATTCCAGGCATAGTAGATTATGTCAATCTCAACTCATTTGGACATAGACTACTTGAAGAATTTGGCACAGACTATGCTCAACTTCTGCCAAATGGTAAAGTTGTAACTACAGATTACGGTTGGTGACAAGATTAGCCCCTGGAGGTAATTCTCCAGGGGCATTTTTTAATCTGCATAGCAGGCTTCTCGAACCCAGTCAATAAACTCATCGGTGTAAACGTACAATCTGCATGGCAGGCGTTCACAATTGTTAGTAAAGTTTGAGTGAACCTCTAAATCAACCTTGCCGCCAGTAATCTTTTTAATCTCACGCTTTGATACACTTCTACGTGTATCATCAAAGATTGCCAGACGCTTATAATTTACGACCATGTCTATGCCGTTAAATTTATCGTCGTTTGTGTTCTTTGAACCTTGTAGATGATACATAAGATAACACTCTCGATACAACGCTGGATATACACGAGCAATTCTCGATTTGAGTTCATAAAATGAGAATCGCTCTGGTTTGCGCGGCAACACAGTATTAAAATGTTCACCTTTGTTAGTATCGGCGTGAGGTTTGAGCGTGAAACCATCTTCGCAAACATTACAGTTTAACTCTAACCACGCGTTGTAAAACTCGATAGGCGTTGGAATACGCAGATTTCGCTCAATCAGTTCGTAGAATACATCTACAAACGGTGGCAGCAACACGTTCTCGAAGTACGTATCGCGGCGATTGGGTAGTGTTTTGTATTCATCGAACATATGTTCGATTGAATCAGCATCAACGTCAATCCAGTTGCAAGGCAACGCAATGCCGTTGATATACCAACCGTTCCAGTATTTGATGACGTAATTTTTAGTCATGCGCCCTCACTTTCTATCTGTAAGAATAGTATGAAAATTGAAAGTTGTCAACGTTTTTTTGTCGTTGAATGGTATACTAGATGTTGTAACTGTTACCGCTATTTGATTGGAAAACTATGAACAAGCAAACATTTTCAATTGAGTTTTCATTTGATGTTGATACTGGAACCATTGAACTACTTGACAATGATAAATGGTGTGTCAACCAGCTCATTGCTCCAGAAGTATTCATCGAGCGTTATCGAAACTACAAACTTGATTTAATGGATAAAACACATATTGAAGCGACTGCACAGCAAGTGCTAAAAATCGCGGAGGCTGCTATTAAAAATGCTTTCGGCAAAAACGGTGGTTGCGTACGCGACACACGTACCGAATTTACAACAGAAATTGACCATGTAGATATCGCCGATATCGTATATCCAGGCTACACACTTTGGTATGATGAATACGGGGATATTGGCGCTAGATGCGGGGTCTTAATTGTCGTGGACGTATTTACAGAGGTAAATGCTCATATCGACGACATTAAACTATATCAAGCATTAAATGTCGTAATGAGACGTGCGCTGAAAGACGCTGGAATTTACGATAAAATCACTTGGTTTGATTTTGATTTTTAAGGAGTAAATATGAATAGATTTCAGATTACGGCAGATATTGACGCGACTGTCTGGTTGGGTGTTCTTGAGGACTTCCAATACGCGCCAATGAACATTGATTATGAAAAATTGAAAGAATTTTTCGAGCTTGGTGGAATTTATATCCCATCTCGCGACGAGCTTGAGAAACAACTCCTTAGGTTGAGCAAGGATATCAAGAAAGAATTTAAGCTCTATTTGCGTGAGATTGCCGATGAGCGTAAATTCGGTATGTATATTTTAGATGTTCAGTTGCCACTTGGTAACGAAGCATTTATTGCCAAGCACGGAACTGCAAGTGTGCTTGTAAACGGAACTTTTGAAGTCGTTATGGAGATGAATGTTTCAACAGAGTGCATTCGCGATATTGTTGGTGGTGCGCTAGATAGAGCGCTTGACACAGTATACCAGAGCAGTGATTATTTGAGCGCGTGTGATGCAGTGTGCCTTGACGTTCAAGAGATTTGGAACTAACATGGAAAACGAAGAAATTGCTGGATATGTATGGGTAGATGTGTATCTACTGTTAGAAAAAGTTAAATTTAATAATTTCAACGTCTCGATTACAGATAAAGGTATTACGCTCGATATGCTTCTGAGCGAGTTTGAGGATTTAGATTCATATAGCCTGCCAGATTTATATGCAGGAGCAAGACGCGATGTGGAAAGATATGCGGGTGCCCTAAAAGAGCCGTTAAACGATATCCTCTGTCCGCTTTTTGAAAGTCACACCGCCGTTATGAGCGACGATGCTGGTACTAACGACATCATTGTGTTTAAGAACGGTTGTGTTTGGGTTAGACGCTATTTCCGTGCGTATGTTGTTGGTCAGAATCCAAAATTGCCAAAAGAGGAACTCAACAAAAAGATTGAACAAGAACTTTCCAAATATCTCGATAAAGAGATAGCTGGCATTTCGCCAGAGTTTATTTACACGACCGTTGTACCAGGTTTGGACGTGAGGTAAAATGGACAAAACCGTTAATGGATATATTACTTTAGATACGTATTTAGTATTCGACAAAGCAGAGGTAACTAGCGAAAATCACTCGCTTGTAAATGGAAGAATTGATATTGACGAGTATATTTATAGGTTTCACAAAGACCTTTGGAGCATAAGCGACGCATATGCGCAGGCGGAACGCGACCTAGATAAATACCTAGACGCTTTGATTACATACACTAAAAATATCATCGAACATATGTTCGACTCATGCACCTTCGATGTAACTAAAACCTCGTATACTAGCAACATCATTGTTACGCCAGATGGAGTTGCGAGAGTATTTGCGAACGTTGATATCGAGTTCGACGGTACGAATCCGCGTTTGCAAAAGAGTGAACTGGGTGCCGAGATAAAGAAGCAAATTCAAGAGCGCCACAGTGAGGGCTTGTCTGGTATTGCCGATGAGCTGATTCACGTTAACACATTTATAGATATCCATTGATTTGAAAGGACGCCATAATGAGCAAAGAAAAATGTGGCTTGACCGTAACATTTGATATTGATTTGTTTACGCCGTGCACAAAGTACGAAGCTAATTTAGATGGCTTAGATTTTCCCGCCAATATTCCACTTTCAAAAGATGAGTCCAAATTGCTCTTTGGTGAAAATGCCGTGGTTGCAGATGACTATTATCAAGATTTGCACTATACCCAGAAAAGCGGATTATATGATTCGATTAAACGGACGCTTGGACAAAATTTTGAGTTGATGGACATCGACACTAGTTCGAGAATGGGTATTGGGTATGCGCCTGTAGGCGTAATGCGCGATGTAGTGCTGCATGGAACGTATCCATATGTGATTACATTAGAGGTATCTGACGAGATGAGCGGTGCTGATAAACTTGAACTAATTAAGAAAGCGGTCAAGGTAATCAACACTGAGCTTAGCAGATTTGAGGTTCGTACAGGTTCAAGTGCATTTCTTGAAGATGTGTGTACATATTAAAGATTGGAGAAACAGAAAATGAGTGAAGATATTAGCGGGCGCATCACTTTAGATACCTATTTAGTATTCGACAAGGCTAAAGTAACTAACGAAAATAGCCGTCTAACTAATAAGCTAATTGGTTTTGATACTTATGTTTATGAGTTTCATAGAGACTTATATAGTACGTCTGATTCGTATGCGGAAGCAGTACTCAGTTTGAATAAGTATATAGATGCTTTGGGCGAATACGCTAAAGATGTTATCGAACAAATGTTCGATTCTTGCACCTTTGATGTATGGAAGACGTCATATACTTCAGACGTTGAGGTAGCTTCCGATGGTATTGCAACGATTTACATGAACTCAAATGTGTGGTTTGACGGAGTCAATCCATCTTTGCCAAGGGACAAAATTGTCGCCGAGATAAAGCAACGAATTGACAACCGACATAGTGGTGATTTGGCGGGTATTGGCAACGCACTAATCGAAGTCGTCGTTGACGTGCATATTGATTAGATTAACCAGAAATGGAGTGACTAAATGCGTATTAGCATAACAATATCCGCGAGTTTTGCGTCAAAGACGTACGTTTCGGGCGCCACAAACGCAAACATGAACGGAGCCATCACTAGTGATAACCCAGAAGTTTTTATAAAAGCATTACGTCTTTGGAGTAATAATTACGCTAGAAACGCTGTTGAATCCGCGCAGAGTTATATCTCAGATGCAAAACACGAGCTTGTTGAAGAATTAAAACGCCAATTTTCAACCTTAGAAGCGTTAGAGCCAGAGATTGTTGACTTTTGTCCGCGATACGACGTTTGTAGAGACACTGTGAAAGTTCTCTGGGTGGGATATGATTGCGTAGAAGTAACAAGCAAGATGTATCTCAACGTGACGTTAGACGCCACAGTCAAGCATATTAACCAGTACATCGCTAATGAACTGGCAAAGCTATTATCTACCATTAAAAGCTCAATTGAAGATGTTGTAAACTATATCGAGACTCGATACCATATTTCTATTGAGTACGCTGTAGACATTGCTTAGAAAGGAGTAACGCATTGAGCAAACCAGAATCAATTACCGCGTATTTTAAAGTCTATATTTACACAAGTGTTCCAGAAGCAAAACCATATTTAGATAAGCTGACTGATGAGCCTAGTTTATTACCGAATCATGATGACCTTCAAAGTATTTTCGGCAAAGATACTAGGAAAATTAGCGATGCCTATATAGACGTACTTGATACTCAGTTTGAAGTTACAAAAGCTGTACTTAATCGAGCGATTCATCCCAATTTCGATGTGTATGAAATGGGCTTTGGAACTACCGACCATATGGGGTATGTATTTAACGGTGTGCAAAACACCTTACAGTTCGGTGGTTGCATGGAGGTTGTTGTTGAACTCGAAATACCTCACGAAACAACTCCACTCACAAGAACTAATGAAATTGATAGACTTGTTAGAATGGTTGAAAGTACACTCGCTCAAATGAGGGAAAGTTGTGGTATAAATGCGACGTGTGGCGAAATGACTACTCATTAGGATAGGAGAACGGCATGAGTAACACCTATAACGTCCGTATTGAGGGCAATCTTGATATTAAGGTGCTCGTGGCTAGTTTCGGTTATGAATATGAAGAAACCTTTGACCACTTAAAGCATGCTCCGCTTGAGTATGTCGCTAAATACTTTCATGGCGGCGGGGAGAGCTTTACTAAATGTTTTATAAATTCCTTCGAGGATATTATCGCAACACTTAACGATATAGACGCGTTTCTAAAATCTAATGCTGAACAATTCCTCGGAGATAGTTTTACAGTAAATGACGCGTGTATAAGCAATGCCAGGATTGATGCCGATACTGTTACCTTGAGTGAAGGTGACTGCGCGTGTTCCACGGGTGGTGCATGGTTTACGCTTGACATAACAATTACAAGCGAGCTTGATGAATATGACATAAAGAACTATGTGTATGAGACGTGCAAACGTTTGCTTGATAAATTCGTCGAAACAGGCAATTGCCATAGAGCACACGTAAGTAGAGACGAGCGCTTTGCTTTCGAGATTACAGAAAACCAATGTTAACAAATAAAGGGAGCATTAAATGAAAAATGAGACTACGGAAGTTATGATAGGATTCGATGTGACACGAACCATTGAGCGAATAACTATTGACGACGATAATAAAGAGTTGGTGGAGAGAAGCCTTGATACTAGCGAATTTGCGAAATGTAGTGGTCGTTCAGTTATCGAGGTAGACGCAATCATAGATAATGCCGTTAATAAAATGAAGTATTGTTTTGCAAGCCTAGAGGTTGACGTTTTAACGGCTCTTAAAGAACGATTCGAAAAAGAAACTCAAGTAAAATCTTTTGATGACCCCGCTATTGAAATGTGGGTGTCTGATAGCGGAGACGTATACTTGCGCGGAAAATTGAACGTTATAGTATCTAATCACAACGGTTTCTCAGACGATGACGTGAACTATATTGAGGGTGTCGCGGATGATGCTATGACAAACAACATAGATAAAGTAACTGACATAACGTGGTACGCCATGCTCTAGGCGCTCCACCATTTTCAAGATTGCCTAAAACTATTAGGTGAATGGGTACGACTAGAAAGGATTATAAAATGAACGACTTTGAACCAATAAAGTTCAAAATTATGATGAGTGGGTCTACTGAAATTGACCACGTAATTGTTGAAGACATCGACCAAAAGTTTATCGAAACATATTTGTCCCCAGAAGAATTATCGGAATGTAATCACCGCACCGTGGACGCTGTTAAAACGGTCATGCAAAGCGGTCGTGATAAGCTCGGAGAGACGTTTAAGGCTATAGAAAACCGAATTAAATTTGATTGTGAACGTGAGTTTGGAGCCACGCGAGTTAATGCGGCTATTTCAATATTTGATGGCGCATATGTTTTAGTAAATGGTGATATTATGTGCAATGGCAGATTTGAAGCAGATGTTGAACTTAAAAATGTTGGCTGGGGTGCACTCAATAAAAGTTTTGAAAATATTATTGAAGACGCAATTTCGTCTGAAGTTGACGACGAGGTTGAAATTATTTATGACATTCTATTCTAAGCTAATAGATGCAAACTAAGGAGTTGTCAAAATGACTAAAACAGCTACAATTACATGTGAGTTCGAGTATAAACTGTGCATCGGTCAGTTAGCACAACAAGACGCAAAACTTACTAAAGAAGTGCTGGAATACGGATGTATTCAAACTAACGAATTTTATAGAATTGCAGAAAATTTTTACGGTGAGGTTATTCCAGAATCAGAACTTGACCGCTTAGCAAATCTCGTTAAAGATTCTCTATGTGAGAAACTTAAAACATCATTGCCTGGACATTTCGTGTCAAATGGTGGAGCGAAGATTGCCGACATTAGTGTAACCACGTTTTACTACCGAGATAAAGTTTTTGTAGACCCACGTAGTCTCAAAGTGTATATGGTTGTGTATATTTGCGTCTCAATTGAAGTGACTCTCGACAATGAAAAGTCGATTGACCGCGAAAAACTATTTAAGCTAATTGCAAACCGTTACGCTGATTTTGCATGGCATGGGGAATTATCCCGATACACGATTGGAACACAATTTGGTGAGCTTGAGATTGAGTATAGATAGGAACACATATGTCAAGACCAAAAACAGTTACTACAGAATTTGAGTTTATCTATCAAGTTGTAGTTGGACAACTAAGTCTCAGTAGCGGCATTCAGTCATCAAAACCCTGCTCAATACTAGGACTTTACGAGAAGTTTGCGGGCGAGCACAGTGAACTATTATCATACAAAGATGCTGAGGACGCCGCGGGCACGTTTCGAGATAATTTGTACGCGGCGATTCGCGATACTGTGAGAAAGCACTTTGCTCAAAATGAAGGCGTGACGCTTGAAGACGTGTCAATAACGGATTTCGATTTTGACTATGGCGCGTTTATTGATGCCAACCTTAACGTAACGATTGATGGTTTAACGCGCATTCAAGTCGTCATATACGTTGAGGACAGAACCGCCTTCGACAGAAACGAATTGCTGAGCCTTGTTACAGACAGGTTCCGCAAATCGCTGCGAGACCCAAAATATGCCAAGAATATTGGCGATTACTATGAAGTTTCGATTAGCGAGTTTATAGAGCGTTAGGGAGTGATGTTAAATATGAATAGAACGTATTATTATGATTTAAAAGGCTCAATATCTGTTTATAGTATTGTGTTAATTGAAAGTGGCGATGACTCCGACGGACGACTTGAATCAATATTTGGAGTCTCAGACAGAAATATTACGTTTAAAGAATTTTCATCAACAGTTAAGAAATTAGGTATTGAAGAAAGTAAATTTCGCGAATTGTTACACTCGACAGTTGACGGGTTTGTCCAAGCGTGGTGTAAAGAACTTAAAGTGGCATTTAATAGCTGCGTAACGGCGGAGCTTACTGATTTTGAAATTAACGGTGTGCGTGTTAATAGTAGTTTTATTGAAGTTGATATTACAAGCAATTACGAATATGATGTAAATGACTGCGCCGATAGCGATGAATGGGAAGATTGTGCTAAATTTATAAATAAATGCGCCGACAAGTTGGCTGGAAACGCTTATGAATCGAGTGTCTACAATAATTATATCTTTAGTCTTGAAGACTGTGAGGTAGATGTAGAGTTTGCTGATACACCATCAGAGCCAGATTACGATGGTGACGATTACGTTAGCGTCCGATACGTCCCATTGAATATTTAGTTGACATAATTCAATAACAAATTACCTGGTAATGGCACACGCTGTTACCAGGTAATTTCTGTTTTAAGCGGCACGAAATCGATTCTGAGGTGCCGTTTATATTCGAACGGTTAATTATTCACCATGTATCAATAACGTGTCTCAGAATTGATTACAGCAAGCCATTTTCTGTAGATATTGAAAGCGGGGAGAGTTTTCTTGCTAACGCAAGGAGCTTTCCCCGCATTATTTGTATACAAACAAAACGTTCAAAACGTTCATTCCAAAATCGCGATTTCGGAGCCATTTATTAGTTATATGAAACAACGTTCATATAGCGTAAAAATATGTAGTATTTGATGATTTGCATGGACAAAACAGTTAAGAAGCCATTTTCAAAGCCATTTGCGAAATAAAAAAATGGCTCCGAAAATGAAAAAAATGGCTTCGAAAGGGCAGAAAACGACCAAAAACATGCCCTCTGAGCTGGGCGTACCCTTTTCGCAGGTAGATGGCTTGAAAAAAATGGCGTCCAAAAATAGGCTCTGACCAGCTATTCTTTCTTTCAAAGCCATTTTTTTGATAGAAAAGGGATAAAAGTATACGTAATTTTGCAAGTGTAAAATCGCGAGGGGTTTTGCACACTTTTGGTTAAAAAAGTGGCTCCGAAAGGTATTTTCCCAGGTCAAGTGCCATTTTTCGAAGCCATTTTTTTCAAGCCATCTACCAGGGAAAACGGTACGCGCAGGTCAAGTGGGGTGTTTGAAGCCATTTTTTGTCTTTTTGAAGCCATTTTTTCGATTTTGCAAATGGCTTTGAACGCAAAAAAATGGCTCCGACTTTTAAAAGTTAACCGCGGCTAACTTATCAGATATGTACGATTGAGCATAATTATATGAACGTTGTTCATAAAAAATAATTTCAAAAATATCTGGACTCTGGCGAAATTCTGCGGTATAGTTATATCCACAACGATTGGAGAACAAATGATTACACGCGAACAAGCCATTGCTATTGCCGAGGATTATTTCAACGGAGACTTTAAGGCAAACTATTGTGAACATCGCTTTGAGTATGCTGAGTCTGAGAAACGTTGGTATGGCATTGTGTATTTACACGAGCCAGACTGGAGCAATCCTTACGCGGGTGATACGACACTGCATATTCCTTATGAGTTTTACATTGACGAATCTGGAAAACTCACTGAAATGAATTATGGATATTCTATGAATGAGCTTGTTTGGTAGTATACTAAACATATCAAACAGAAAGGACTTGTTATGGCATACGATGTTACTTACAACGCAGATTTTAATATTCTGGCGACCATTACAGCGCCGTTGTTTAAATCTACTGACCCAAATATCAAACTTGATACCAATGCAACTTTAAGTCTGGCAAACCTCGTGGCTAGTCATATCAACCGCGTATACGAAACCGTGCCAACAAAAGTTGGTGCGGCAACAGTGAGACTAGACCGCGCATATGGCTCAGCTCCAATTCAAGAGTTTGTTAAAGAGAAAGTAGCCAACGGATACATCTATTCGGTAAGATTTAATGTTGCTTGGGAGATTTTTGGAGCAACTATTGACGTTTCCAGTCGAATTGATAAAGACCAGTCTGCACTTGACGAGATTAAGCGCGACCTTGAGTGGGAGTTATCGTCAGATTTCAACACGAATAATATTCTGTTTGTTACCAACTATGACGCTCCAAAAGTTAGCGTAAAAATCAGCGACATTAAAATTACCGATAATGAGCTTGACGAATTTGAGCGCAACATCATCGCAACTGTTAGGTACAATATTGGCGCTGATTTTGATGGAAATGGAAAACTTGACTTTTACGATTGGTACGGCAAATTAAGTAAAACCAACAACGTTCCAACACTTAAACAGCTTATGTTTATTGAGGATATTGAGGAGGATACTGGCGAAACATTCAGAGGTTTCACCAAGGAAGCTGCTACAAAGTTTATTAGTGCTTACGTGGATGACCGTGAGAGCTATGACGATTATATGGGCGATTGTTTGAATTACTAATTCTGGAAAGGATGACAATGACTAATCGTGTAAATGTTGCAAGAAAATTGCGCGGCAGCGGCGATAGGCTATTCGGCAACTCATTTGGTGGGGGTTCGGTAAAAGCGATGGATATTATACGAGGGTCAATCAATGTAGCATACGATTATGATGAATTATTTGACCACTTAGCCGACCTCATTGACCCTACATGTAAGCCTATGATTATCGTTGAGAGTCTTACAGAGTCGCTCACGAAGTATACATCTGAGTGCTCTGAGTGCGGGGCAATTTTTGGAGATTTTCCAACACGTAAGCAAGCTGAAACTACATACCCAACCTATTGCCCGTGCTGTGGTTCGCGAGTAATTAGTAATGATTCTGGAAAGGATGACAGTGGTGAACGATAGAACATGCATTGCTCAAGAGCTTCTTGACGCAGCTAAAACTATTGATAAAATCGACAATAGTTGGCTTTGTGATGACCCAGCCGCTAACAGAATGCTCGCGATTGACCACATCATTGGCTGGAAACAAGGCTGTGCGAAAGATTATGCCTTCACGCAATTAGCTAAGCTAATTGACCCAGCATGCTATCTTGAATACCGCGAGTGGATTCCATCTGGCGGAGACGAGTGCGACCTCGAATGGGACTGGCGTTGCTCGAACTGCAACAATGATTTAATGGAACATTACGAAGACCTCGACGTTAAAACTTACGAGGAGCTGGGTCTTCTTTACTGCCCTCATTGTGGCGCAAGAATTATCGGAACACGTTATGGAAAGGATAACAACAGTGAACGATAGAATTAAACTCGCAGGCGAGTTACGTGCTGCTGGAGCGGAGCTTGACAAAGACACCAATGCAAGTATGCGCGACGCGCTGATTAAGATTGACCTTATTGTCAATAGTTCAAACTACGGTTATGAGTTTTCGCCACTATTTGATAAACTGGCGGACATCATTGACCCGACATGCAGAATCTACTGGACTGACACTAGCTACAATACGCCAGACACGGGTTATGTATCGGATGGTTATTACGCTTGTTCGCGTTGTGGGGAGTTGAACGATTCCTCACAATACGCGTGGGACGACTTCCAAGCCAGTTATTACGAAGGCGAACCACCTTTTGAATATTGTCCTCATTGCGGCGCTAGAATTATCTACCCACACAAGCAGAACGGACAACAATAATGAATCATAGACCTAACATTGCAAGCGCACTAGTCAATGCTGGAACTGAGCTTGATAACATGGCAAATGCAACCGTAGAGGACGCGTTTGACAAAATCAATATTATTGTTAACTATTCGGACAAGCATGACGTTTTCTTGCCACTGTTTGACCGCTTAGCTATGCTCATTGACCCAGTTACCAATGTCGCTGTTGAAACTAACGAAGACGACGACGTTGAATATATATTCTGTGGAGGTTGTGGTGAAGAATTTTCAACCGACCTATTCAATGAGCATGAGATTACACATTGTCCATATTGCGGTTGTCGCTTCAGGAACCTGTGACAAAATTAACGAACACTTGCCGCCGAAGCCAACGTGGATTATCCACAAAGACTTCGGCGGTTTTTTTGTTCGTTGAGTGTTCTCGCTAAATTAGTTAAAATTTTGATATATTAAATGCAAAACGAGCAAACTCGCCACTCGTTGCAAACATTAAAGATTATGAATTTCTTGTGTAGCTGCGACAAATGTGGTAAACTATATGCACCAAAACAGAAAGGTGGTTCATATGTTTACTTATTACAATCTTAGGCGCAAGAAGCTAAGTTTCTCATACGCCATCCCATTCAATTTTACTCGCGACAACGATTATTACACGGGAGATAGCGAGTATAACTTACTAAAAAGACGCGACTATGTGCTCGTCAGATTCTTAAATGGTGGAGATGATTACGATTGTCTACAAACCATTGACCTCAAAATTGGAAACCGACATAGTCTGCGGCAACAACTCGATAACGTAAACAAGTTTTCTCATGATACCCTTAAACGTTATGACGCCGATTTCTTGGCAGACTTTGCAAGAAACAAGCTCAGCATCGACCCATTCAAATTTTTGAAGAACGTTCCTATTTTTGAGATTGAAAATATGCAGCTCTACGTGTATATGCCACCAGTTGATGACTTTGGAAACCTTCAGATTGGCGATGACCGAATTGGCTATGTTGACGTGACCGTAGAGATTACGGTCATTACCGTTGATATGGGTTCTGAAGATTTCGAAAAATGCACCAAGGCAATATTTGCTGCTATATGGTCAAGTGGTATTGAAACTGAGCACGAAAGGATTGACGACCTCGGAGAGGTCGATGAACCCTGTACAATTGTAACGAGTATTGATGAGCGCTCTGAGGGCACCACGGTATATGGTTATAAGGACATCCCGAAATCTCAAGTAACTCGCAATAGCATCCCGTTAATGACAGAACACAATAAAGAGCTTGCGCGAAGGCTCTATTGTGGTAAGGTATGGACGTGTGATGCACTAAAATTTGCTGAAACTTACTACGAGCATCGCGATAATTAAATTACTCCATCAACTCCCGTCATTTTGTGGTAAAATGTATCTATATTTAGACGAGTGAATATAAAAACCAATTGAATTTTTTTTGCTTACATGTGTTGTTTTAAGTCAATGAAAGGAGGATGGCATATGACCGTAGTCAAAAAGGGCGTCAAGGTAAGGCTTTACCCAACCGAGGAACAAAAGATTTTAATAGATAAAACTTTCGGTTGTGCGCGTTTTGTGTACAATCAAACACTTTCTGACTGTAAACGGTCATACGAACAATCAAAGCATTTTCCCTCCAAAAATGAGCGCGTCAAAAACTTAGTTTCACTCAAGGAAAAATATGAGTTTTTAAAAGAGGTGGACTCAAGTGCATTACAGCAGTCAGTAAGAGACTTTAATAAAGCATTAGACAGCTTCTTTAAAAATCGAAATCGTTTCGGGTTTCCTAAATTTAAATCAAGACGCAGAAACAAACAATCTTACAGAACTCCGTACAACGATTGCAACTCTAAGGTTTTAGACACTAGACATCTAAAACTGCCGAAATTGGGAAGGGTCAAAACCAAGCATTTCAATATGCCGAAGGTATATAGGATTTTCAATATAACGGTTGAAAAGAAGCCATCTGGAAAATACTACGCTTCGATTTGTATTGAAACCGAGGTACAGCTATTACCAAAAACAGGAAAGCGAATAGGTTTTGACTTAGGTCTAATTGATTTGCTTATTGGTAGTGATGGAACTAGGGTTGAACGACCAAAATTCAATTATCTCTATAAAGATAAACTCGCCAAGGAACAACGTAAACTCTCAAAGATGAGAACCAAATTAGAGAGAGCTAAGTTAAACCTTGATGAGTGTAAGAACTATCAAAAGCAGAAGCATAGGGTAGCTAAGTTGCACGAACATATCGCTAATTGCGCGAAAGACTTTAATCATAAGTTAAGTCGAAAGTTGGTTGAGAGATACGACCTTATTGCGATGGAAGATTTAAATGTAGAAGGTTTACTTAAAAACCATAAACTAGCTTATTCTATTGCTGACGTAAGATGGTTGCAACTTACAAATTTCGTTCGATATAAGTGTAATTGGTATGGAAAAGAATTTAAGCAAGTCGATAGATTCTACGCCAGCTCAAAGATTTGTTCTTGTTGTGGCGCATATCACAAGGATACCGTCAACTCACTCTCAATTAGAGAATGGACTTGCCCCGACTGTGGTGCACACCACGATAGAGATATAAACGCTGCAAGAAACATATTGATTCAAGCCTTGAGTGTGGCTTAAAACACTTCGGAAAGGCGCAACCGTGGTAAATTAGTTCGGAGATGGTAGTTCGTTAAGAATAAGAGTAACCCGAATGTTCCCAAGAAACTGCTTGGTTTTATGCCAGCGCTCTTACCAACATGTGATATAATATACTTAAAGATTAAATCAACTACAGATAGGAGTCACGCCGTGAAATTGCCTAGATTTTTAGCGAATAGCTATCTAACCGATGCAGATAATTCAGAATTTGATTATGACGATTCTGACTTTTTCCATTCAAATCCAGACGATTACGTAGAGCATTTCAAAGTAATTTTCAACGACTACAATACTAACGTTGTAGAAATTAAAGATGTGTCTACCAATAAAGTTTATACGTTTACCAAGCACACGTTTGAAATGGGCAGCTACATGGAGGTAGATGTTTTGGAATATACGTTTTGTGGTTATGAATGTGGTCGCTACTTTGAGTTTGACGAAGATGACCGCGTATATACCGAAATCGAGCCATTCAAGTATTTTAATGAGTTCGCAGAGAAATACATCGAGTCTGGCAAAAATGACTTCTTGTATCTAACTGACGGATTTGAGGACTTAAATCTGCTGATTCCAGATTGTGCCGAAGACCGAGCAACCAACTTGAAGACAATCGAAGACGTAACTGAATTTATGCATTCGCTCGGATATGAAGGACTTGGAGTGTAAGCAGTATGAAACATAATCAAGATTTGACAGTCGCTTATGTGACCGTAAAGGTAAACGGTGGTGTAAACGTACTGAGGAATATCTTTCATTTCAATAGTGAAGCCATTGAAGATGCGTTTAGAGACGAGTTTAATGATATGGCGCGGTTAACGGATTTCATAGCCGTCAGTGCCGCTCAAATAGGTGCTAGTATTAGCTACGCTGAGGAGCGTGCAGTTTTAACGCTGGGTCTTGTACTCGATATCGAGTGCGATGAATCAAGTAATAATTTTGATTATGCAAAATCATTATTGAGCATCGTATATCCAGAGCAGTTTGTTAAGGAACTTAGCCAGGCAACGACGATTGAATCACTTGTCCCCTATGTCGCCACAAAAGCGGTTCACGACTTAGCCGAAGGCGATGAAACGATTGATTATGAAGGTATCGAGACTGAGGTTGAAATTAAACCCACGAAGTAAGTAATTGGAGATTATATGGATGTTGTTGACGGTTGCGCACCATTTGTACTCACTATGACGCTTGAATACTCGCCAGATGACGCAGAATCATTACTTGGATTCAAGCCGCAAAACGGAACCAATTATTACGGTTTATATGACTTCCCAGACAAGAGTTGCTATTACAACATTATGCGTTGCATGGGAACACTTATAGTGAATACTCTCACGAGGTCAATCAATGACGACGGTTTTGAAATTGAGAAACCAACCCTCATGTCTGCTACAGTAAGCGGAAAGAATGACACATCATTTGTAGTCGAGCTTGAGTTCACACTGTTTGTCAATGGCGTAAATTCAAACGACAACGTTGATAACGTATATGGCAAGCTCGTGGCAGCCTGCCCAAATAACTGGGAAATTAAGTAGATTTTAGTAGGTGAACTTATGAACGCCAAAGATACTATTGATATTCAAGTTAGTTTCGGTATGGATTTAGAAGCAGATGACGTGTTGCAATTGCTTGGAGTCGTACCAAAAGACGGTCTATGTGAATTTGGTCTATACGATATTCCAAATAGAGACTTATTTCACAATATAGAACACACGTTCGGTACATATGTTAAAAGTGTGTTAACTAGGGGTATTGGTGATTGCTGGGGATTGGATATTAACAAACCAGTTCTGGATGGAATCGAAACTCATGGCTCATATAAGACGTTCTTTTATGTATGCCCATTGTTTACCGTAACTCTTACATTTAACTCAATTGATGCCGCCGAGAAGTTTAGTGATGACGACCTAAAACTTGTGATTGCTGAGATTGCAAAATCTTTACCAAGCAACATGTTAATTGGAGTAGTCGCCGTAAACAAAAATTAAGTCTGACGAAAGGTTTTAACCAATGACTGATAAAAAAAAACGAATTACAAAGTCCACTTGTCTTTAACTTTGATGTTTCTAAGGTAATGGGAGCAGACGCAGATGTTGTTAAAAGATTTTGCAACTACATGAGCACCAAAGAGCGAGCACATTATTTAAACACGTTTAAGAGAAACGGCAAAACTATTGCAGAAAACATTGCAATAGATATGCAAGACATCCTAAAGGAAAAATTTAATTGCGTAGTTTACGAACCAATGTTAGTTGACATAGTGGAAATCAATGAAAAAGAGTGTACATTTACACCAGAATTTTTAGTGGATGTTGAATATCATTTTGATGAATCGGAAAACATTGAGCCAAGCAAAGTACGCGAGGACTTGAAAAACGTACTGAGAAAAGGCTTCAGGTCTGATTGGATGATTGATTAGACCACTAAAATAAACCGCTGGGTATATAACCTAGCGGTTTATTTGTGTAGATATTGTGTTGACACGTCCGTGAAAAAAAAAAATCCTTTCACGACCATGCTAAAATTGCATAAACGAACAAGATTGAAAGGAGTTGCATATGAGCAAGAAAACACGCACACGAACGCGAACCAACCGATACCGAATTGATGAGGAAAATGGTGTTGCAATTTTTGAAACGCAAAACTCGGGAGGTAATAAGAACGGAGAGTTTGTAGTTGACATAGAAGATATGGACGTTGCGTTGAATCATAAGTGGAGCAAACAGTTCAGTTCGGCAATGGGCGGATATAAGATTGAGTCAACTATTTGTGGAAAGAAGGTGAACCTTGCCAGTGCGATTGCCCGTAAATACGTTTGTGACAACATTTTAAAATTTAAAAAGATTCTCCGCTTAGATACTGGAAGCGCAAGCTATTGTAAAACAAATATTATATTAGCTGATAATAATCTCCAGTCACTTTATGGAAATGTCAAAAATAGATACATCTATCACAGCAACAGTAAACTAAATACCTCTGGTGATAGGTACATGCACGTTGCTCGCGATGCACGTTTGTATAACGGAAATGAATCCGTATCATATTTTGCAGCTATTCACGTAAACGGTAAATTTGCACAACCTCGAACAATATCAAAAACATTTTCAGAAAATAAAACACTCAAAGCTAAGGAGCGCGCCATCTATGCAGCGTATCTTTTCGAAAAAGAATATTACGGAGACGATTTTTTCGCGGAAGAATACCGAAGAAAAGAGCGTGCGTTTGAGTTACTTAATGAAGTAGAGCGCGCCGAAGTTGAAAATTTAATTATCGACCAGCTTGGAGAACTTAAAGTTGCCAGAAAGAAAATCAATAAATATCTGGAATCTCAGACACTTGAAGCTAAACTTTCGAGCGGCGAAATTAAACGCCCACTAAAAGACAACCAACACGAAAAGGTGCTAGTCGAAAGTACTAAGCATATTCAATGTAGCGGCATGTTATTAAATTCTATTCGTAAGAATTGCGATAAAGGTACATATACTTTTGTGCATAGTGTGATTAAACACGAAGGTTTGACGTGGCGTGTATTGGGTGGATTGCCAACGCGTGGAAAGTGTTTTAATATTGAATTTTCATCTAACAATCACCGCCACGCGAAAGAAATGGCTGTATATGCTGCGCACTTGTTTGCAAAGCTGGTTTATGGAGAAAATTTCCCTCAAAGCGAATACGAGAGAAACCTAGAAACCATTAAGGTACTATCGGCAGACGAAATCGACCTCGTTAATAAGAGCGTTGCGCCTAAACTTGAAAACGTGTATACTATTCTTAAAGAAATTTTGCCTGGTGAGCCAGTTGATATGACTAACGTTTACTAAACTACAAGATTAAAAAGCAGAAGCCTAGCATTTTCCAGTGAATTAAAAACTGGTTTGCTAACTAACGTTTACACTTGGATTTGAAAGGATTATATATTTGACTACTAAAAGCAGACTCCTCCGTTCTATAGGAGCCACCCTTAATCAATCGGAGAGAGAGAGAGACGATTACTACGCAACTGAGCCTAAAGCTGTAGAATTGCTCCTAGATTTAGAGAAATTCGACTCTAATATATTGGAGCCTTGCTGCGGCGAGGGTCATATGTCTGAGGTGTTAAAGCAAACTGGTTACAATGCAACCTCGTCGGACTTAATCGACCGTGGATATGGCGAGGTTAAATCACTCTTTGATTATGAACATTTTAACGGAGATATCATCACTAATCCGCCATACAAACTTGCGCTAGATTGCGTAAAGAAATCTCTTGACATTGTTGATGATGGTCATAAAGTTGCAATGTTCTTGAAGATTCAATTCCTTGAGAGTAAAACGCGTAAGGAGTTCTTTGAACAATGCCCACCAAAAGTTGTGTACGTTGCAAGTAGTAGATTGACGTGCGCAAAGAATGGAGACTTTAACCAGTACATAGGCAAGGCAATGTCTTTTGCCTGGTTTATCTGGGAAAAAGGCTACAAAGGCGATACAATCCTTAAATGGTTTAACTAATAAAATACCCACCTCAAACGAGGTGGGTATTTGCGCAGTGGCTACTTTTGAATAAGCTGCAATTTAGCTTGGTACTTTCGAGAGTAATCATCGCGTGGATAAACCGTCAAAACATCGTAAGTACAAACGCCGTTTGAGTCCTCGCTAACAAAAGTGTACGTATCGGGTTTATTTGTGAACTTGCCGCCAGACTTAATACTCACGAGATTGTTGATAAACTCAGAATCATCATCAAATAGATACTCGCTATGAATTTCATCATCACCGTAATCGCCAATTTGTGTAAAGTATGCAAGCGGATTAGCAATCGATTCTAGCACGCCAATAATTCTGCTTCGGATATACTCTCCACTCTCGCGTACCCACGTTTCATCATCTGGAACGTTATCGCCCCATCCGTGGATATCGTAGCCTTTGGAGTCGGCAAATGCTTCGCTCTCATCATCTGTAAAAATAAAAGCCATCTTCTTAGTATCAACACAGGTAATTGCGCGCTGGTATTCGTGGTCTAAATATTGACCGTATCTATACATATGACCCTGGAAATTAAACTCGTATGAGCAGCAATCATAGTTCTCAGAAATCATTTCAAAGCTGGGGTCATCCATAACCTCGGAAAGCGCAATGGAATCCTCAATATAATCAAGACTTTCTGCATCGAGACTTAGCTCAACCTTAGATAACTTAGTAATTACGTAAGCGAAATGTTCAGTTTCAACAACTGCAAATAGCTGCTCGTTACGACCAATGAATAGTGCGTAATTAGCACTGTTAATCTCTAGGTGTAACGTAATACCATCGCGTGCGAACAACTCTTTAAAGGTTTGACAGTCGGCTTTGAACGGAGCTATGTCGTTGCAAATCATGCGCTCAGTTGCGAACTCAGTCTTATATGGTGAAACGTCTCGAAACGTTGGATTGCAGAGGTCAGCAACTGAGTGAATATGAGAATTGTCGTAACTTGAAATACCGTACATACGACACTTATAAATAAGTTTATTTGAGTAATCAGCGACTTCATCCATGGTGTTGAAGTGGGTGAACGACTTACAATTATCTTCCGCTACCTCGAACATGCCAAATCGTTTGTCATACTTATTTTCAATATCCATATAAGCGTCAAAGCCGCAAGGTGTCTCAACAACGTTAATAAGCATACCGTACTCGTTGACGTAAGCAAACGTGTCTCCTTGTGGGAATAGCTTGTGGCGTACACCAATCTTAGTAAGTCCTTTTACATCGGTCATGGTTAATCTCCTTTTCTGGACGCAACGTTTTTGTAACTATAGTATATAGTCGCGACGCTTCAAAAGCTAGAGTTTCTCATAAGAACGTTGATGTGTCACAAAATCTACACAATTAAAAATAGTTCTTGCAATTACTCGATTCGCCAAGTAAAATAATAATAACAGCAAACAGCGAAAGGAAGTTATTATGACAACTAAAACTACCTGCATTAAAGGCGCTTACCTCGACAGGCGACTCGTAGAAGAAGACGAGGAAGAACTCATGGCTGCACAGCGCATGGCAGCGCAAGGCGATGACCGTGCTCTGGAACTATACGCTGAAAGAGTTGCATCTCGAAATTGTGAATATATCGAGCGCGACAATTATGACGACGAGTACAACTACGACGTCATGGATTACTATGATGACGAGGACTAACAGAAAGGATATGACTATGACCAACACCGACCTAGTAGAATTCAAAACAATTTACCCAGACATCGAGCGCTATCTTGCAGAAGATTGTTATGTTCCAAACGAGGTGCGAGATTCCAGAACAGGACTTTCATGCATTCAGGTTCCTGCAAACACGATGGTTGCGGAAATTGTTAAGACTGATAAGATGGCTGCGGTAGTCGTGCCAGATAGTAGAATTGTTGTATTCATGTGGTATGACAATGATGATGGCGACAATCCAGATATGCACGTACTCAATATGCAATATTTCGATGCAACCGACAACAATATTGAGTTCGCAAAGAAATACGCGCGTGGTACTGCGGTTAGAGGTGTTGACCATATTGATGCTTTTGACCCAGAGAAAGACGCTCGCCAGTTCGCACAGCTCATGAGTCTTTGTAACGGTCTTGTTATTAGCGACTAGAAAGAGCGAGTTGCCATGGATGAACTTAAACCACAACATGAGGTAACAGCGCGTAAGCCACACAGCTGCTCGTGGTGCGACAAGGAGATATTTCCAGGTGAGAAATATGTAACCTCTACACTCAAAACAGATTATATTTACGAGTGGCGTGAGTGCAGTAGATGCAAGCCGTACGTTGACGAAATGTTTGACGATGAAATCTGGGGCGATTATGACCCAGACTACGGTATAAGCCAACAGACATTTTGGGATTTTATGGCTGAGAAGCATTATGACGTATGGCTTAAATGGCAATCCGTTGATGCCGCCAACTAACAAGAAAGTAACCCGTAATGCCAACCATAACATTCACTAAACTTATCGACGCAAACTATCATGAACACTTTGTTAACATAAACATGATTGTAGACATCGACAAGTATTATTGCCTAGTTACATTAGCAAACAATGATGAAACACTCTCTATTACTAAAGAGAGTTTAATTAAACTACTTTCCCTTATTGGATGCGAGTAAACAATGCCAACTGAACACTTCATCAAACTAACCGAACAAACGTTCGGTGAAATCATCATTAACACGTCGGCTATTACATTTATCAGTATTGACACATGCGAAATCTGTGTACGTAACACCGACATTCACGGAAACGGCATGCTCCAGCTAACAAAAGAGAGTATGACTAAGCTACTTCACTGTATTGATTACGACTAAGAAAAGGCTCTGAACCATGCCTAAACCATACAACCTCCATCACACGCATCATAAACG